>Ga0214921_10001541_pt1 | contig 39014 bp, 44 predicted proteins | sample LL1505_MetaG_FD_177992 | JGI IMG/M metagenome (GOLD analysis project Ga0214921, IMG submission 177992) | Freshwater microbial communities from Lake Lanier, Atlanta, Georgia, United States - LL-1505 | ecosystem: Environmental > Aquatic > Freshwater > Lake | place: USA: Georgia | collected...
CGCTTGTGCTTTCACAAACCTCTTTCGCTGCTCGCTCAGAGTTTTGTTCAGCACATTTTTTTCTAATTAATTAGAAACGTTCAAGATTGAATGCATGTTGTTGAGTTTGAATAATTTGAATACATTAAAATGGATTTAGAGACTTTCGATAGATTCAACCCACACTGAGCCTTGAGCACACAGGCTCAGTGATTGGGCAACCAATCTTTCGATGAGTTCGTTACCACAGCACTTCAGCACAACCTTTTGACAGGCAAGGGCGGTTTCGCGGTCTCCTTTTATGTGCTGCTATTGAAACGCAACAAGCTGCGTCAGCCGAAGTGCCAACCGAGCGCAGGGTTTGCAAGTTGCTGTGTAAGCAGAGCTTGCTCGTGATGCAGGGGCCTCAACAGCCCATCATCTTGGTGCTTGAAATTCATTCTTGGGTCAATTGGCTAGCAACCGCCAACAGCATCCTTATCGGGTAGTGACCACAAGTCTCTGCTACCGCTCAGAAATTCCATCCCTGCGAACACCAATGTCCAGGTTTAGGGCGTCAAGTACAACTGAGTGACGCAACTCTTGTTTCTCGGTAGTAATAAATGGCAGCGCAAATACGGTTCTTTGATTCGCCTGTCATGTTTATTTACCTTAAAGAAAATGCACCGAAAAAAATCATTCAAAAATCACAGAAATTTGATCAAAGTCCTTCCAAAGTTTCGGTGTACCAATGGCATTCGGTTGCCCAAAAACCCTCTCTGAAAATAAAGTTGTAAGCGTCATTAACAACACAGGAACACATGATGTCCACACTCACATCTTTGAAGTTTTCTACAAGCAAGAAGTCACAAAGCACTTCACCCGCAGTGCAGCGCCGTAACAAACTTTGTCGCAAGTTAACGGAGCAGATCCAACTGGCCAAGGCGCACTTGGAAGGCGCTCACTACCAAGGCAAACGCCTGAGATCCATTCGTGATGAAGATGGCGTGAGGCGCGTGATTGAAGTGCCCAAGACCATTCGCCCTTGGTGGTGGAACAGTGACAACGGCAAGATTGCGTTGAACGTGCGCTACGGCGCAAGAGTGGTGGAGATTGCCAAAGGTAAGTCAGCCGTGGAAGTGGCCACACCCCATGATTTGATTCCCACGCTGGAGGTGATCAAACGAGCAGTGGAAGCAGGGGAGTTGGACGCTCAAATTGAAACCGCCAGCATCAAGCTGCGAGAAAACTTCAGCAAGTAAAACCGTTAGCACTCAGCGCATCGCGGATAAATAAATGAAAAGGATACTGCGATGCGCTTTTTTGAATTTGCCAATGCGGATGAGCAAATGGCACTGTGGAAATTGGTCAGTGACAATGTGTGGAAAGCCATTGACACACAACGACAACAAGAGGCCCAACTGGCTCAAGCTCGAGCAGCCCAAGCCAAACTCAGACCCGGTAAGGCACGCAAGGCGGCAAGACCCCCAAAAACCCATCCAGGCCCGGGACCCGCTGCCGCCTCTACACCACCCCCCACTTCAAAGCCAGATCCTGTAGACCCGTCTGAGCCCAAGGCGCAGGATTCAACTCAGGTCACTCAAGCACCCCGTTCGCCCAACACAGCAAGTGCTCAAAGTCCGGGCATGGCAAAGCCTATTGCTGCACCGTCAGCCATCCTGACAACCCAACCCACGGCTGCAACAGTGCCAGTAAACACTGCAGCCAAGGTCTTGGCTGCTCAACCAGCGTCCGGTCCGGATCAGCGAGTGATTGCTAACCCTCGAGGTCAAGCTAAAAGCCAATCACCATTGGGTATGGCCACCTCCAGTAAAGGGCAGAAATACCGTTAAAAATTTGTCAAAAAAAATTAACTTTTGATTGGTATAAGAATAATTTTTCAAAAATTGACAAATAATGAAAAATAAATCTATATTGATAATAATTCTATTAAACATAACGCTAATTTCTGGATGTGGAAATAGAGAAAATTATTCAAAGATATCTAATGTAATTAACTCTGGCCTTGAAAAAAACGCGTTATGTACGCGACTTCCAATTGAAGTTCCACTAGAGCGAAATGATTACGAGAGAAATAAAATCTCGCTTGATTTACTGGAAGAGGATGGCGTAATAGTCAAGGGCAACGTTCAGACAAAAGACTTTTTTTCAAATGTAAAGCAAGGCCAAGGATATTATTTAACAGAACAAGGTAAGAAGCTAGTTCAAAGTAGTTCAGAGACACAGGGTATTTGTATCCGAACAGGTCTGTTTGTAGTTGGTTCAATTGAGGCGGTTGATGGTGGTTCAGATATCAAAGGGCAACCTGTTGTAAACGTTCGAGCGAAAATTAAATTCGAGCCTGAAAAGTGGTTTTCTAAAACTAAAAGTATGAGCGAAGCTGCAAGGTATTGGAAATCAGTCGGTGATACTGAAAAAAATCAATGGCTCTACACACTTAAGAAATCTGGTGAAGAATATTACTTCACCGGCATGGGTACTAAGCTTGAATAATATTATGAAAATAAAAAAGTTTTCTATTTTTATTGGGGTGTGCTTTTTTGTAACATGCGCCTTAGCGCAAATTACAAATATGAATATTGATCCACCAGTTAAAAATAAGCAGCCTGAAGTATCGGTCCCAAAAACACAGCCAGCAGTAAAGCAAACTCCATTAACTAGGTCCGCGCCACCCCAAGAGATACTAAATAAATTTGATAGTAATCAGGATTCTCGGGTGTTTAGACCGCCTAGTAAAAGTAGCGAGGCTTTACTATCTTCAATTTATAGTGGAAACCTCGATTTAGCTGATGTGCTTATCAGTCAAGGAGCTGACATCAATTGCCCCAATTGCTCGCGCTCTCCCGTTTTAATTAATGCGGTTGGCGATAATCCAAAATTAGCTATTTGGGCTATACAAAGAGGAGCAGATGTCTCTCTTGCGCGTGCAAGTGATGGGATCTCTCCTTTGATCAGTTTTGTGAATAATACTTTTAATTATAATTTTCCTAAGATTGATCATTTAAACTTAATTAAGCTTGCTCTTAGTAAAGGTGCAAATGCCAATCATGTAGATTCTAGAAATAACAACGTATTTCATTATTTGGCCTCACAAAGTAGTAGAACCATCTATCAAGGCTATGGCTATCCTGATGTATGGTTCGAAATTTATGATCTGCTTCAGCAGTACGGTGGGGATATTAATAAAATCAATGATTCAGGTTTAAGTCCACTTATTATCAGCATAGATAGAGGTGGTTGTAATTCAAGGGTAATTAATAAATTTATATCAACTGGTGCCAACGTAGGTTTCAAAACTTCCGATAACAAAACTGCTTATGATTTTGTACTAGAAAGAGCATCTGTAGGCGACAAACAATGTAACTCTGTTCTCCCTCTTTTGAAAGGTGGTGTTATTTCTGCATCGGTCGAATCCTCAGCAGTCAATAATATTGGCGATATTAAAATCAGTAATGTTGTTGGAAATAACTCGAAATCACTATATGGTCCGTGGAAAGGCGTACTTAAAACTTCTAGTCCTGTGAAACAAGTTATTATGGTTGAGGGTGTTATCTCAGAAGATGGATCAATAAAGTTGGAATCTGAGACCGGTATTATTACCTATGGGAGTATTACTAATCAGACATCAGAATCAGTAACTTTAAATCTGCGCTCAAGGGTGCCTCCAAATCCAGCAACAGGAGCTTCCTCATTTGAGACTCAGCCATTTACAGCTTTAGCTAGCTTGGATTCTGGTGTTCTTCGTGGAAGTTATACGGCACCAACTGACAGTGGGGAGTTTATAATTTGTCAATCTAATACATACTCTTCTGTGCCAGATTGTCAAAAATCGAATAATGGTAATGATATGGCTCGTGCCATCGGTAATATTATTGGAATTACGAGATCACTATTCGGAAGATAATTTATAATTAAATTTATAAAATATTTAAAGATTTTATATGTTGACCGGCATATATAATTGTGCCTGGGTCCTACCCACAGCCAGCTTATCTGGCGAGAGCCCCCACCTTTTCTGCCACCGCCCGCCCCAGCTCGATCACCGCCATGGCGTAGTAGCTGCGCGGTTGCCTAGCGTGTTTGCTCTGTGTTTGCAAAACCTTTTAGGGCGATCTACCCCAGCCCGAGACTCCATTTAAATGCCGTTAAAGCTCACGCTCTACCGGTATTTTTACTTGTGCACACACTTGCAACGTTACTAGATGGCTCAAACTAAAGGCGTTTGTGCCCTTTAATTCAGCAATTGGTTTACAGATGAATCGGTAATTTCTATGAGTGCCAAATACCATAGTTACAAATACATCTACAACATTTGCGACGAATGCACTGCGTTCTCAGGAAGTGGGGTTAGCCACGTCTGTGGAGCGTCTGTCCACGGGCAAGCGAATCAACAGTGCCAAAGACGATGCTGCGGGTTTGGCCTCAAGTGATCGTCAGTTGTCTCGTCTCAACGCAGGCGAAGTTGCTGTTCGCAACATCAACGACGCCATTTCCTTTCTGCAAACCGCGGACAATGTGGCTGACATTGTGGTGTCGCAATTGCAGCGCAACCGCGAACTGGGGATTCAGGCCTTGAATACCGACTTGAATACCAATGACCGACAAGCACTTCAAGAGGAAGTTTCGCAGATCTTCACTCAAACTCTTGCGGCACAAAACCAAGCTCAATTCAATAATCAATTTTTGCTGGACGGCTCATTCAGCCAAAAAACAATTCAGGTGGGAAGTGAGGTCAATCAATCCATCAGCTTGTCATTGCCGGTGTTGATAGCCACTACAACATCGACGCCTCGAAGTCATGCGGAGGTAACTTCAGGTTTTGTCACCAATACTATTAATAATGGTCAATTGTCGATTAATGGCACATCTATACCTGGATCTCAGGATGGTCCAACTATTTGGCAGAGTTCTTATACTGCTTACGCACAAGCTATAGCAATTAATAGTGTTTCAAATATTACTGGAGTAACAGCCAGTGCTTATACAAAACATAGTATTCAATATTCTCCAAATGGATCGGGTACCACAATACCTGCCGGAGGTGTCATTATTAATGGAGTATCAATACCTTCGATCACGGGCGTAACACGACAAGATTCAATAAATGATTTTATAGCTAAAGTTAATAGTGTATCGGCCTCAACAGGCGGCATAACCGCAGGGAGAGAAGTGGTTTCAGGACAAAATTATTTTTATTTATATAGTGATAATGGAACTTTGATTCAAAGAAATCAGTCTGCACCGGGTTATTGGAATTCAATATTCGGAACTGTTGTTTCAATTCCTTCCACGCAACTGGGTAGAGTTGTGCTTAATAATGCTCCATCTGTATCTCCTGCACCCAGTATTGTGATTGGTGGTAGTAACCCTGCTAATCGTGGATATACAGCCGGAACTTACAGTGCGACCGTGTCAGATACACCGCTGGAAGGTTTAACGGGTTATACCAGTCCAGATATTACCAGCACAGCTTCCGCCAATCAGACCATTGGAACGGTGGACTCCATCATCAACAGAGTCACTGGAATTCGGGGGCAAATTGGTGCCAATCTCAGCCGATTGGACTATGCTGCAAGCCACATCAAGGACAGCGCAGGGATCATGTCCATAGCTCGATCTAAAACTATGGATGCTGACTTTGCGGAAGAAACCTCAAAACTTGCAAGATCGCAGATCATTCAACAAGCCGCCACTGCAATCATCACACAAGCCAATATGTCCGAAGGCACAGTGATCGCTTTGTTGCTTAATAGATAAGTTTTATTGGAGTGTTGGTGACTTAATCCGTGTATGTTGGTTGATAACCCCCACCTCGTGTGCCACCGCCCGCCCCAGCTCGATCACCGCCATGGCGTAGTAGCTACTCCAGTTGTAGCGGGTAATGACGTAAAAGTTTTCAGTACCCGCCACATAGCTGGCCGGCGATGTGCCGTTTTGTAATTCAATAAGGGCCAATGGACCGTTATGGGCCATGCCCGCTGCATCTGGAATGGCCCCTTTTGCCATAAAGTTCGCCACCGAAAAAGTGGGAAGAATATCGGGCACCATCAAATCATCCAATTGAAGTGTGGCGGGGTCTAAGCGCACCTCATAGTGCGTTGGCATGCCGGTTTGCCAGCCAAAGGCTTTAAGGTAGTGCGCTACCGAGCCAATGGCGTCTGCTGGGCTGTTTAATAGGTCAATGCGGCCATCGTCGTCAAAGTCCACCGCAAATCGGTTCCAGCTCGACGGCATAAATTGCGGCCAGCCCATAGCCCCGGCATAACTGCCCTTCAGGGTCAACGGGTTAACGCCATGGCGTTTAAAGGTCAGCAACTGGGCCAGCTCTCCTTTAAAAAAGGCTTGCCTTTCTGCTTGGCGCGGATGGCTGCTGGGAAAGTCCAGGCTTAGGGTAACCAGCGCGTCCATCACCCGAAAATTTCCCTTGTGTTGGCCGTAAATGGTTTCCACGCCAATAATGCCCGCCACAATTTCTGCCGGAACCCCGGTTTGGGCTTCGGCTCGGGCCAAGTCGGCAGCATGGGTCTGCCAAAACCTGACTCCAGCTTGTATGCGCTTGGGTTCAATAAAGCGGCTGCGGTACAGCGCCCAATTTTTGGCAACGCCAGTAGGGGCGGGCGTTACCAGCTTCACCACCACGGGCAATTTATGGGCCTTCAAAACTGCATTTTTTACCCATTTAGGGTCAAGCCCCTGGGCTGACAGTTGCTGCGCCAATTCCTCAGCCAGTTGTTGAGCATCGGCTCGGTGTTGTAAGGTTTCGTTGGGCTTTGTCGAGCTTTTGGGCTTGGAATGAGCCTGAGGCAAAACCAAAGCTGCCATAAACAGGCAACACAAGAGGGGACGTAAGCACTTTTTGGACATGATCGAAGGCTTGACTGGGCTAAATGTTGAAGCACTCCGGATGCTACCCGCGTGTTAAGCTGAAATCTCTCTACCAGTCTGCTTGCCGAATTCTTTAGACTTTGCGCACCCAAATGCATACCAATTTATATAAAACCGGTTGGTTCACTCATGCCGACTGCCATCTTCATGAAATGGGCCTAGGACATCCCGAGTGCCCTGAACGGCTCGATGCTATCGAGCGCAGCATTGCCACTTCTGGGCTGAGAGATCTGTTGCAACATCGTGAGGCGCCGCTGGCCAATGTGGACGATTTGACGCTGGCCCACAGCACCCATTTGGTGGGACGGTTGCAAGATTGCAGCGAATCGCTGCTCGCCACACAGGAAGGCGCGCGAACCCGCTACGCCCAGATTGACCCCGACACCGCCATGAACAAGTCTTCATGGTCGGCCGTGTTGCGCAGTGTGGGGGCCACCCTGGCCGCCACGGATGCCGTGATGTCGGGCGACTTGGACAACGCGTTTTGTGCCGTTCGTCCCCCCGGTCACCATGCGACCAAAGACCAGTCCATGGGGTTTTGCCTCATCAACCATGTGGCCACAGCCGCCAAATATGCGTTGGAGCGGCATGGTTTGTCGCGGGTGGCTATTGTGGATTTTGATGTGCACCACGGCAACGGCACCGAAGACATCGTGGCGGGGGATGACCGCATTTTGATGGTGGGCTTTTACCAGCACCCTTTTTATCCGTATGGCGGCGCCCGCTACCAAGCGCCTAATTTGGTCAACGTGCCTGTGCCTGCCCACACCCGTGGCGACGTAGTGCGGCAACTGGTTGAAACCCAGTGGATGCCGCGTTTGAACGAGCATCGTCCCGAGCTGATTTTGATCAGTGCAGGTTTTGACGCGCACCGCGAAGACGATTTGGGCCAAATGGGTTTGGTGGAGGCCGATTACGTGTGGATGACCCACCGCCTCATGGAAGTGGCGCGTCTTTACAGCCAAGGGCGCATTGTGTCCAGCCTAGAAGGGGGCTACAACCTGAGTGCCTTGGGTCGAAGCGTAGAGGCTCACGTGCGCGCACTTGCAGGTGCCTGAACATGTGGACCGATCTGCATCAGGCCCTGCTGAGTCTGGAGAACATCCATTTTGTGATCGGTCGCACCCCTTGGACCCTGTTGGGACTGCTCACCAGCACCTTGCATGCGTTGGTGGTGTTGATGCTGGCGCTATGGGCCTCGGCCGCCCTAGAAAAACGCATTCTCAGGCAAACCTTGGGCGATTTGTCCATGCGCAAAGCGGCAGCCAATGTGGTGCGCGCAGGCTTGCTGTTGTTGGGTTTGATGTTTGCGCTGTCCACCTTGGGGGTGGACTTGACTGCCTTATCGGTTTTGGGGGGCGCTTTAGGTGTGGGTGTGGGTTTTGGTTTGCAAAAGCTGGCAGCCAATTACATCAGTGGGTTTGTGATTTTGTTGGAGCGTTCATTGCGCATTGGCGACATGGTCAAGGTGGATGGGTTTGAAGGGGTGGTGACCGACATCACCACCCGTTTCACCTCATTGCGCGCGCTGGATGGACGTGAGTCTATTGTTCCCAACGAGATGATCATCACCCAACGCATCGAAAATTCCTCGCTGGCAGATTCCCGCATCACGCTGACTTTGCCTGTGACCGTGGGGCCTCATAGCGATGTGGCTTTGGTTCAAAAAATCCTGTGCACCGCTGCAAACCACAGCGACAAGGTATTGGCCGATCCAGCCCCCGCCGCGTTTTTGCGCAGCTTTGTGCCCGAGGGGTTGGAGTTTGTATTGGTGGTTTGGATTGCCGACCCCGCGGCGGGCCAGCTTGGGGTGCGTTCGGCTGTCAATCAAGCCATTCTCTCGGGACTTCAGGCTCAGGGCATTGAGTTGGCGCGCCCATCAACCCTTCTGGTGTCTGGTCCCAAGTAAACACTTAAAATTATCAGCTTTTGCTGTTGCTGGAGTCTTCTCATATGAAAGTCTTGGTCCCCGTCAAACGCGTGGTGGACTACAACGTCAAAGTTCGGGTCAAGTCCGATCAAAGCGGCGTAGATATTGCCAACGTCAAAATGAGCATGAACCCATTTGACGAAATTGCAATTGAAGAAGCGGTGCGCCTGAAAGAGCAGGGTGTGGTGAGCGAAGTCATTGCAGTTTCTTGTGGCGTTTTGCAATGCCAAGAAACTTTGCGAACCGCCATGGCGATTGGTGCAGACCGCGCCATTTTGGTGGAAACCTCCGAAGAGTTGCAACCCTTGGCAGTAGCCAAGTTGCTCAAAGCTATTTTGGATAAAGAGTCAGCAAGCCTGGTGATTTTAGGAAAACAGGCCATTGACGACGACTGCAACCAAACCGGCCAAATGTTGGCTGCCCTGGCCCATTTGCCCCAGGCCACGTTTGCATCCAAAGTAGTGATTGCCGATGGCCGCGCTCAAGTCACCCGAGAGGTAGACGGTGGTTTGGAGACTTTGTCTTTGTCTTTGCCCGCCATCATTACCACCGATTTGCGCTTGAACGAGCCCCGCTATGTGACCTTGCCCAACATCATGAAGGCCAAGAAAAAGCAGCTTGACCACTTGAAGCCCGAAGACTTGGGAGTCAACGTGACCCCTCGCATCAAAACCCTGAGGGTATGCGAGCCACCCAAACGTGCCGCTGGCGTCATGGTGCCTGATGTGGCGACTCTGGTGGACAAGCTCAGAAACGAAGCGAAAGTGCTTTAAGGAAATCACACATGACCTCATCTATGAAAGCTTTGGTAATTGCTGAGCACGACAACCTGTCACTTAAAGGCGCCACTTTGCCCACCATCTCGGCCGCAATGGCCTGTGCTTCAGAAGTGCATGTGCTGGTGGCTGGCCATCAAGCAGGCGCAGTGGCCGGTGCAGCGGCGCAAATTCAGGGTGTGAGCAAAGTGTTTCATGCCGATGGTGCGTCTTTGGCCCATGGCTTGGCCGAAAACCTTGCTGAGCAAGTGCTGCAACTTGCAACGGGTTATACCTATATTTTGTTTCCGGCCACGGCCTCTGGAAAAAATGCGGCACCTCGTGTGGCAGCTCGTTTAGACGTGGCTCAGGTGTCCGACATCACCAAAGTAGAGGGCCCCGACACCTTTGAGCGCCCCATTTATGCCGGTAACGCCATGGCTACGGTCCAGTCGCTGGACGCCATCAAGGTGCTGACGGTGCGAACCACGGGGTTTGATCCTGCGCCCGCAACTGGCGGATCAGCTGCGGTGGAAAGCATCGAAGCTGTACAAGATGGGGGCCAGAGCCAATTCATGGGCTCTGAATTGGCCAAAAACGACCGCCCCGAGTTGACCGCAGCCAAAATCATTGTGTCGGGCGGACGTGCCTTGGGTTCGAGCGAAAAGTTCAATGAAGTCATATCGCCCCTGGCTGACAAGTTGGGCGCTGCCATTGGCGCCAGCCGAGCCGCAGTGGATGCAGGCTATGCCCCTAACGACTGGCAGGTAGGCCAGACCGGAAAAATTGTGGCGCCCCAGCTCTACATTGCTTGCGGCATCAGTGGTGCCATTCAGCATTTGGCGGGCATGAAAGACGCCAAAGTGATCGTGGCCATCAACAAAGACCCCGAGGCCCCCATCTTCAGCGTGGCCGACTACGGATTAGAGGCGGACTTGTTCACCGCCGTGCCCGAGCTCATTGCCGAGTTGTCTAAAGTGGCCAACTAAAGCGGCCATGTAGATCCGTGCCAAGGCAATAAGGCGCGCCCACCCAATTCGAGAACTTACTTGCTGAAAAAATGTTTCAGTCGGTCGGTCCAGCTGTCTTCACTGGGGGAGTGTTTGGCGCCCCCTTTTTTTAGCGAATCTTCCAAGTCGCGCAGCAGTTTGCGCTGGTGTTCACTGAGCTTGACGGGGGTTTCCACGGTGATGTGGCAGTACAAATCTCCAGGGTAGCTGGAGCGCACGCCCTTAATGCCCATGCCGCGCAGCCTGAATTGCTTGCCAGACTGCGTACCTTCAGGAATGTCGATGGCAGCTTTGCCGGTTAAGGTGGGCACCTCAATCTCGCCGCCCAAGGCGGCAGTGATCATGCTGATGGGCACGTTGCAATGCAGGTCGTCTCCATCGCGCTCAAAAATCTCGTGCTTGCGCATTCGAATTTCGATGTACAAGTCGCCCGCGGGTCCGCCGTTGGTGCCGGGCTCGCCGTTGCCTGCGCTGCGAATGCGCATGCCGTCGTCAATGCCTGATGGGATTTTGACTTCAAGCGTTTTTTGCCGCTTGATACGCCCTTGTCCCATACAGGTGGTGCAGGGCTCGGGTATGACCTTGCCGCTGCCTTGGCAATGCGGGCAGGTTTGCTGCACACTGAAAAAACCTTGGCGCATTTGCACCACACCAGCACCGTTACAGGTGGTACAGCTTTTAACTTGGGTGCCGGGTTTGGCGCCCGTGCCTCGGCAGGTTTCGCAACTGTCCCAGCTCGGAATGCGAATTTGCGCATCCTTACCCTTGGCTGCTTCCTCCAATGTGACTTCCATGGCGTAGCTGAGGTCGCTGCCACGGTACACCTGGCGTGCACCCGCACCGCGTGCACGGCCTTGATTGAACATGTCGCCAAAAATATCGCCAAAAGCTTCGGCAAACCCACCCGAAAAACCGTCGCCCATACCGCCTTGGCGCATGTTCGGGTCCACTCCCGCATGGCCGTACTGGTCGTAAGCCGTCCGTTTTTGCGGGTCAGAGAGCATCTCGTATGCCTCTTTGGCTTCCTTGAACTTTTCTTCTGCGGCTTTTGCAGCTTCACCCTGATTGCGGTCGGGGTGGAACTTCATCGCCAATTTGCGATAAGACTTTTTGATGTCTTCATCTGATGCGTTTTTAGGTACGCCCAGAATTTCGTAAAAATCTCTTTTGGCCATGAGTCAACTCAGGAGGTGGGGATACAAAAAGCCGCGACAGCAACTTGTAACAAGTTTCGGTCGCGGCACAGGTCTTGGGCGCTGCCCAGTGCTTGAAATCCCAAAAGCATCAGCCCTTTTTAACTTCTTTCACTTCAGCGTCCACGATGTTGTCATCGTTGGGTCGGTGGGTGGAGGTGTCAGCTCCCGCAGGATTGCCTGCACCGCCTCCCATGCCGCCAGTGGCACCCGCAGCTGCCGCTGCAGCAGCGGCTTGTTGGTCGGCGTACATTTTTTCGCCCAGTTTTTGGCTGGCAGCCATAAGAGCTTCAGTTTTGGCGTCAATCTCAGCTTTGTTTTCGCCCTTGAGTGCTTCCTCAAGCTCTTTGAGAGCAGTTTCAATTTTTTCTTTTTCGCCAGCGTCCAGCTTGTCGCCGAACTCTGTCAGGCTCTTTTTGACGCTGTGCATGGCGCCGTCGCCTTGGTTGCGCGACTGGATGATTTCAAGCTTTTTCTTGTCTTCGTCCGCATTGAGCTCAGCATCCTTGACCATTTTTTGGATTTCGTCTTCAGACAAACCCGAGTTGGCCTTGATGGTGATTTTGTTTTCCTTTCCGGTGCCCTTGTCTTTGGCGCTTACGTGCAAGATGCCGTTGGCGTCAATGTCAAAGGTCACTTCAATTTGCGGCAAACCGCGGGCAGATGGGGGAATGCCTTCTAAATTGAATTCGCCCAAGAGCTTGTTGCCCGTAGCCATTTCGCGTTCACCTTGGAACACTTTGATGGTCACGGCTGGTTGGTTGTCTTCCGCAGTAGAGAAGGTTTGCGCAAACTTGGTCGGGATGGTGGTATTTTTGGTGATCATTTTGGTCATGACACCGCCCAAGGTCTCAATACCCAAGGACAGGGGCGTCACGTCCAGCAGCAACACGTCTTTTCGGTCGCCTGAGAGCACCTGGCCCTGAATGGCTGCACCGACAGCTACGGCCTCGTCAGGGTTGACGTCTTTGCGGGGCTCTCTGCCAAAAAACTCTTTGACCTTGTCTTGCACCTTGGGCATACGCGTCATGCCGCCAACCAAAATCACGTCATGGATATCCCCCACGTTCACCCCAGCATCTTTGATAGCGGTACGGCAGGGCGCAATGGTGCGGTCAATCAACTCTTCCACCAAGCTTTCGAGCTTGGTACGAGTCAGCTTGATGTTCAGGTGGCGCGGCCCACTGGCGTCTGCAGTGATGTAAGGCAGATTGACATCGGTAGAGGCTGAACTGGAGAGTTCAATTTTGGCTTTTTCAGCAGCTTCTTTGAGGCGTTGCAAGGCCAAGACATCTTTGGTCAGGTCCACGCCCTGGTCTTTTTTGAACTCCGTGATGATGAAGTCGATGATGCGTTGGTCAAAGTCTTCCCCGCCCAAGAAGGTGTCGCCGTTGGTGGAGAGCACCTCAAACTGCATTTCACCGTCCACATCGGCAATTTCAATGATGGACACGTCAAAAGTACCACCACCCAAGTCGTACACGGCAATTTTGCGGTCGCCCTTGCCACCCTTGTCCAAGCCAAAGGCCAGAGCGGCTGCAGTGGGTTCGTTGATGATGCGCTTGACGTCTAAGCCTGCAATACGGCCTGCGTCTTTGGTGGCTTGGCGTTGGGCGTCATTAAAGTAAGCTGGTACGGTGATCACGGCTTCAGTGACTTCTTCGCCCAAGTAGTCTTCGGCGGTTTTTTTCATTTTGCGCAACACTTCAGCGCTCACTTGGGGTGGGGCCAGCTTTTTGTCACGCACTTGCACCCAGGCATCACCGTTGTCGGCCTTGGCAATCGTGTAAGGCATGAGGTCAATGTCTTTTTGAACCTCTTTTTCTTCAAATTTGCGGCCGATCAGGCGCTTCACGGCATAAAGCGTATTGCGTGGGTTGGTCACGGCTTGGCGCTTGGCCGATGCTCCAACCAACACTTCGCCGTCTTCCTGGTAGGCAATGATGGATGGGGTGGTGCGTGCGCCCTCTGAGTTTTCAATCACCTTGGTGCTGTTGCCCTCCATGATGGCGACGCAACTGTTGGTGGTCCCCAAGTCGATGCCAATGATCTTGCCCATGAATTACTCCTGAATCAGTTAAATATTGAGATGAGCTCTAGTTGTGGACGCCTGTAGACATTTCAAGGCGTCCGAGTGCATACAAGTAGATTTCAAATAAGCTTTTTGTGGCGGTGCTGAGTCGGCCCGGTTACTTGGGCGCAGCCACCGTGACCAGTGCGGGGCGCAAGATGCGTTCGGCAATCATGTAGCCCTTTTGGAGCACGCTCACCACAGTATTGGGTTCTTGTGAGGATTCGGCAGGCACCATGCTGATGGCCTGGTGCTGGTGGGGGTCAAATTTGGCGCCAGCGGCGGGTTCAATTTTGATGACCTTGTGCCGCTCCAGAGCCGCTTGCAGCTGACGCAAGGTGGCTTCTGCCCCCTCACGGATTTGCTCAATTTTGGCGTCTTGAATGGCCAGGCCCGCTTCCAGGCTGTCGGTCACAGGCAACAGGCTTTCGGCAAAACTTTCAATGGCAAATTTGCGGCTTTTGGAAATTTCATCCTCAGCACGGCGGCGGGCATTTTCAGCCTCAGCTTTGGCACGCAAGAACTGGTCGGCCAGTTCCGCACTTTTGGCTTTCAGCTCAGCGAGTTCGGTCTGGGCCTGAACCAGTGGGTCCACGGGTGTGCTGGTAGTTTCAGCTGAATGCTCTACGGTTTTCACATATTCTTCGGTGGAAGGGGCTTGGGAGGGTGTGTTGTCAGGCATAGCGATGCGGTTATGGAACGAAATAATGACGATTCAGGAGTGGTATGGGGCCCACTCCTGAATTTTCAATAGAACTTGGGTAAATTTAGCAGTGCCGGAACCTGAATCAAGCCAAACCCAGAAGATCGACCTCAAATTTCAAAGTGGCATTGGGCGGGATCACGCCGCCTGCACCGCGAGCGCCGTAGCCCAATGCCGCTGGAATGATGAGGGTGCGTGTGCCGCCGATGCACATGCCTGCAACGCCCTCGTCCCAGCCTTTGATGACCATGCCCGCGCCCAAATGAAATTCAAAGGGGTCGTTGCGGTCTTTGCTGGAATCAAATTTCTGGCCTTGTGCCCCGTTTTCGTAAAGCCAACCGGTGTAGTGAACCGAAACACGCTGGCCTGAGGAGGCTTGAGCGCCACTTCCCGCAACGGTGTCTTCGTATTGCAGTCCAGATGGGGTGGTGATCATGTGAGTGGCCTTAAAGTGAAGTGAGTGAAAGTGAGGAATGAAAATTAAGAAAAATCAAGAGCACATTATCCGAATGTCTTCGGGGATGGGAATGGCCTTCAGCCGGTTGGGGTCCTCGGGGTGGACGGTGCAAAGCGCCCGAGTTTCAAGGCCTTCGCAAATCAGCGTGTCACCCCGCTTGACCTCATGGTGGTGGATAAACACTTTGTTGCGCCATTCACGAACCGAGGTGGCAATGTGCAGGGTGTCGCCATAGGTGGCGGGGTTTTTGAACTGGGTTTGGATTTCCAGCACGGGTGAGCCAATGATGCCGGTGGTCTTCATCAAATCTCGCCAAGACGGCACACCACATTGCCTGAAAAAATTCAGGGACGACGCGTCCATCCACTTCAGGTAATTGGGAAAAAACACAATTTGAGCGGGATCACAGTCGCCAAACTGCACATGGACTTCAAAGGTAACGGTTTTACTCATGGAATGCTTTTGGGCCCTGGTCATCAAGAGGGAACAGGCCAGACATAGAATGTTTTATAAATATCCATCATTCTAAAGACTCAAGACCATGAACGTTACCTTTGATGAGGTCCACAACTACTGGGAACAGCAAGTGTTCGCAGAAATCATGCGTCGCGCGGACTTATACCCTGAGTTTGATGCCGATTTGTTGGCAGACACCGCTTGCGTGGCATTGAACTTACTGCCTTCGCGCTATGTGCGTTTTGATATTGATTTGGTGTTTTTTATGTCGCAGCACGAGCGCCAAGATGGCGAGCGTGCACTTGAAAATGCGGTGGACTTTGCGTTCAGCTTTGTGGCGGAACGGACAGCCAAAGGCGCCTCGCCCCGCCAAAAGGTTTAAGCGTCCCCCCAAACTTCTTGGGCGGTCTCGATCACCAAACGAAGTTTGGTGCGCTGGTCTTCCACTGCAATGTCATTGCCATGCACGGTGCTTGAAAAACCGCACTGGGGGGACAGGCACATTTGATCCAGATCCACATACTTGGACGCTTCGTCAATTCGGCGCTTGAGATCGTCTTTGGATTCCAGCTTGCCGAACTTGGTGGTCACCAGGCCCAACACCACGATTTTGTCCTTGGGCATGAAGCGCAGTGGGCGGAAGTCGCCGCTGCGGTCGTCGTCGTACTCCAAAAAGTAGGCGTCCAGCTTCATTTCTGAAAGCAAGGCCTCGGCGACAGGCTCGTAATTGCCGGATGCGGCGTGCGTACTTTTGAAGTTGCCACGGCACAGATGCATGGCCAAGGTCATGCCTGCGGGCTTCAGAGCCACCACTTTGTTGATGAACTGGGCATAGCGGTGGGGCAGTTCGTTGGGGTCATCACCGCGCTTGCGGGCAGCTTCGCGCATGTTATCGTCGCACAGATACGCCAAGTTGGTGTCGTCCATCTGCACATAGGAGCAACCGGCATTAGCCAAAGACTGCAGTTCTTCGGCATACGCCTTGGCCACGTCGTCATAAAAATCGGGGTCCAGCTCGGGGTAATGGGTTTTGCTGATGCCCGCGCGGCCACCCCTGAAATGCAGCATGGTGGGGGAAGGAATGGTCACTTTGGCCACCCGCCCGCCGCCAGGGGTCATTTGGCTCTTGAGGTATTCGAAGTCGGCGCGTTGAATGTCTTTGACGTGCTTGACCTTGTCCACCACCTTCATCACGGGGGGAGCCAGCTCTTTCACGCCATCGGGGCGCAGCACGGTGATCGGGATATCGGCTGTAACGCCACCCAGCTGCTCCAAAAAGTCAATGTGGAAGTAAGTGCGGCGGAACTCGCCATCGGTGATGCTTTTGAGGCCGACATCCTCCTGAAACTTCACGATGTCGGTGATGGCCTTGTCCTCGACGGCACGCAGTTGTTCAGCAGTGATCTCACCTTTGGCTTTTTGCTCCCGTGCTTCGAGCAGAAATTTGGGGCGTAAAAAACTGCCCACATGGTCGGCGCGAAACGGGGGCTGGATGCGATGGGTCATAAAGTCTCCAAAACGGATTGATAAGAATTTGGGCGCGATCTTAGCAAGCCCACCTGCCGCGCCCCATGGAATTGCGGTTTGTACAATCCGAAGCTTATGTTGACAATTCTCTTTGACGGTGTGGCCTACGGCATGCTGCTGTTTATTTTGGCAGTGGGCTTGGCCGTCACCATGGGGTTGATGAACTTCATCAACCTGGCGCACGGGGCGTTTGCCATGCTGGGCGGCTACATCACGGTGGTGCTCATGCAGAAGTTTCAATTGCCATTTTTATGGTGCCTTCCCGCCTCATTCTTTGGGGTGGCCATTCTGGGTGGGGTTTTGGAGCGTACGCTTTACCGTCCCATGTACCGCAAACCTCATTTGGACCAAGTGTTGTTCTCCATTGGGCTGACCTTTATGGCCGTGGCAACCATGGACTATTTTGTGGGGTCCAGCCAGCAAATCATTCAATTGCCCGACTGGCTTAAAGGCCGCACCGAAATAGGCGAGGGCGCCTGGATGTTGGGTATGGGGCATTACCGTTTGTTCATTATTTTGATATGCGCCGCCCTCACCGTGGTCCTGCAGTTGGTGTTGGCGCGGACCCGTTTCGGCAGCCGATTGCGCGCCTCGGTAGATGACCAGCGGGTGGCCGCCGGCTTGGGCATTAATGTGAACCGCGTGTTTTTGTCCACTTTTGCTGTAGGTTCTGGTCTGGCGGGTTTGGGTGGCGCGCTAGGCGCTGAAGTGCTGGGGCTGGACCCTATGTTCCCGCTCAAGTTCATGATCTACTTTTTGATTGTGGTGGCCGTGGGCGGCACGTCTTCTATTACGGGCCCGTTGCTGGCGGCTTTGCTGCTGGGTATTGCCGATGTCGCGGGCAAATACTTTATTCCCCAATTTGGTGCGTTTATTGTGTATGTGTTGATGATCGCGATTTTGATATGGAAGCCGCAGGGCTTGTTTGTGCGGCAGGGAGGCAAACCATGAGTTTGGATTCAGGGGCTGCCTATCGGACATTGCAGTCGGCTCACCGATGGAAGCCATGGGAGCCTGTGTTGTGGGTGTTGGCCTTTGTGGCTCCATGGGCACTGCCTGAGCATGCCCTCATCATCAATGAAGTGGCCATCGTCGCCTTGTTTGCGGTGTCATTGGACTTGGTGCTGGGTTACACCGGCATTGTGTCCCTGGGGCACGCTGCTTTTTTTGGGGTTGGGACGTACAGCGCCGCTTTGTTTGCCAAGCACGTCATGCCAGACCCATTGGTCGGGCTATGTGTCGGGGTGGTGGTCTCGACGCTGTTGGGGGCTTTTTGTTCCCTGTCCATCATGCGAGGCACCGACCTCACCCGCCTCATGGTCACCTTAGGGGTGGCACTGATTCTGATGGAGTTGGCCAATAAACTGGACTTCACGGGTGGAGCGGATGGCTTGCAAGGGGTGGTTATGGGGCCGGTGCTGGGCCGGTTCGAATTTGACCTGTATGGCCAAACCTCAGCTACCTATTCCTTGTGCGTCTTGTTGGTGTTGTTTGTCCTCATGCGGCGTCTGGTGCATTCGCCGTTTGGTGCCACGCTCAAGGCCGTGCGAGACAACCGTTTGCGCGCTATGGCCATTGGTATTTCGGTACATCAGCGCATTGCGGTCATTTACACCGTTGCCGCGGCCGTGGCGGGTGCTGCTGGTGCGCTGTTGGCCCAAACCACCAGCTTTGCCTCTATTGATGTATTTGACTTTCACCGCTCTGCCGACCTGATGTTGTTGCTGGTCATTGGCGGTACGGGTTGGCTTTACGGTGGCGTTACCGGAGCCATTGTGTTCAAGCTCATGCAAGACTGGCTGTCTTCCATAACCCCCCAATACTGGACCTTCTGGATTGGCCTGTTTTTAGTGGTGCTCGTGATGGTGGGGCGTGACCGTCTGATCCGTCCCTGGACTTGGTGGAAGGGTCGCTCATGAGCAGCCCCGTGGTGTTGGCCGCAGTAGGTTTGGTCAAGCGGTTTGGCGGCATTACGGCCACTGGCAACGTCCATCTTGAACTGAGGCAGGGCGCGCGCCATGCCCTGATTGGCCCCAACGGCGCGGGTAAAACCACCCTCATTAATTTGCTCACTGGAGTGTTGGAGCCCAGTGAGGGCCAAATCATTCTGGAAGGTCAAGACATCACGCGCCTGTCCCCGCACGAGCGCGTGGCTCGCGGCATGGTGCGCACCTTTCAAATCAACCAATTGTTTGACTCTTTTTCACCGCTGGAAACCCTGGCCATGACGGTGTCTCAGCGCATGGGTTTGGGGCAACGTTGGTGGCAGCCCTTGGGCCAAAACACCCAGGTAGTGAAGCGCTGCGAGGCCTTGCTGGACCAATTCCACCTCACCGAGGTGATGAGCCAACCTACCCAAGAGCTGGCTTATGGCAAGCGCCGCCTCCTTGAAATTGCCATTGCCTTGGCGTGCGAGCCCCGAGTGCTTTTGTTGGATGAGCCTGTCGCTGGCGTGCCTGCTGGCGAGCGCGAAGAACTTTTGCAAACCGTAGCCGGACTTCCGCCAGAAGTGTCGGTGTTGCTGATTGAACATGACATGGACTTGGTGTTCAGCTTTGCCAAACGCATGACGGTTTTGGTGAATGGAACTGTGCTCACCGAAGGCGACCCTGACCAAATTGCCAATGATCCCCAAGTGAAAGCCGTGTACTTGGGGCAGGGTGACACCCACGGAGCTCAAAATGGCTGATTTGCTTAAGGTGCAACAGCTCAGCGCGGGCTATGCCGAAGCCGTGGTGTTGAACCAGGTGTCCTTGTCCTTGCCACAGGGGCAGACCTTGGCGCTGCTGGGACGCAATGGCACGGGTAAAACCACCTTCATCAACACCTTGGCGGGTGCCACGCGCCAGCATGGCGGCACCATCGAATTGGATGGCGTGGCTTTGCACACTCTGCCCTCACACGAACGTGCAGGTGCAGGCATTGGTTGGGTGCCGCAAGAGCGCAATATTTTCAAGTCACTCACGGTAGATGAAAACCTCACCGCCGTGGCACGCCCAGGTCCTTGGACGCCTGCCCGTGTGTATGAGTTGTTTCCCCGCCTTGCAGAACGTCAAACCAATTTGGGCACTCAGCTTTCGGGCGGCGAGCAACAAATGTTGGCTGTGGGGCGTGCCTTGGTGGTGAATCCAAAGCTCCTGCTTTTGGACGAACCCCTTGAGGGTTTGGCGCCCATCATTGTTCAAGAGCTTTTGCAAGCGATTTCTCGAATTACCAAGGAAGATGGCATGTCCGCCATCATCGTAGAGCAACATCCTCAGGCCATTTTGAAAATATCTGATCGTGCCGTGGTGCTGGATCATGGCTCTGCGGTGCATTCCAGCGCCGCCCAAGAGCTGTTGGACCAACCCGAGCTGCTCGATCGATTGCTGGGCGTGGCCCGTTAGCCAAATTCCAAATCAAACCCCAAAACCAGGTCGCTTCATTTAACGAATCAACAGGAGTCCAACATATGAAAAACATCTTCAAAATGACCGCCCTATACCCAAAGCATCGGGCCTTGGTTCTGGGCTTGGGGCTTATGTTGGGCCTACTAGGGTTGGCACCGCTGGGCGGTTTGCAAACGGCTCAGGCGCAGAGCTTTCCAAGCAAGCCCATCCGAATCGTGGTGCCCAACGCTCCCGGTGGCGCAGCCGACTTGACTGCACGCACCGTGGGCCAGCGCCTGAGCGAAGCTTGGGGTCAACCGGTGGTGATCGACAACAAACCCAGTGCCGGTGGCGTGGTGGCGGGCGAACTGGTGGCCAAGGCCGCCCCGGATGGCCACACTCTGTTGCTGATCTCCAGTGGCACGGCGGTCAGTGAGAGTTTGTTCAAAAGCCTGCCTTTTGACACCGTCAAAGACTTTATTCCTGTGGTCCCTTTGGGCATGTTTGACTTGGTCATTGTGTCGGCCGAAGGCGGCCGCTTTAAAACCTTGGCCGATTTGATTGCCTGGTCCAAAGCCAACCCTGGCAAACTCAATGTGGGCACCCCCAACATTGGCACCACTCAAAATCTGGCGGCAGAATTGTTCAAGTCTGCAACTGGCTTGGATATTCAGATTGTTCCTTTTAACGGAACACCTGCGGTCATCAATGCCTTGCGTGGCGGCCAAATTGATGCGGGTGTGGACATTTTGGGCCCGTTGCTGCCCCAAATCAAAGCCAAAGCCTTGGTGGCCTTGGCGGTCACGGGCGACAGGCGTTCCCGTGTCATGCCCGAAGTGCCTACCGCCCGTGAATCAGGGGTTCAAGGTTACAGTGCGTCCTCTTGGAACGGATTGGCCGTGCCCGCCAAAACACCTAAAGACGTGGTGGACCGTTTGAATAAAGAGGTGGTATCTGCTTTAAACGACCCCGCCATCAAAAAACGCCTAGAAGAACTCAATGTGGAGCCAACCCCAGGGTCTCCTGCTGATGCTGCTGCGTTGTTGAATAACGATATCAAGCGCTGGGGTGAAGTGATTGAGCGTGCCAAAATTGCCAAGCAATAAGTTGTCCTTATGAACTCGGACATTGTATTGTTAGGCTACGGTGAGGTAGGTAAAACCTTAGCCTACGGTTTGAAGCCGCTTGCCAAACCACAGTGCGCTGAGCTGATTGATGCTGCTGGCGGTCACCACGTGTAAGCGGGCGTCATGATCAAAGGCATTTCTTCCATGGCCACCCGTTTGGTTTTGGCCGAGCTGGTTCAGGCTTTCCAAAACCAAACGGGGCAAACCGTGCACCTAGAGGCCGTGGGTGGGGTCGATGCGGCCAAGCGGGTGCAAAGCGGTGAGGCGTTTGATGCCGTCATATTGGCATCTGACGTCATGGACAAGCTTTTGGCCTCGGGGCATCTCTTGTCGGGCAGCAAGGTGGATTTGGTGCACTCCAGCGTGGCCATGGCGGTGCCTAAGGGGGCAGCCGTACCGGATATTTCTACTGAAGAGGCCGTCAAACAAGCGGTGTTGGCCGCCCCACGTGTGTGTTACTCCACCGGCCCAAGCGGCACTGCCTTGCTCAAGTTGTTTGAGCGTTGGGGTGTATCTGAACAGTTGGCGGGGCATTTGTTCCAAGCACCTGCGGGTATTCCTGTGGGGTCTTGGGTTGCCAAAGGCGAAGCCGATTTAGGGTTCCAGCAATTGAGCGAACTCATCAGCCTTGAGGGGGTGACCGTGCTACAGCCCTTACCTGAATCCATACAAATCACCACCACCTTTTCTGCCGCTGTGGCCCAAACGTCCCAGCAGGCAGCCTTGGTGAAGGAACTCATCGCATTTTTGGCGTCCCCAGTTGCTGATGAAGCCAAGCGCCGCCAAGGTATGGAACCTGCCTGAGCGCTGTTTCTAATCACAACTTACTAGAAGGAGAATTTTTTGAAGAAGCCACTGATCATCGATTGCCACGGGCACTACACCACGGCACCCAAAGCCCTGGAAAACTGGCGCAACCAACAAATAGCGGGCATCAAAGATCCCGCTGCAATGCCCAAAGTGGCCGATTTGAAAATTTCGGACGACGAATTGCGCGAGTCCATTGAAACCAACCAGCTCAAACTCATGAAAGAGCGGGGCTCAGACCTGACCATATTCAGCCCCCGCGCAAGTTTTATGGCCCACCACATCGGTGACTTCAATGTGTCCAGTACTTGGGCCGCCATCTGTAACGAGTTGTGTTTTCGGGTCAGCCAGCTGTTTCCTGACCACTTCATCGGGGCTGCCATGTTGCCGCAAAGCCCAGGCGTGGACCCCAAAACCTGTATTCCCGAATTGGAAAAGTGCGTCAAAGAGTATGGTTTTGTAGGCATCAACCTCAACCCCGATCCGTCCGGTGGACATTGGACCAGCCCCCCGTTGACCGACCGTCATTGGTATCCCATTTACGAAAAAATGGTGGAGCACAACATTCCGGCCATGGTGCATGTGTCCACCAGCTGCAACGCCTGCTTTCACACCACGGGCGCGCATTACCTCAATGCGGACACCACGGCGGTCATGCAATGCATTCAGGGCGATTTATTTAAAGACTTTCCCACCTTGAAGTTTGTGATCCCCCATGGCGGCGGCGCAGTGCCTTACCACTGGGGGCGGTTCCGTGGCCTGGCCCAGGAAATGAAAAAACCTTTGCTGACCGAACACGTCTTGAAGAACATCTTTTTTGATACGTGCGTGTATCACCAGCCGGGCATTGATTTGCTGACGAAGGTGATTCCTGTGGACAACATTTTGTTTGCATCTGAGATGATTGGTGCGGTCAGAGGCATAGACCCCGAAACCGGTCATTACTACGATGACACCAAACGCTATGTGCATGCCACCCCTAACTTGAATGACGAACAGCGCTTCAAAGTGTTTGAGGGCAATGCCCGCAAGGTGTTCCCAAGGTTGGATGCGGCTTTGAAGGCCAAAGGCCAATAACTTTTTCAGGAGTCTGATTTATGAGCAACACCGTCCATCAAATGGGAATCGTCAAGCGCCAAATCGTTCGTGCGGATGCCGCTGCTGTAGAAAAGTTGTCTCAGTTTGGCGTGGCCACCGTTCATGAGGCTCAAGGCCGCGTAGGCCTGATGAAGCCTTATATGCGCCCCATTTACCCGGATGCGTATGCTTGCGGTACTGCCGTCACAGTGCTTTTGCACCCTGGAGACAACTGGATGCTGCATGTGGTGGCCGAGCAAATTCAGCCGGGTGATATTGTGGTGGCCGCTTGCAGTGCCGACAACACCGATGGTTTTTTTGGCGACCTGTTGGCGACTTCATTTAAAGCGCAAGGCGCGCGCGCCCTGATCATTGAGGGCGGTTGCCGCGACGTGAAAGAACTCAAACAAATGGGATTTCCGGTTTGGAGCCGCGCCATCAGCGCCAAAGGCACCATCAAGGCGACCTTGGGATCTGTCAACATTCCGGTGGTGTGCGCTGGTGTGACCATCAATCCCGGAGATGTGATCGTGGCGGATGACGACGGTGTTGTAGCTGTGCCCGCAGCGTTTGCCCAGTCGGTGGCCGATGCCGCGCAAGCACGCGAGTCCAACGAAGGTGAAAAACGCGCCAAGTTGGCCTCGGGCGTTTTGGGCTTGGACATGTACAACTTCAGAGAACCTTTGGCCAAATTGGGCCTGAAGTACATCGACTGATTTTTGAGGCAGATCCATCATGATGCGACGTTTATTTACCCTGGGCCTGGGCTTGCTGTTGGTGGCCTGTGCCACCACTGGGCCTGATGTTCAAACCCGCCAAACTCTGGCCCCAAGCGGAACTTTGCGCGTGGGTGTTTACATGGGCAGCCCTACGTCTATGGTGTTGGATGCGCAGGGTCAAAAAGTGGGGGTGTCGATTGGGCTGGGCCGTGAGTTGGCGCGTCAACTGGGGGTGCCCGTTCAAATTGTGGAGTACAAGCGCGTGGCTGAAGTGGTGGACGGCTTAACCCGAGGTGAAGTGGATTTCACCTTCACCAATGCCTCTGCGGAACGGGCCAAGCTGGTGCAATTTACTGAGCCCCTGGTTGACCTTGAGTTGGGCTATCTGGTCGGACCCAACTCTCCGATTCAAAGTCTGTCCGATGTCGACAAATTAGGACGTCGGATTGGGGTGAGCCAAGGCAGCACTTCACAGGGCACCTTGGGTCGCCTCTACCGCAGTGCCAAGGTGGTGCCCGCAGCGTCTTTGCAGGTGGCCTCTGAACAACTCAAGCAACAACAACTCGATGCCTTTGCCACCAACAAGGCCATCTTGAATGAAATGGCCGATGGCTTACCTGGCTTTCGTATTTTGGAGGGCCGTTGGGGCTTGGAGCATTTGGCGATTGCGGTGCCCAAAGGTCGTGATTCGGCGGCTCCCTTTTTGAAGGAATTTGCTCGTCAGGCCCAGACCAGTGGTCTATTGAAGACCCTCAGTGCGCAAGCGGGCCTGCGTGGCACGGTTGAAGTTCAAAAGTAAGGACAGTTTATGAAGAAGCTTTACATCCAAATGGTTTTCGCGTTGGGTTTGGTCTTTGCCTTGGTGGCGGGCCATGCTCAAAACTACCCTGTCAAGCCCGTCAAAATTGTGGTGGGCTATTCGGCCGGTGGTGCGGTGGATCTGGTGGCTCGTACCGTTGGCCAAGCCCTTCAAAATTCAATGGGTCAGCCCTTCGTGGTGGAGAACAAACCCGGTGCTGGCACCAATATTGCCGTGAAGTCTGTCATCGATGCGCCGGCCGATGGCTACACCCTCATGTTGGCGGCCAATGCGCTGGCGGCCAACATGGCGCTGTTCCAGCCAGCACCTTTTGATGCCGAGAAAGACTTGGTACCCATCGCCCTGATTGGTCGGGTGCCCGTGGTGATTGCGGTGAACCCGCAAGCTCCCTTTCAGACGCTGGCTCAGTTGATTGCTTTGGCAAAAGACAAGCCCAACCAATTTGCGTTTGCCTCACCTGGCAATGGGTCTACGCCTCACATGGCGGTAGAGTTTTTTGAGCGTGCTGCAGGCATTTCCTTGCAGCACATTCCCTATAAAGGCGGTTCTCAAGCCATCACCGATGTGATTGGCGGGCAATTGCCCTTGTTGGCTGTCAATGCCCTTGAAGCCTTGCCCCATGTGCGCAACGGCAAACTCAAATTGCTGGCCGTGTTAAGCGCCAACCGTTCTACCAACTTCCCCGATGTGCCCACCATTGCAGAATCAGGGTTTGCGGGCTTTGAGGCCTCGGTTTGGTATGGCTTGGTGGCCCCTGCGGCCACGCCCAAGGCCATCGTGGAGTTGTTGCATGCGGAGTCACAAAAGGCCCTTCAGACCAAAGAGGTGCGAGACCGCATGTCCCAGGTGGGGGGAGAGGTCATACCCGCCAGTTCGGCCCAGTTTGGCGCATTGATCCGCTCGGAACGTGTGCGCTACGAAAAATTGGTGCGAGAGGCCAACATCAAACCCGATTGATTTTTAAGGTAAAGCCATGTCATTCACAAAAACGCCTGGTTGGTTGGATTGGTATTCAGGCCCCAGCAAACCGGAATTCAAACTCCCTCAGGGCGCTGTCGATTCGCATTGCCATGTATTTGGTCCGGCCAATGTGTTTCCCTACGCTGAAGAACGCAAGTACACCCCTTGCGATGCCACCAAAGAGCAATTGTTTGCCTTGCGCGACCACTTGGGCTTTTCACGCAATGTGATCGTACAAGCCACCTGCCATGGTGCGGACAACCGTGCACTGGTGGATGCCATGCAGGCCTCGGGCGGCAAAGCCCGGGGTGTGGCTACCGTCAAACGCAGCGTCACCGATCAAGAGCTTCACACCCTGCACGCTTCAGGCGTGCGCGGCGTGCGTTTTAACTTTGTCAAACGCTTGGTGGACTTCACCCCCAAAGATGAGTTGGTTGAAATTGCCGGACGTGTAGCCAAGCTGGGTTGGCATGTGGTGATTTATTTTGAAGCCGTCGATTTGCCTGATCTTTGGGACTTTTTTACCGGTCTGCCCGTCACTTTGGTGGTGGATCACATGGGTCGACCCGATGTAAGCAAGCCCGTCGATGGACCTGAGTTTGAGCTCTTTATGAAGTTCATGCGCCAACACCCCAATGTATGGAGCAAAGTGACCTGCCCTGAGCGCCTGTCCTTACAAGGCCCGCCCGCCCTTCATGGTCAGCGGCACGCCTATCATGACGTGATTCCTTTTGCCAAGCGTTTGGTGGACAGTTTCCCGGACCGCGTGTTGTGGGGAACCGACTGGCCACACCCCAACCTCAAAGACCACATGCCCGATGATGGCTTGCTGGTGGACTTTATTCCCCACATTGCCACCACCTCGGAGTTGCGCCAAAAATTGTTGGTAGACAACCCCATGCGTTTGTATTGGCCTGAAGAGTTGGCAGGGGGGCATGATGCCACTTGACAAGCCCTATTTGGACGTGCCCGGCACCACGATTTTTGATGCCGAACAATCCCGCAAAGGTTACTGGTTGAACCAGTTTTGCATGTCGCTCATGACCGCCCCCAATCGGGAGCGCTTTAAAGCCGATCAACGTGCCTATTTGGATGAATGGGCCATGACAGAAGAACAGAAGCTCGCCGTACTGGATGCTGACTTGAACCGCTGTATTGCATTGGGCGGCAACATTTATTTCCTGGCCAAATTAGGCGCGACTCTAGGTAAAAGTTTTCAACAAATGGCAGGGTCCATGACCGGTATGACCGAGGAGGAGTACCGGCACATGATGATCAGCGGAGGGCGATCTGTGGAAGGTAACCGCATTGTGGGAGAAGACGGAACTGCACAAGTGCACCGCCAGCCCCAAGGTACGGGTAATGGCAAACTCATCTGAAGCAGAGAAAGAATTTTATGGCACGCATCACCGCCTCGGTATTCACTTCCCACGTTCCCGCCATTGGGGCAGCCATAGATTTAGGCAAGACCCAAGAGGATTATTGGAAACCACTATTTGCCGGATATGAGACCGGCAAACAGTGGTTCAAGCAACACAAGCCTGATGTGATTTTTTTGGTCTACAACGACCATGCCACAGCATTCAGCTTAGATTTCATCCCTACTTTTGCCATTGGCACCGCAGACCAGTATCAGCCCGCTGACGAGGGTTGGGGCCCTCGCCCAGTCCCCGTGGTGCAAGGCCATGCCGATCTGGCAGGACATATTGCGCAATCGGTGATTCAGCAAGACTTTGACCTTACTATCGTCAACAAAATGGATGTGGACCATGGCTTAACGGTTCCTTTGTCCTTGGTGTGTGGTCAGCCATCACCTGAACATTTCCAGTGGCCTTGTCCTGTCATTCCATTTGCAGTCAATGTGGTGCAGTATCCGGTGCCTTCTGGCCGACGTTGTTTGGAGCTGGGCAAAGCCATTCGCAAAGCTGTGGAATCTTTTGACCAACCCCTCAATGTGCAAATCTGGGGCACGGGCGGCATGAGCCACCAGCTGCAAGGGCCTCGTGCGGGACTCATCAACAAGGCTTGGGACGCTCAATTCATGGACGACATGATTGACCAACCTGAACATTTGGCCAACAAACCGCATATCGAATATGTCAGGGAGGCTGGCAGCGAAGGTATTGAGCTGGTCATGTGGTTGATTGCCCGAGGCGCTCTGGACGATTTGGCCCCGGGTGCTAGTGCTGCGTCTAAACCGCATGTGGCTCACCGTTTCTATCATGTGCCTGCTTCCAATACGGCGGTAGGGCATTTGATTTTGGAAAACCCCAACTAATTGGTTTTTTCTTTATACACACCACCTTTTTCAAGCAGGAGTTTTGATGAGTCAACCTATTAAAGTCGCTTTGGCTGGTGCAGGTGCCTTTGGCATCAAGCATATTGAAGGCATTCGCAACATTGAGGGCGTAGAAGTTGTGTCCCTGATTGGCCGCGAATTAGAAAAAACCAAAGATATCGCCCAAAAGTACGGCATAGGACATGTGACCACGGACTTGAATGAAAGCCTGGCCATTAAAGAGGTGGACGCGGTCATCTTGTGTACCCCCACCCAAATGCATGCCGAGCAAACCAAGGCTTGTTTGCTCGCAGGCAAGCATGTGGAAGTGGAGATTCCCATGTGCGATGTTTACAAAGACGGCCAAGAATTGGTCGAGCTGCAAAAGAAGACCGGTTTGGTTGCCATGTGCGGCCATACACGCCGTTTCAACCCCAGTCACCAGTGGGTGAACAAGCGTTTGCGCTCAGGGGAGCTGCACATTCAGCAAATGGACGTGCAAACCTACTTTTTCCGCCGTACCAATATGAATGCTGCCGGACAACCCCGCAGTTGGACCGATCACTTGCTGTGGCATCACGCCGCTCACACCATCGATTTGTTCACTTACCAATGTGGAAGTCCTGTGGTCAAGGCCAACGCTTTGCAAGGACCCATTCATCCCACTTTAGGCATTGCCATGGACATGTCCATTCAGCTTCAAGCGGCCAATGGCTCCATCTGCACCTTAAGCTTGTCGTTCAACAACGATGGACCCTTGGGTACCATCTTCCGCTACATCGGCGATACCGGCACTTACATCGCCAGCTATGACGATTTGTACAACGGCAAACAAGAGAAAATTGATGTGAGCCAAGTGGCGGTGTCTATGAATGGCATTGAGCTTCAAGACCGTGAATTTTTTGCTGCCATCCGTGAAGGTCGTGAGCCCAATTCCAGCGTGGCGCAAGTGTTGCCTTGCTACCAGGTCATGCACGAGCTTGAGTTGCAGCTCAACAGCTGATTTTCTTAGATTGTCCTCATGCAATACAGAACACTAGGGCCGTTTGAGGTCAGTGCCATCAGCTTGGGCTGTATGAGTCTGAGTTATGCCTACGGGGTGCCGCCATCTGCCGAACAGGGCGAACGCTTGCTGCTTTCTGCATTGGATGCAGGCGTCAACTTCTTTGATACTGCAGCTCTGTATGGCTTTGGTACCAATGAAGAGCTGGTGGGGCGCGTGCTCAAACCGCACCGCCAACGTTACACCTTGGCCAGCAAAGGTGGTATGGCGGGCGTGAGTTTTCCTGACGGAGTGAAGCGGGTGATTGACGGACGCCCAGAGGCCATCCGAAAAAATTGTGAGGACAGCCTCAGGCGCCTGCAAACCGAAGTGATCGATTTGTATTACCTTCACCGCTGGGATAAAAAAGTACCTATTGAAGACAGTGTCGGCGAGCTGTCTCGTCTGGTGGAACGGGGCTGGGTCAGAACCTTGGGTCTGAGTGAAGTTTCGGCGGCCACCATTCGTAAAGCGCATGCGGTGCACCCCATCACGGCTGTGCAGACTGAATACTCTTTGTGGACGCGAAACCCGGAAATTGCAGTGTTGCAGACCTGCCGAGAGTTGGGCATTGGGTTTGTGGCGTTTTCCCCGGTGGGGCGGGCCTTTTTAACTGGCCGCTTGTCCGATGTGCAAACCCTTGAGGCCAAAGACATTCGGCACAACATGCCGCGTTTTCACCCTGAGCACTATTCGCAAAACCTCAAGCTGCTGCCAGCTTTTGTGAAACTGGCGCAAGAAGCGCATTGCACACCTGCTCAGCTGGCGCTGGCTTGGCTGCTGCATCAGGGGACAGACATTGTGCCGATACCTGGCACCACCAACATGGAACATTTGTCTGAAAATCTCGCGGCTGCAGATCTAAAGTTGCCCGACACCTTGTTGGCTCAAGCTGGGGTGTTAATCAACCAAAGGACAGTGTCGGGTGATCGTTACAACGCACAGTCGCAAATTGAAGTGGATACCGAAACTTTTGCACCTGAGGCCCTACATTGAAATCCACCCTCATGCTGCTGCCCGGCCTGAACTGCGACGCTGCAGTGTGGGCTCCTCAAGTGGAGGCACTTCAGGACCGTTTCAATTGCATCATTCCCGACTGGGGGCTGATGAATAATTTTCAGGCCATGGCCGAGCAGGTGTTGACCTTGTCACCCACAGACACGTTCAGTGTGGCCGGTCATTCCATGGGTGGCAGAGTGGCATGCGAATTGATGCGTTTGGCGCCCCAGCGTGTCGATCGCCTCGCATTGTTGGATACGGGTACCCACAGTTTACCAACTGGCGCTGCTGGCGAGAAGGAGATCCAAGGCCGGATGGGGCTCCTGGATCTGGCCAAGCAGAAGGGCATGCGGGCTATGGGTCAGCAATGGGGTCAGGGCATGGTGCACCCCAGTCGCCTCAATTCAGATGTCTTTGAGGAGGTGCTCAAGATGTTGGAGCGAGGCAGTGTGGCGCAGTTTGCAGCGCAAATCAACGCCTTGCTTACACGGCCAGATGCGGCGCCCGTTTTGTCCACCATCATTTGCCCCACTTTGGTCTTGTGCGGTCGCGAGGATGGGTGGAGCCCGCCTGCGCAGCACGAGGCGATGTACCAAGCCCTCAAGGCGGGTGGTCTGGCTCAGGTTGCCCTGGTGATCATTGAACATTGTGGCCACATGTGCACCATGGAGCAACCGCAGGCTGTGAACCAAGCACTCCTGGAGTGGTTAAACGTTTAGTTCCGGGGCGCCTAACAAATCATGACCTTCACAAGCTTTGTGTAGGATGAATTCATGAGTCAAACTGTCCCTCCACAGCCTGCTTGGTCGCGATCCTTGTCCCTGCAAGGTATCCAAAATTTTCGTGACTTGGGCGGCTACATTGGCCATGAGGGACGCCCCATCAAGTGGAGGAAAATCTTCAGGTCTGGGCACTTGGCCCATGCCACTGCACAAGACCGTCACCAATTGCAGACATTGGGCGTACGGCATGTGCTAGATTTTCGGGGGGTGCAAGAAAGTGCGGCAGCCGTCTGCGCGCTTGATGATGTTCAGTTGCACGCCCTTTCTATAGAGCCTACGGTGCACTACCGTCTTGAGGAGCGCGCCCGGCAGGGGGGTGCGATGGGCCCCGAAGAAGTGACCGGCCTGATGCGAGAAACCTACGAAAACTTTGTGCTGCACAACAGCGCACGCTTCAAGCAGCTGTTTGAGGTACTGCTGGCTCATTCAGAGCCTTTGGTCTTTCATTGCACATACGGAAAAGATAGAACAGGTCTTGCTGCCGCATTGGTACTACACAGTTTGGGTGTGGATACTGACACCATAGAGCAAGATTACCTGCTCACCAACCAACTGCTCAACGCCACACCCCGTTTAGGCAAGGTGCTGTCAGAAGAGGGGCAGCGCGTTTTGTTGGGTGTTCAGACTGATTTCTTACACGCGTCTTTGGCCACGATTCAAGCCCACTACGGCACTGTGGACCATTACCTAGTTCAGGCTATAGGAATAGATACAAATAAGCGCCAGCAGTTGCGTAGCGCTTACTTGGAATAAGCCATTAACCGTTAAACGCCATCGGTTGTAAAGCTACGCAGCTTATCTGAGCGGCTGGGGTGTTTGAGCTTGCGCAGCGCTTTGGCTTCAATTTGACGAATGCGTTCGCGGGTCACGTCAAATTGCTTGCCCACCTCTTCTAAGGTGTGGTCGCTGGTCATCTCAATACCAAAACGCATACGCAGCACTTTGGCTTCACGTGGTGTGAGGCTGTCCAAAATGTCCTTGACCACATCGCGCAAGCCCGCTTGCATGGCAGCGTCCATGGGGGCCGTATTGGCGGTGTCTTCAATGAAGTCGCCCAAGTGGCTGTCGTCATCGTCACCAATCGGGGTTTCCATGGAAATCGGCTCTTTGGCGATTTTCATGATTTTGCGGATCTTGTCCTCTGGGATTTCCATTTTCTCGGCCAAGATGCCCGCATCCGGCTCAAAGCCAAACTCTTGCAAGTGTTGCCTGCTGATTCGGTTCATCTTGTTGATGGTTTCGATCATGTGCACGGGAATGCGAATGGTGCGGGCCTGGTCGGCAATAGAGCGGGTGATGGCCTGGCGAATCCACCATGTGGCGTAGGTTGAAAATTTGTAACCGCGGCGGTATTCAAACTTGTCCACGGCCTTCATCAGACCAATATTGCCCTCTTGAATCAAATCCAAGAACTGCAAACCACGATTGGTGTATTTTTTGGCAATCGAAATGACCAGGCGCAAGTTGGCTTCAATCATTTCTTTTTTGGCATTGCGTGAAGACACTTCGCCTTGGTTCATGCGCTTGTTGATGCTTTTGAGTTCATCCAAAGGCACCACAACCCGAGCCTGCAGATCCATCAGCTTTTGCTGAAGGTCTTGCACCGGAGGGATGTTGCGGGCCATGATGGGCGCCCAAGGCTTGCTCGAGGCCGCTTGTTTTTCAATCCACTTCAGGTTGAGCAGGTTAGAGGCCACCCTTTGGTTGTGTTTGTCGCGACCGCTGAAATCTGCAATAAAAAGGTCCTGTGGGTAGCCGCACTTATCCACAATGATGCGGCGCAATTCGCGTTCTTTTTTGCGAACATCTTCGACTTGGCCGCGGACCATTTCGCACAATTTTTCAATGGTTTTGGCAGTGAAACGGATGGTCATCAGCTCTTCAGACAAACCCTTTTGTGCCCTCACATAGGCTGGGGTGCCATAGCCTTCTTTGTCGTAGACCTTATGGACTTTTTCAAACAGGTCACGCAAACGGTCAAAACGCTCTAGGGCTTGGGTTTTCAGCTCTTCAAGTTTTTTGGTCAGTGCCTTGGAGCCGCCTTTGCCGTCGTCGTCATCGGCTTCGTCGTACTCGTCGAAGTCTTCTTCGGCAACATAGTCGTCGTTTTCATTGGCGTTCACAAAACCATCCACCACGGTGGAGATGACGACCTTGCCCTCGCGAATTTCATCTCCCATGCGCAAGATTTCGGCAATGGTGGCAGGGCAAGCCGAAATGGCTTCCATCATGTCCATCAAACCGCCTTCAATGCGCTTGGCGATTTCAATCTCGCCTTCGCGTGTCAGCAGTTCAACTGTGCCCATTTCACGCATGTACATGCGGACTGGATCAGTAGTGCGCCCAAATTCGGAATCCACAGTGGACAGCGCTGCCTCGGCTTCTTCTTCCGCTTCTTCTTCAGTTGCAGCTGTAGGTGCGGTGTTGTTGAGCAGCAAGGTTTCAGCGTCAGGGGTTTGCTCATAAACAGCCACCCCCATGTCATTGAGCATGGAAATGACCACTTCCAAGGTTTCGGCGTCTACCAACTTGTCGGGCAGGTGGTCAGAGATTTCGCCATGGGTGAGGTAGCCACGGGTTTTACCCAGCTTGATCAGCAGCTTAAGACGCTGACGGCGCTTGGCCATGTCTTCTTCAGACAAAACCGTTTCGTCCAAGCCAAACTCTTTCATCAGCGCGCGCTCTTTGGCCTTGCTGATTTTCATGCGCAGCGGCTTGACCTTTTCGGTGTTGACGGCTTCGGCTTCTTCGGCAAATTCAGCTTCCAAGTCCACCACATCATCGTCTGCGGTCAATTTGGCAGAGGCCTTGGGTTTGCGACCACGCTTGGCTTCAGACGACCCGCTGGGAACCGCTTTGGCAGGTGCCTTGACGACTTTTTCAACCTTGGGGCCCTTGGCTAGAGCTTTGACCCCGAGCGCTTTGCTGGCAGGCGCAGCTGCTTTGGCTGGTTTTTTAACAGCGGGTTGAGTTGCAGGGACTTTTTTTGCGGCGGTCTTGCCAGATGCTTTGGTTGAGGGCGCAGCGGGTTTTTTGGACTTTTGATCAGGCATGTTCAGTTCAACTTAAATAAAACTAAAAAATGAGAAGATGGATAAACGGCAGATCCTGAAGATCTGGGAGCGTCAAGACCCCTGGCAAGTGGTGGGGCGAACATTTGGTGTGCAAGTCCTTGCGGTATGTTGGCCTGAGAGCTAATGTCTGAAGTGGCCGAACCGGAGGTGCTGCTGTCGCGCTTGCCTAAAGATTTGGATTATACCTGCCGTTTACAAGGTAGCCCAAATAACAGGCAACTTTATTCGGGGGCGTCAGGGCTGTGAAGCTGAGCTTCCAAAGCCAAACGCTGTGCTTGAAGAGACCGGTACGTCTTCAGCCCATTGGGGTCTTGCCCCGACTGTTGAATGGCCAAGGTCTCTTGCGCCTTGAGCTGGTCAATTTCTATGCGGTGCAGCACATGTTGAAGCTCTTTGAGCACGTCCCCAAGCCCGTCCCCATGTTCATCAATGGTCTGCACCATCGTGGTGTCCATCAACGCTTGAACATGGGCTTCTACCGGGTGCCCTTGCATCTGCTGGCTGATAGTCGGCCAATCCAGACGGCCGTGTTCTTGAAGTAGGCGCTCTAACCAAGTCACCACGGTCCCGTAGGGCTGCGGCAAAGACGCCAAGACCTGATGCTGATGTGGTGTGAGCTGATCCCACAGCGAGCTGAAGCTCAACAATAAACACACGGCTCGGCCTTCTCGGCTCACCATTGCCTTGTGAGAGGTTCTGTGTGTCTTGGGTTGGCTTGGCCAAGGTTTTGCGGCCAAATTTGGCGTGCGCTCTGAGCGTGGGGTCCAAAGTTCTTGTAGCGCCTCGGGTGTGAGTTGAATCAAGTTGGCCAGGTCTTTTAAAACCTGACGTTGCAACACACCTTGAGGCAAAGCTTTCCATAAACCTTGCGCATGGTTGGCAAATAGGGCGCGCCCTTCGGCCTCCTGGAGGTTGCAGCCTTCTCGAGCCGACTCCACCAAAAATCGGCTGAGCGGCATGGCATCGCTCACACATTGCGCAAAGGCCTGAGCGCCGCGTTCACGAATAAAGCTGTCCGGGTCATGCTCCTCTGGCAAAAACAAAAACTTAATGCTTCGAACATCGGTGGCAAACCCCAGGGCCGCTTCCAAGGCGCGGCGGGCGGCGCGCCTGCCGGCGGCATCACCATCAAAACTAAAGACCACGGCGTCTGTAAAACGAAAGAGTTTTTGGGCATGTTCGCGTGTGCAGGCCGTACCTAAAGTGGCTACGGCATTGGCAAATCCCAGCTGCGCCAGGGCCACCACATCCATATACCCTTCAGTAACCAAGGCATACCCCATGTCACGAATGGCGTTTCTGCCTTCAAACAGGCCATAAAGCTCCAAGCCTTTACTGAACAGGGGCGTCTCGGGGGAGTTGAGGTACTTGGGTTTTTCGTCACCCAGCACCCGCCCGCCAAACCCAATGAATTCGCCCTTGACGTTTCGTATCGGAAACATGATCCGGTCACGAAAACGGTCGTAGCGTTTTTCCTCAGAGCCCTTTGGGGCATCGACCTCGGCGGCATTGCTGATCACCATGCCGCTCTCGACCAAACGCGGGTCGTTGTAATCAGGAAACACACTTGCCAAGTTGCGCCAACCGCCTGGCGCATAGCCCAGTGCAAAACGTTTGGCGATTTCTCCAGAAACCTCACGCATTTTTAAATAGGCCACCGCGTGTGGTGTTTTTTTAAGATGCTGGATATAGGCTTTAGAGGCTTTTTCTATGACCTCTGACAAGCTTACCTGTTGCTCCTTGAGGCTGGCTGCGCGTTGTCGCTCTTGGGGGCTAAGCTCTTCAGACGGAACTTGTAAGCCGTATTGCTGCGCCAAATCTTGCACCGCCTCCATGAAGCTCAAGCCCGAGTGTTCCATCAAAAAACCGATGGCATCCCCGTGCTTGCCACACCCAAAACAATGAAAAAACTGTTTGGCCGGGCTGACGGTGAATGATGGTGATTTTTCCGCATGGAAAGGACACAGTCCTGAATAGTTGGCCCCAGCCTTCTTGAGTTGCACATGTCGACCCACAAGCTCAACCAAGTCTGTTCGGGCTGTGAGCTCTTGAAGGAAGGACTGGGGAATGGCCATGCACCAAGATTGTAGAAACACTCACAAGCGGACACAGGAGTTATGTTCAAGCCCAACAAAGGTCAGGGTACAATCATTCCCCTTAGGCACTCAGGCGCGTAGCTCAGCTGGTTAGAGCACCACCTTGACATGGTGGGGGTCGTTGGTTCGAGTCCAATCGCGCCTACCATCTGATATTGCAGGGGAAGTAACCAGTGCTCATCCGAGCTCTTGATAAGAGTCTCGTTCAAATTTGCCGGAGACTGGAGCCTACTCTTTTAGCTGGGATGATGCCTGACCCTGGCGCCCTATCGCTTTCGCAGCGCGTGCGGGTGCCGAAGCTGCAGATAACGCCGAGTCGCCTCCTCTACCGAGGGCAAGTTGTCATGCAAGCGCCGCAGCAGATCGACAAGCAGATCCCGCTCCTTAGGCGCTAAGGGCGCCAGCAATGCACGCTCTCTCGAGATCCTCGAATTGGCGCTGGAAAGCCATGCCGATCACCCGGCAGGCATATTGGGCCGAAAGCGTGCGCTGGTTTGAGCAGCTGAGCCTTGCAGGAAAGCCTGTATCGGGATATACTTACATTTATGTATATCAAGGACGGAGTTTGACCATGCAAGTTGCCAAATGGGGAAATAGCCTGGCGGTACGGTTGCCTGTTTCGCTGGTGCAAGAACTAGGCATCACCGATGGGGATGAGCTGGTGCTGCAACCCGCACCCCGTCAAGCGTCGCAGCCCCCCAGCGTAACCGTGACCCGTATGCCGAGCAAGTTGGAGCGCTTGCAGGCGGTCCGCCACTTGCGCGCGCCATGGATAGCAGACTTCGCCTTTGACCGTGAGGAGGCCAACGCCAGGTGAAGTCGTTCATCGACACTAATGTGCTCATATATTGGGTAGACAATAGCTCACGGGCCGACGTGGTGGAGCATTTATTGACCCAGCAAGCGGTGATCAGCGTGCAGGTACTCAATGAGTTTGCCAATGTGCTGCGCAGAAAGCGCGCTATGTCGCTGCCAGACGTAGAAATTCTTTGCGCTACTTTGATTGACACCTGCGATGTGGTTGACGTGAGCGTACGAACCCACCAGACCGCCCTGACGCTGATGGCTCGCTACAACATGTCGGTGTATGACGCCAATATCGTTGCCGCAGCAGTGATGAGCAATTGCGCCATTTTGTATACCGAAGACATGCAAGACGGGCTCAACGTCAAAGCGCCTGCCTCCGACCGCGCCAACGCGCTGGTGATTCGCAATCCGTTCATTTAGGTACGAATACAAGGACTTGCTGGCCGAACGCCAAATTCCTAAATAAAATCAAGGACTTGCGCAACATAGGTGAACTACTCGGGGCTAAAGCCGCCGAGCTTCGCGCATCAACATTTCAAGTCGCGTTTCTAGGCGAATCACTCGCTCGGTCAGATTTTCAATCTTGACTTGTTGGCCCTTCATCCCTTCAGACAGGGATTTCACCTTGTCTTCCAGCTTGATCATCGAAGTCAGGGCACCCCAAATTTTGTCTGTAACACCCATCAGACAGCTTTCTTGGCTGCAGCCTTTGATGACTTAGCCGCAGCCGACTCCATGCTGGCAATGCGCTTGTTGCTGGCGGCGAGAAACGCCATCGCATCGTCAATTGCCGATGCCGCTCTATCGGCAGCACCTTTGGCGGCATCCGCAAGAGCGCCAAGTTCTTGGTCGGATTCGTCAGACGCATAGGCAAATGCGCCTCTACGCATCAACTCCGAAACAGGCATGTCGAATTTCTTTGCCTTCGCGGCAATGGCTTGCTTGTCACGCAAGGTTGCCTGCACCACAATTCGTTCAATAGCTGTAGCTGCCATGTTTACTCCAGGGGGTAGGAATGTACATGGACAGTGTATGTACATATATGCGCCGTGTCAAGACCACTTTCATCATGGTATTGCGCGAGAAACCCCTTGCAGTTTCATAAGCACAAGTTGATGATGAAAGCGAACGGCTACCTCATCTTCATCGAAAACATGATTCTCGATCTGGTAACGAGTGTTATCGAGCAAATCACGCAGCTTCACGGAGACCTGTGTCCAATCAACGCCGATGTTCTTATTGGAACAATGGAAAGTTCCAGCCCATTGCCACGTTCTATTGAACATCTGTCGGTGCAAGTCGCGAACAAACCCCTCATCCAGCAGCTCTTGCTTTTTTTGCCGTTTGGCCCAACGATCTCCGAAAACTATATTGGCCTGTTCCCATTCATTGAGCTCCGCTTGTGTGGTGATGTGCACAGGAACCAAGCCTGCAGCTTCATCGGGATCAAGTGGGGTCGCTCCGGGTACGTACTCAAACTCCATGGGCCCCATCTCACCAAAGCTCCCGACGAGACCCTTCAAGCAATCGCTTGACCAGGGGCGCCGCGCAAGCCCCTAGCTTTAGCCATGGGGTGAGCGGCTGATATTTGTCATTGCAATATTTAACGTCTTACTGTATACTGGTTATGTGTACAGTAAATACCGATCCAATAGCAACGTCGTTTTCTCGTGCAAGTACCACGTTGTATGGTGCCCGAAGTACCGACGCTCGGTTTTGGTGGATGGCGCCGATGAGGCACTCAAGCGAATCGTAGAGCGCGTATGTCTATACCGTGATGCAGATTTGATCGAGCTCGAAGTGATGCCAGATCATGTGCATTTGCTCGTTGATGTGGACCCGCAATACGGCATTCATCGTCTCATCAAGGAGATCAAGGGGCTTAGCTCTCGGGAGTTACGCCAGAACTTTCCATTCCTCAAACGCCGCCTTCCAACACTTTGGACCAACAGCTATTTTGTCTCCACTGTAGGCGGTGCGCCATTGGCCATCGTGAAGCAGTACATCGAGAACCAGAAGAAGTTCTAGTCCCATGGCCCGCGCCCCCAAACCCACCTTCATCACCGAACTGCCCCTTGTCGCATCCCTCACC
>Ga0214921_10001544_pt1 | contig 38930 bp, 39 predicted proteins | sample LL1505_MetaG_FD_177992 | JGI IMG/M metagenome (GOLD analysis project Ga0214921, IMG submission 177992) | Freshwater microbial communities from Lake Lanier, Atlanta, Georgia, United States - LL-1505 | ecosystem: Environmental > Aquatic > Freshwater > Lake | place: USA: Georgia | collected...
TTGCCCGTCGTGCAATGGCCGGGCGGGCGCGTGCGGCGGTTTCGCGGCTTGCTCCATTGCGACGTGCCGCAGGCGCCGCCGCGGAATTTGCCCGCGAGCATGGTCTGGGATTGGCGACGTCAGCGCGTGCTCGAGCTCGGCGAGGGTCGCGGGCGCTTGCGCATCGTCGCCGACCCGCATGGTCCGATTTTGCGCGCGCACTTGCCCGCGCGTCTGCAGGTACGGTTTCGAAATGGTGGCGAGCGCATCGAAGTGGAGCGCGGGGCGGGGCGGCAGAGCGTCAAAGAGCTGCTGCGCGCGCGCGGCGTGTTGCCGTGGCGCCGCGACGATGTGCCGATGTTGTGCGCCGCGCATACGCCGCTCGCACTCGGTGATTGGGTGGTCGCAGCGTCGCTGCGCGCCGGTGCCGAGCGGCGCGGCAGGGTTCGGATAGAGTGGACGGGAGCGGGGCGGATTTGCTAATCTGACTTCCCGTCGTGCTGCGTTCGTCTCGATGACGACGCGGTGCATCAGTAGCGGCGGTCCACCATGCCTCGTTTCGTATTTGTCACGGGCGGTGTCGTTTCCTCGTTGGGGAAGGGCATCGCCTCGGCGTCTTTGGCGGCGATACTCGAGGCCCGCGGTCTCAAGATCGCGATGGTCAAACTCGACCCTTACATCAACGTCGATCCGGGCACGATGAGCCCGTTCCAGCACGGCGAGGTGTTCGTCACCGACGACGGCACCGAATCCGACCTCGATCTCGGTCACTACGAGCGCTTCGTGCGCACCGTCACCGGTCGGCACAGCAACTTCACGACCGGCCGCATCTACGAGAGCGTGATCGCCAAAGAGCGCCGCGGCGATTACCTCGGCGCCACCGTGCAGGTGATTCCGCACATCACCGACGAAATCAAACGCCGCATCATGCTCGGCGCGGACGGCGCAGACGTCTGCATGGTCGAGGTCGGCGGTACGGTCGGCGACATCGAGTCGCTGCCGTTCCTCGAGGCCATCCGCCAGATCGGCGTCGAACTCGGTCGCAGTCATGCGATCTTCATGCATTTGACGCTGGTGCCCGTGGTCGGTGGCGGCAGCGAAATCAAAACCAAGCCCACGCAGCATTCGGTCAAAGAATTGCGCGGCATCGGCATCCAGCCCGACATCCTGCTCTGTCGCGCGCAGCATCCGCTGCCGGCCGAACATCGACGCAAAATCGCGTTGTTCACCAACGTCGAGGAGCGCGCGGTCATTTCGGCCATCGACGCCGACGACATCTACAAGATCCCGATGCTGCTGCACGAGCAGGCGCTCGACGAGATCGTGATCGAGAAGTTGCGTCTCGAGTCGCTCGCCAAGCCGGCGGATCTTTCCGAGTGGCAGGCGGTGGTCGATGCCAAAGCCCATCCCGAGCGTGAAGTGCGCATCGCGATGGTCGGCAAGTACGTGCAGAACCGCGACTCCTACATCTCGCTCAACGAAGCGCTCACGCATGCGGGCGTCAAGACGCGGACGCGCGTGCAGATCCACTTCATCGAATCCACCGATCTCGAAGAGCGCGGCACGGCGGTGCTCGAGGGCATGGATGCCATCCTCGTGCCCGGCGGTTTCGGCGAGCGCGGCATCGAGGGCAAGATTCGCGCCGTGCGCCATGCGCGCGAGCAGGGCGTGCCGTATCTCGGCATTTGCCTCGGCATGCAGTTGGCCGTGATCGAATACGGCCGTCACGTGCTCGGTCTCGACAGCGCGACCAGCACGGAATTCAATCCGGCGACGCCGCATCCGGTGATCGCGTTGATCACCGAGTGGCAGGATGCGGCGCGTGGCGCGCAGGCGCGCGATGCCGCCTCCGACAAAGGCGGCACGATGCGTCTAGGTGGCCAGGACGTGCGTCTGCTCGCCGGCAGCAAGGCGCGCGCGATTTACGGCGCCGATTCGATCCGCGAGCGGCACCGGCATCGCTACGAATTCAACAACGGTTATCTCGAGCGTTATCGCGCTGCGGGACTGGTGTTCTCGGGCATGTCGCCCGACGAGTTGGTCGAAATCGTCGAGTTGCCGAATCATCCATGGTTCGTGGCGACGCAGTTCCATCCGGAGTTCACTTCGAACCCGCGCGATGGTCATCCGTTGTTCACCGGCTTCATCGCCGCAGCCGGCGCCGCCGCAGCGCGTCGTGCGGGAGGTTCGAAATGAAACTGGCAGGAATCGAAGTCGGTGCGACGCAGCCGCTGTTTCTGATCGCGGGTCCTTGCGTGATCGAAAGCGCGACGCTGTGCGAGGAAGTGGCGGGGCGCATGCTGGAGATCACGCGGCCGCTCGGCGTGCCGTACGTGTTCAAAGCGTCCTTCGACAAAGCCAACCGCTCGTCGCGGACGAGTTTTCGCGGCCCGGGTCTCGAAGCGGGGCTCGCGGTGCTCGCCGGCATACGCAAAAAATTCGGTGTCCCGGTGCTCACCGACGTGCACGAGGATACGCCGCTCGCCGAAGTCGCGGCCGTGGTCGACGTCTTGCAGACGCCGGCCTTTCTTTGTCGGCAGACGAACTTCATCGTCGCCGCCGCTTCGCAAGGCAAACCGGTGAACATCAAAAAAGGCCAGTTCCTCTCGCCCTGGGAGATGCAGAACGTGGTCGACAAGGCGCGCTCGACGGGTAACCCCGACATCATGGTCTGCGAGCGCGGCTTCAGTTTCGGTTACAACAATCTCGTCTCCGACATGCGCAGCCTCGCGGTGATGCGCAAGACCGGTTGCCCGGTCGTGTTCGATGCGACGCATTCGGTGCAGTTGCCGGGCGGGCAGGGCGCCTCGTCGGGCGGGCAGCGCGAGTTCGTGCCGGTGCTCGCGCGTGCGGCCGTCGCCGCGGGCGTCGCCGGGCTCTTCATGGAAACGCATCCCGATCCGGCCAAAGCGCTGTCGGACGGCCCGAACGCCTGGCCCCTCGGCCGCATGGCCTCGTTGCTCGCCACCTTGGTCGAACTCGACCGCAGCACCAAATCCAGACCCTTCGAGGAAGACCACGTATGAGCCGCATCAAACATATCGTCGCGCGCGAAATCATCGATTCGCGCGGCAATCCGACCGTCGAAGCGGACGTGGTGTTGGCGAGCGGTGCCGTCGGTCGTGCCGCCGTGCCCTCGGGCGCCTCGACCGGTTCGCGCGAAGCGGTCGAGTTGCGCGATGGCGACCCCAAGCGTTACCTCGGCAAGGGCGTGCAGAAGGCCGTGCGCAACGTGAATACCGTCATTCGCAAGGCGCTCACCGGTCGCGATGCACGTGCGCAAGGGGAGATCGACGCGCGGCTCATCGCGCTCGACGGCACCGAGAACAAGGGCCGACTCGGGGCGAACGCGTTGCTTGCCGTGTCGCTCGCGACGGCGCATGCGGCGGCCGAAGATGCCGACATGGCGCTCTGGCGTTATCTCGCGCAGGGCCGCAAGCCGGTGATGCCGGTGCCGATGATGAACGTCATCAACGGCGGCGCGCACGCCGACAACAGTCTCGACATCCAGGAATTCATGATCCTGCCGGTCGGGGCCAAAAGTTTTTCGCAGGCGTTGCAGCAGGGCGCCGAGATCTTCCACACCCTCAAAGCCATCCTGAAGGGCAAAAAGCTCACGACCGCCGTCGGTGACGAGGGTGGCTTCGCGCCCGATCTCGCCTCCAACGAAGCCGCGCTCAAGCTGCTGCTGCAGGCGATCGAAAAAGCGGGTTACCGCCCCGGGCGCGACATCCTGCTCGGTCTCGACGTGGCGAGTTCCGAGTTTTTCCGCAAAGGTCGCTACGAGTTGCACGGCGAGGGTCGCGCGTTCTCGGCCGAGGCGTTCGTCGGTTATCTCGGCAAGCTGGTGGCCAAATATCCCATCGTCACCATCGAGGACGGCATGGCCGAGGGCGATTGGGCGGGTTGGGCGTTGCTCACGCAGCGCCTCGGCAAGCGCACGCAACTGGTCGGCGACGATCTGTTCGTCACCAACACCAAAATCCTCGCCGAGGGCATCCGCAAGGGCATCGCCAACTCGATCCTCATCAAGGTCAACCAGATCGGCACGCTCACCGAGACGCTCGAGGCGATCGAGATGGCGACCGGCGCCGGTTATTCGGCCGTAATTTCGCATCGGTCGGGCGAAACCGAAGACACGACCATCGCCGACATCGCGGTGGCGACCTCGGCGACGCAGATCAAAACCGGTTCGATGTCGCGCTCGGATCGCATCGCCAAATACAACCAATTGCTGCGCATCGAAGAAGAGCTGGGCGGCAAGGTGCGCTATGCGGGGCGTGACGCATTCCCCGTGAAGGTCTGACGCCGGGCTTTCTTTCGGCGCGCAAGCCGTTTAATCTTGCAAAACATCATGTTGAAGACCTTTGCTGGACTCCTGCTGACGTTGACGGTGCTGCTGCAGTACCGCCTGTGGCTGTCGGACGACGGTGTCGGCGAGGTCATGCGGCTGCGTTCGGCGATCGTCCAGCAGCAAGCCACCAACGGCGAATTGCAGCGCCGCAACGCGCAAATGGCCGCCGAAGTCGCTGATCTCAAGAGCGGCATGACGGCGATCGAAGAGCGCGCCCGCAGCGAGCTCGGTATGGTGGCCAACTCAGAAACCTTCTACCAGGTCGTGCCGCGCATGACGCCTGCGCCGGGAGCCTCCGGGGCACAACCGGCCGGGGCGCGTACTCGCACGGCGCAGCGCTGAGGCGTTCGCATGGACGCCGGCCGCTACTGGCTCGTCATGCCGGCGGCCGGGCGCGGACAGCGCTTCGGCGCTGAACTCCCCAAACAATATTTGTCTTTGCACGGGCGCAGCATGCTCGAGTGGGCGCTGCGTCCGTTTCTCGCCGATGCCGCGTGCGCCGGCGTGATGGTGGCGGTGTCGCGCGGCGATGCACATTGGCCGGCGCTGCGTGCGGCGCTCGGTGCGCGGGTGCGCGATTGCGAAGGCGGTGCCGAGCGGGCCGATTCGGTGCGCGCGGCGCTCGACGCGCTGCTCGCGAGCGGCGTGGCGGCCGATGCTTGGGTGCTCGTGCACGATGCCGCTCGCCCTTGCGTGAGTGCCGGCGAGATCGCCGCACTGCGTGGCACGGTGCTGCGACACGCCGCGGGCGAGGCGCTCGACGGCGGGCTGCTCGCGCTGCCGCTCGCCGACACGCTCAAACGTGGCGCGCCGCACGCCGCGGGCGTGCGCGTGAGCGATACCGTGGCGCGCGAATCCCTGTGGCGCGCGCTCACGCCGCAGATGTTCCGCCTCGGTGCCTTGCACGCGGCCTTGCTCGCCGCGCAGCGTGAGGGTCGAGTGCCGACCGACGAGGCGCAGGCCATCGAATGGGCAGGCGGTGCGCCGCAGCTCGTCACGGGCGAGTCGACCAACCTCAAGGTCACGACGCCGGCGGATTTCGGTCTCGCCGGACGCATTCTGCAAGCGGTCGAATTTGCGGGAGAACGTTGATGCGTATCGGTTCGGGTTTTGACGTACATGCCTTCGGGCCGGGCGATCACGTGATGCTCGGCGGCGTGCGCGTACCGCACGATCGGGGTGTGCGCGCACACTCGGATGGCGACGTTCTGCTGCACGCCTTGTGCGACGCGTTGCTCGGTGCCGCCGGGCTAGGCGACATCGGCCAACATTTTCCCGACAGCGACCCGACATGGCGCGGGGCGGACAGCGCACATTTCGTGTCGGCGGCGGTGGCGATGCTGGCTGAGCGGGGGTGGCGGGTGGTGAACGCCGATCTCACCGTGTTGGCCGAAGCGCCGCGACTCGGTGCCCACCGCGAGCCCATGCGTGCGCGCATCGCCGAACTTTTGAACATCGACGTCGATGTGGTGAACGTGAAAGCGACCACCACCGAGAAGCTCGGTTACATCGGACGAGGCGAAGGTCTGGCGGCGATGGCGAGCGTCCTGCTCGGCCCGCGTTGAGCGGCGATCCGCAGGGCGCAGTAGCCGCGCTCGATCCGGGTTGGGAGCGGCTCGCGCTCGCGCCACCGCGCGCCGTCGAGTCGGTGATCGCACGCGCACGCCTGCGCAGTACGCCCGAAGATTTCCAGGTCGACGAACAACTCGGGTTCGAGCCGTCGGGTGCGGGCGAACATCTGTTGCTGCGCGTGCGCAAGTGCGGCGCCAATACGGGCTGGGTGGCGCGCGAGTTGGCGACGCGCGCGGGCGCTCGTCAGTTCGAAGTGGGTTACGCCGGCCTCAAGGATCGAAACGCCGTCACGACCCAATGGTTCACGGTGCCGCGACGCAAACGCGCACCCGAAGATTGGCAGGGCGTGCACGGCGAGGGTTGGCAAGTGCTCGAGGCGCACGCGCATGCGCGCAAGTTGCCGCGTGGTGCGCTCGCGGGGAACCGGTTTCGCATCGTGCTGCGCGACGTCATCGGCGATCGCGCCGTGCTCGAGTCGCGCCTTGCGACCTTGGCGCGCGAGGGCGTACCCAATTATTTTGGTCCGCAGCGTTTCGGGCGTGGCTTGTCCAATCTGCGCGCATTGCTGCCGGGGGCGCCGCCGCAGCGCGAGATCGGTTTCGCCGTGTCGGCTGCGCGCAGCCTCATCTTCAATGCCGTGCTCGCCGAGCGCATCGCGCAAGGATCCTGGAATCGTTTGTTCGTCGCCGAGCGCGCCAATCTCGACGGACGAAATTCGAGCTTCGTGGTCGAGACGGTCGACGCGACGCTCGAGGCGCGGCTCGCCGAATTCGACGTGCACCCCACCGGTCCGATGTGGGGTGAGGGCGAGTCGGGCGTCGAAGGTGTGGTGAATGATCTGGAACAGCACGTGGCCACGCGCTTTGCGGACGCGATCGAGTTCGTCACGGCGGCGCGCGTCGAGTTCGCGCGCCGGCCGTTGCGCGTGGCGGTGCGCGAGTTCGAATGGGCGTGGCTCGATGCCGATGCGCTGCAATTGAGCTTTGCACTGCGCGCCGGCAGTTTCGCGACGGCCGTGATTCGCGAACTTTTGGATTCGGGCGGTGAAGTTCTGGAGGATGAACATGCTTGAGCTGCGGCAGGTCGATCGCGTCTGCGAAATCCGCTTGGCGAGGGCGCCGGTCAATGCGCTCGATCGCGCATTGATCGAGGCGCTCGATGCGGCGCTCGAGCGACAATTTGCCGCGCCCGAGTGCGGGGCGATCGTGCTTGCGGGGGCGCCCGGGATTTTCTCGGCCGGGCTCGACGTGCGCGAGGTGACGGGCGAGCGCCCGGTGGTGGAATCTTTGGTACGCGGTTTTTGGCGTCTGCAGGAACGACTGGTGCGATCGCCGAAGCCCGTGGTCGCCGCCATCACCGGGCATTGTCCGGCCGGTGGCATGGTGATCGCGATGCTGTGCGATCACCGCATCATGGCGCAGGGCGAGTTTCGCATCGGTCTCAACGAGGTGCAGGTGGGCCTCTATCCGGGTGATACGGTCTATCGCGCATTCGAGCGCCTGGTCGGTGCCGCGCGCGCCGCATCGATGTTGCCGCGCGGCCTGATGCTCGACTCCGCTGCGGCACTCGCGGCGGGGCTTGTCGATGAGCTTGCGCCTGCGGAGGCGGTGATCGAGCGTGCGCATGCACACGCGCGCGAACTGTTGCGTCTGCCGGAGCAGGCCTATGCGCGCACGCGCGCGTTGACGCGCGGTGATCTCGTTGCGCTGTATGCGGCGCCGCGCGAGTCGCTCGACACGTTGCTCGCCGACGGTTGGGCGAGCGAGGAGACGCGCGCCGCGATGCGCCAGTTGCTCGCGGCACGTGCGACTTGAATCAGCTGTGCAGTAGTACGTAGATCGCGCCGGTACCGCCGTCGACCGGTCGCGCCGAGCAGAATGCGACGACGCGATCGGTGCGTTGCAGCAAACCGTTCACCGCGTGCTTGAGCACCGGTCCGCGCGGGCCGGAGCCGAGCCCCTTGCCGTGCACGATGCGCACGCAGCGCAATTGGCGCGCGATGGCGCGCGCCAGGAACACGCGCAACTCGGCCTTGGCTTCGCGCAAGGTGAGGCCGTGCAGGTCGATCTCCGATTCGATGCGGTATTGGCCGCGGCGCAATTTGCGCAGCACCGTGTCTTGCACGCCCGGACGACGGAAGTTCAGCGAATCCCCGGTTTCGACGTCGAGCTGCGCTTCGCTGAACTTCAGGCTCTCGATCAGCACTTCGGCTTCGTCACGACGCCGAAAACGCGCTTTGGGCTTGGGTTTGCGGCGGTGGGAGACCCGCGGCGCATGCGCCAGCGGCTGGACGTCGCGCATCGCTTCGCGGAACACGCGCCGCTCCTCGTCCGCGAGCTTTTGCATCCTGCTACCTCCGGGCACCGGGTTTTGAGTATATTTCGCGGCTCGCCATGAAGATACTCATCAGCAACGACGACGGCTATCGCGCCCGCGGCATACTCGCGCTGCGCGAGGCGCTCACGGGACTCGCCGAGCTCACCGTCGTCGCCCCCGATCGCAACAAGAGCGGGGCGAGCAATTCGCTGACCCTCGATGTGCCGTTGCGCGTCACGCGCGTCGAGACGGATTCGTACTTCGTCACCGGCACGCCCACCGATTGCGTGCATCTGGCGATTTCCGGCCTGTTCGACTTCGAGCACGACATGGTCGTCTCCGGCATCAACGACGGCGAGAATCTGGGTGACGACGTCCTCTATTCGGGCACCGTCGCCGCCGCGGTCGAAGGGCGCTTCCTGGGTCTGCCCACGCTCGCGTTTTCCCTGCTGCGACCCGAGAGCGGCGAGGCCGATTACAGTGCCGCGGCGAAGGTCGCGCGCATGATGGTCGAGCACTTGCTCGCGCATCCGCTCGATCGCAGCATGATTTTGAACGTCAACGTGCCGCACCGGCCGTTCGGCGAGTTGCGCGGCTTCGCCACCACCCGACTCGGTCATCGACATCGGTCCGAGCGCGTCACGGCGAGCGACGATCCGCGCGGTCGCAAGGTGTATTGGGTGGGGCCGGCCGGCAGCGAGCAGGATGGTGGCCCGGGTACCGATTTCCACGCCGTCGCCAACGGTTATGTGTCGGTGACGCCGTTGCAGACCGACCTCACGCGTCACGCAGCCCTCGATACGGTGTCACGCTGGCTCGGCGAGCTCGAGCGGTGACCGATCCTCGCTTCGCCGGCATCGGCATGACTTCGGCGCGCACGCGCGACCGACTCGTGCAGCGCCTGCGCGAGCAGGGCATCCGCAGCGCCGAAGTGCTCGAACGGATACGCACCGTGCCGCGGCATATTTTCGTCGACGAGGCGCTGGCGAGCCGCGCCTACGAAGATACGGCCTTGCCGATCGGCTTCGGGCAGACGATTTCGCAGCCCTACATCGTCGCGCGCATGAGCGAGGCGTTGCTGGCGGGCGGGCCGTTGCACAACGTGCTCGAAGTGGGCACGGGTTGCGGTTACCAGACGGCGGTGCTCGCCGGTCTCGTGGGCCGGATCAACAGCATCGAGCGTATCGAGCCGCTGCTCGCGCGCGCCAAAGCGCGCCTCAAAGAACTCGGCGTGCGCAACGTGCGGTTTCGACACGGCGACGGCATCGAAGGTTGGAAATCGAACGCGCCCTACGACGGCATTCTGGTGGCGGCTGCGCCGCTGGCCGTGCCCGAGGCCTTGCTCGCGCAACTCGCCGACAACGGGCGGCTCATCATGCCCGTGGGCGGCGAGGGCGGTCAGGAGTTGATGCGTTACACGCGGCGCGAGGATCGCATCGAAAAAATGCCGCTCGGCAGCGTGTCGTTCGTGCCGCTGCAGCCCGGGGTGGCGTAACGCGCTCGATGCGGCGCGCCGCTCAGGCGGCGAGCGGGAACAACAGCGCGATCACGGCGCGCTCGTCCTGCACCAACAAGTTGTAGGTGCGGCAGGCGGCGCCCAATTCCATGGTTTCGATGCCGATGCGCCGCTGCAGGAACCAGCTGCGCTGCGCCGCCGGCAGAAACAGCTGCCCGCCGCCCCAGCCGACGATGACGAGCTCCGGACGCAGCGCGAGCAGCGGCTCGAACTCGGCGTCGCCGAGTTCTTGCGGCGTCTGTACGGTCAAGAGTTCGAGGCTGCTCGCCGCGAGCCGCAACGGGCGGGTGTACAGGGTGTCGCCGATGCGGATTTCGCTGCGCGCGTAGCTGCGCACGAGGTTCGCCGTCGTACGGTTGTCCGCCATCAGTCCCATGCTCCGATAACATACGCGATGTGCGTGAACTGGTGCTCGTTTTCGATGATCTCTATCTGCACTCCGGTGCGGCGGCGCAAGCCCGCGATGCGCTGCGCTTGCGCTATGCGGGCGCGCGTCCCCTGGTCGGCGGCTGGCGCAGCGTGTTCGCGCGACGTCTCGGGCGCGGCGATCTCGCGCTCGCGCAACCCGCCGAAGTCGTCGCCGCTGCGGCGGGGCTCGCTGCGGATGAATGGTGGCTCGCGACGCCGATGCATTGGCAGGCGGGTCTGGCGAGCGTGCACGTGCCGGCTGATGCGATCCTGTCGCTCTCCGAACACGATTCCGACGAACTCGTCACGGCGTTTGCGCAGGTGTTCGGAGGCGATGGCCTCGAGTTGCGGCGCGTGGCCGCGATGCAATGGTTGCTCGGCGGTCTCGAGACGCCCGGTGCGCAGGCGGCCGAGCCCGCGCGCATGCTCGGCGCGACCCTCGACGATGCGGCGATCGCCGGCGCGGGTGCTGCAACGCTGCGGCGACTCGGGAGCGAGATTCAAATGTGGTTGCACGATCTGCCGCTCAATCGACGGCGCGAACAAGCGGGTCTGCCGCGGATCAGCGCCTTGTGGTTGTGGGGCGGCGGCGTGACGCGGCGCGACGGCATCGCGCGCTCGGAATCGCCATTCGACGCCGGCGCGGCGCTCGAGTTTTGCAGTGCCGATCCGTGGGTGCGCGCGGTCTGCGCGCTCGCGGGTGCGAGCTGTTCGGTGCCCGAAGCGGATCTGTCGCGCACGCTCGCGCGTGCGATGACCTCGGGGCCGATGCAGTTGTGGGTGCTCGCATCGTGGGAGCGCACGGCTTACGAACAGGCGGTCGCGGCCTTGCAGAGCGGCACGATCGATCGGCTCACCGTGCTCGGCAACGATCGCGCGACGACACTCGTCGCGCGTGATCGCTGGCGGTTTTGGCGGCCGCGACGGGATTTGTCCGAGGCGCTGTCGTGAAGATCGACCGGCGACCAATCGACCCTGCGCGCCTCGCGCGACTCGTCGCATTGCCGCCGGTGCTCGCGCGTGCGTATGCGGCGCGCGGCATCGACGATCCGTCGCAACTTTCGCACGGGCTCGAGCGCCTGTTGCCGGTCGGCACGCTCGAGGGTGTCGATGCGGCCGTGGCATTGCTGCTCGAGCATCGTGCGCGCGGCAGGCTCGTGCTCGTGGTCGGTGATTTCGATGCCGATGGCGCGACGAGTTCGGCGCTGATCGTGCGTGCGCTGCGCGCCTTCGGGTTTCCGCAAGTCGATTTTCTGGTGCCGAACCGCTTCGATTACGGTTACGGCTTGTCGCCCGAAATCGTGGCGCTCGCCGCGCAGCGCGCGCCGGGATTGATCGTCACGGTGGACAACGGCATCTCGAGCATCGAGGGCGTCGCCGCGGCGCGCGAGCGCGGCATCGACGTGCTGGTCACCGACCATCATCTGGCCGGCGCAGCGTTGCCGGCCGCGAACGTGATCGTGAATCCCAATGTACCGGGCGCCCGGTTCGCATCGCGCGCGCTCGCGGGCGTGGGCGTCGCGTTCTACGTCATGGCGGCGCTGCATCGCGCGCTCGGCGATCGCACGCTGCCTTCGCCGGCGCAATGGCTGGATCTCGTGGCCCTCGGCACGGTGGCCGACGTCGTGCCGCTGGATGACAACAATCGCGTGCTCGTCGCGCAAGGTCTCGCGCGCGTGCGTGCGGGCCGCTGTACGCCGGGGGTGCGTGCGTTGCTCGAAGTGGGTGGTCGCTCGCTGGCAGGGGTCATCGCGGCCGATTTCGGGTTCGCGGCGGGGCCGCGCTTGAATGCGGCCGGCCGACTCGACGACATGTCGCTCGGCATACGGTGTCTCGTCACCGATTCGCCGACCGAGGCGCTCGCGCTTGCCGCGCGTCTCGATCAGTTGAACGTCGAGCGTCGCGCGATCGAGGCCGGCATGCAGGCGCAGGCGATGGCAGCGGTGAAACATCTGCTCGATGGTGCGAGCAGCGGCAGCGTGCGCGATCGTGCCGGCGTGTGTTTGTACGATCCGGGTTGGCACCAGGGTGTGGTGGGCTTGGTCGCCGGTCGCGTCAAAGATCGTCTGCGTAGACCGGTCATCGCCTTCGCCGATGCCGGCAATGGTCTGCTGCGCGGCTCGGCGCGTTCGGTCGCCGGCGTGCACGTGCGCGACGTGCTCGAGGCGATCTCGACGCGCGAACCGGGGTTGCTGCCGCGCTTCGGCGGTCATGCGATGGCCGCGGGACTCACGCTCGAACTTGCGCGCCTCACCGAGTTTTCGCGCGCCTTCGATGCCGAAGTGACGCGCTGGCAGCAAGGCGGGTCGCTCGCCGATCGCATCGAGACCGATGGTGAACTCGCGGTCGAGGAGATCGCCTTGCCGGTCGCCGAGGCGATTCGCGGCGGCGGGCCTTGGGGGCAGGCATTCCCCGAACCGTCGTTCGATCAACGCTTTCGCATCGAACGCACGCGCGTGGTGGGCGAGAAGCACCTCAAGATGTGGGTCGAGCTCGAAGGCACGGGGCGACGGTTCGACGCGATCGCCTTCAATCATTTCCAGGGACGCGACCCCGCTGCGCCGGTGCCAGAGAGCGCGCGACTCGTCTATCGACTCGATGTGAACGAGTACCAGGGCGAACGGCGTCTGCAGCTCGTGGTCGAGCATCTGATAAACTAGCGCCATGATCGAACTTGGCTTGGTGAAAAGATCGTTGGCGGACCTCCAGGAGCGCGTCAGCTCCTTAAGGGGGTTTCTTTGAATACGACCTCAAGCGCGAAAGGCTAGAGGAAGTCAGCCGGGAACTCGAAGACCCGGCCGTCTGGCAAAAGCCCGACAAGGCACAGGAGCTCGGGCGCGAGCGCGCCAAGCTCGTCGCCGAACTCGAACAGATCGACGCGGCGACCCATGCCGTGCGTGATTCGGTCGAACTGCTCGAACTCGCCGAGGCCGAAGATGATTCGGCAACCGCCGTCGAAGTCGAGCGCGACCTGCCGCAGGTCGAAGCCAAAGTGCGCAAGCTCGAATTGAAGCGCATGTTCCGTGGCGAGATGGACTCGCACAACGCCTACCTCGACATCCAGGCGGGCGCGGGCGGTACCGAGGCGCAGGACTGGGCGCAGATGATTTTGCGCATGTACCTCAAGTGGGCGGCGACGCGCGGCTTCTCCGCCGAGGTCATCGACTCGAGTCCCGGCGAAGTGGCGGGCATGAAAAGCGCCACCATCGAAATCAAAGGCGATCATGCCTACGGCTGGCTGCGCACCGAAACGGGCGTGCACCGCTTGGTGCGCAAATCGCCGTTCGATTCGGGCAATCGTCGCCACACGTCTTTCGCGTCCGTGTTCGTCTCGCCCGAAATCGACGACGACATCAACATCGACATCAACCCCGCCGATCTCGAGATGGACGTGTACCGCTCGAGTGGTGCCGGTGGTCAGCACGTCAACAAGACCGAGTCGGCGGTGCGCATCCGGCACATGCCCTCGGGGATCGTCGTCGCCTGTCAGAACGAACGCAGTCAGCACAAAAATCGCGCCACCGCGATGAAGATGTTGAAGGCCAAGCTCTACGAGCTCGAGGTCAACAAGCGCAACGCCGCCGCCAAGGTGCTCGAAGATTCGAAGTCCGACGTCAGCTGGGGTCACCAGATCCGCAGCTACGTGCTCGACCAGTCGCGCATCAAAGATTTGCGCACCGACGTCGAAGTGGGCAACACCGCTTCGGTGCTCGACGGCGATCTCGACCAGTTTCTCGAAGCATCATTGAAGGCGGGCCTGTGAGCGACATTCCCCAGGACGAGAACAAGCTGATCGCCGAGCGGCGCGCGAAACTCGCGCAATTGCGCGTGCAGGGTGCGCCGGCGTTCCCCAACGATTTTCGTCGCGACGTGCTCGCCGAGCAGTTGCATGCGCGGTACGGCAGCGTCGACGACGCGACGCTCGAGGCGCAGGCGGTGCGCGTGCGCGTCGCCGGTCGCATGATGCTGCGACGCATCATGGGCAAGGCGAGTTTCGCGAAACTGCAGGATTCCTCGGGTCAGATCCAGGCATTCTTGCAGCGCGAGACGCTCGGCGAAGCCTACGAGGCCTTCAAAGGTTGGGACATCGGCGACATCCTCGGCGTCGAGGGCGTGCTGTTTCGCACCAAGACCGGCGAGTTGTCGATCCGCGTGGACGTGGTGCGTTTGCTGGTCAAATCGTTGCGACCCTTGCCCGACAAGTGGCACGGGCTCGCCGACACCGAGGCACGCTATCGCCAGCGCTACGTCGATCTGATCATGAACGAAGAGAGCCGCGCGGTGTTTCGCAAGCGCACGCGACTCGTGGCGTTCCTGCGCCACATGCTCGACGACAGCGGTTTCATGGAAGTCGAGACGCCCATGATGCAGCCGATTCCGGGCGGCGCCGCGGCGCGGCCGTTCGTCACGCATCACAATGCGCTCGACGTCGAAATGTATCTGCGCATCGCGCCGGAGCTTTATTTGAAGCGTCTGGTCGTCGGCGGGTTCGAACGCGTCTACGAAATCAACCGCAATTTCCGCAACGAGGGACTGTCGACGCGACACAATCCCGAGTTCACGATGCTCGAGCTGTATCAGGCCTACGCCGACTATGAAGATCTGATGGCGCTCGTCGAGCGCATGCTGCGCGGCGCAGCCGAAGCCGTGGTCGGTGCGCTCGCGTTCGAGTCGCAGGGGCGTCACTACGATTTGTCGACGCCGTTCCGGCGCGTGACGGTCGAAGATCTGATCCTGCAATGCAATCCGACGCTCGAGCGTGCGCGTCTGCGCGACGTACCGTATTTGCGGGCGGCCTGCGATGCGCTCGGCATCGCATACAAGCCCGGTGACGGTGCAGGCAAGTTGCAGATCGAGATTTTCGAGAAGACGGGCGAGCACACTTTGCTCGATCCGACCTTCGTGTATGCCTATCCGGCCGAGGTCTCGCCGCTGTCACGCGCGAACGACGCCGATCCGTTCCTCACCGATCGCTTCGAGTTCTTCATCGGCGGGCGCGAACTCGCCAACGGCTTCTCGGAGCTGAACGACGCCGAAGATCAGGCGGCGCGCTTTCGCGCCCAGGTCGATCGCAAAGACGCCGGCGACGAAGAGGCGATGTTCTACGACGCCGATTACGTGCGCGCGCTCGAGTACGGCATGCCGCCGACGGCGGGGCTCGGCGTCGGCATCGATCGACTCGTGATGTTCCTCACCGACTCCGCCTCGATTCGTGACGTGCTGCTGTTTCCGCAGATGCGTCGCGAAGTCGACTGACGGCGTCAAGCCGGCAACGCGTAGGGCAGCGGCAGCGCGCCGGCCTGCGGCGCATTCGTGTCGTACGTCGTCACCGCGAGGAATTCGCAACGCCCGTCGTCGCGCTCGATGGCGGTGACCACGTCGCACGAGCGTCCGTCGGGCAACACATGCGTGTCACCGGCCTGCAGACTCGCAGGGGCCTGCGTGACGAAGCGTTGCAAGCGGCGTTTGACCCGCCCGCGATAATGCGCGCGCGCGATCACTTCCTGCCCCGTGTAACAGCCTTTCTTGAACGAGATGCCCTCGAGCAGATCGAGGTTCAGCATCTGCGCGACGAATGCGCCGCTCGTCGCTGCCGTCACCGTCGGCAGACCCGCCGCGATGTCGGCGGCGCGCCAGGCGCGCGCGGTGTGCGTGACGGGCGTCTCGTCGGGCGTGCTCGGGCGCAGTTGCAGACGCCGGCCGTCCGCCGCGTGCTGCCAAGTGCGCAGCTCGCCTTCGCTCTGCAAGTGGCCGACACCCGCGGCGTCGATAGGGTGGTTGGCCTCGGGCCAGACACCCGCGAGCGCCCAAGCCTCGCTTTCGTCGCCCAGGCGTACTTTCGCGCGCAGCACGAACTTGGCGAGCACGTCGCGCACCGGCACGACGAGCTCGCGCGGCAACAGCAGCAGCAGGTCGGTCTCGTCGAGCGGCACAAGATGCAGCACGGCGAGCACCCGGCCTTGGGCGTTGTGCAGTCCGGCGAGCGCGACGCGGTCGGTCGCGAGTCCGAGCACGTCTTGCGACAACTGGCCGTGCAAGAACTTGCGGGCGTCGCTGCCGCGGACGGCCAGCACGCCCGTGGCGACGGGAACGGCGTCGATGAGTGTCAAGGCGGCCTTCCTGTGGCTGCGAAGCGACGATTCTGGCAGAATTCACCTCCGATGCAGAACGATCCCCAGGGGGTGGGGCGGCCCGCGTCAGCAGCCGTCGCCGTGCCTTCTTCAAACGTGCCCGTTTCGTCCGAACAGACCGTTCCGGGCGAGCTTCCCGCAGCAGAGCGTCCTCGCGAGTTCGGCGGCCCCGAGGGTCCCGAGCCGACGCGCTATGGCGATTGGGAAAAGAAGGGTCGTTGCGTCGATTTCTGATTTGGTTTGCACGGAGTATCCATCGATGCGCGAACGCCCCTTATCACCGCACCTCGGCGTGTACCGCTTCATGTACACGATGGCCACTTCCATCCTGCACCGCATCACCGGCGTGGTACTCGCGGTCGGCTTGTTGCTGCTCGTCTATTGGTTGATGGCCGCGGCTGACGGTCCGGTCGCCTATGAGCGGGCGCTCGAGCTGCTCTCGAGCGGCGTGGTGAAGCTGTTGATCGCCGGTTGGGTGCTCGCGTTTTCCTATCACCTCTGCAACGGCATCCGTCACTTGAACTGGGATCTCGGTCGCGGTCTCGAGCGTGCCGAAGCGCGTCGCAGTGCGCGCGTGATGATCGCCGCCGCGGTGGTGATCGCCGTCGTGATCCTCTACGCCGCGTTCGTCGGAGGTGCGTCGTGAGCCTGCGCAGTCCGCTCGGCAAAGTATTGGGGCGCGGCGCGGCGAAGGACGGCGTGTCGCATTGGTGGTTGCAGCGCGTGACGGCGGTGGCGCTCGTGCCGCTGACGCTGTGGTTCATCCGGGATTTGCTGAATTTGGGCGACTTCGAGCTCGCGACCGTGAGTTTGTGGATCGGCTCGGGCTGGACGCCCGTGTTCCTGTTGCTGCTCGTATGGTCGCTCGCGGCGCATTCGGCGCTCGGCGTGCAAGTGGTCATCGAAGACTACGTGCACGTCAAGAGCGTGAAGCTCGCCGCGCTGCTCGCCGCCAATTTCCTGCATGCGATCGTCGCCGTCGCCGGTACTTATGCCGTGCTGCGCATCGCCTTCACCACGGGATCGTTCTGATGTCCGAGTACAAATTCATCGATCACACGTACGACGTCGTCGTGGTCGGCGCCGGTGGCGCCGGTTTGCGCGCGACCCTGGGCCTCGCCGAAGCGGGCCTCACCACGGCGTGCATCACCAAAGTATTCCCCACCCGCAGCCACACGGTCGCGGCGCAAGGCGGCATCTCCGCGGCGCTCGGCAACATGGGCGAGGACGACTGGCGCTACCACTTCTACGACACCATCAAAGGTTCGGATTGGCTGGGCGACCAGGACGCCATCGAGTTCATGTGCAAGGAGGCGCCTGCCGCGGTCATCGAGCTCGAGCACTACGGCGTGCCGTTCTCGCGTACCGCCGACGGCCGCATTTATCAGCGCCCCTTCGGCGGCATGACGACGCAGTACGGCAAGGGCATCGCGCAGCGTACCTGTGCGGCGGCCGATCGCACCGGTCACGCGATGCTGCACACGCTCTATCAGCAGTCGATCAAGAACGAGGCGGAATTCTTCGTCGAATACTTCGCCATCGATCTCATCATGGAAAACGGCGAGTGCCGCGGCGTCGTCGCCTTGAACCTCGCCGAAGGCACGCTGCATCGCTTCCGCGCGCACCTCGTGATCCTCGCCACCGGCGGTTACGGTCGCGCTTATTTCTCTTGCACGTCCGCGCACACCTGCACCGGCGACGGTGGCGGCATGGCGCTGCGCGCGGGTTTGCCCTTGCAGGACATGGAATTCGTGCAATTCCATCCGACGGGCATCTACGGTTCCGGCTGTCTCATCACCGAAGGTTCGCGCGGCGAGGGCGGCTATCTCACCAACTCGCGCGGCGAGCGTTTCATGGAGCGCTATGCGCCGAACGCGAAGGATCTCGCCTCGCGTGACGTCGTTTCGCGCTCGATGACCATCGAGATCCGCGAAGGACGCGGCGTCGGCAAAGAAAACGACCACATCCACCTGCATCTCGAACATCTCGGCGCCGAAGTCATCCATCAGCGGTTGCCGGGCATCGCCGAGACGGCGCGCATCTTCGCCGGCGTGGACGTCACCAAAGAACCGATCCCCGTGCTGCCGACCGTGCACTACAACATGGGCGGAATTCCCTGCAACGTGCACGGCGAAGTCGTCACGCTGCGCAACGGCAACCCCGACAGCGTGGTGCCGGGCCTGATGGCGGTGGGCGAGGCGGCCTGCGTGTCGGTGCACGGTGCGAACCGTCTCGGTTCGAACTCCTTGCTCGATCTCGTGATCTTCGGCCGCGAAGCGTCGCGGCATGCGGCGACCATCGTCAAGCCGAGCCAGTCGCATCGTCCGCTCGCCAAAGATGCCGGTGATTTCGCGGTCTCGCGGCTCGATCGTTTCCGCAACGCCAAGGGCTCGCGCCCGACCGCGCAGATCCGCCTCGAAATGCAGAAGATCATGCAGACCGATGCCGCCGTGTTCCGCACCGGCGCGTCGCTGCAGGAAGGTTGCGAGCGCATTGCCAAGACCGTCGATTCGTTCGCCGACGTCGGCACGACCGATCGCGGCCTCGTCTGGAACACCGATCTCGTCGAGACGCTGGAACTCGACAACCTGCTCGGGCAGGCGGTGGCGACGATCCGCTCGGCCGAAAATCGCAAGGAAAGCCGCGGTGCGCACGCGCGCGAGGATTTCAAGGATCGCAACGACGTCGAGTGGATGAAGCACACGCTCATCTGGGTCGACGAGCAGGGCAAGACACGCATCGACTACCGTCCGGTGCACTTGAACACGCTGACCAACGAAGTCGAGCCGGTGCCTCCCAAGGCCCGCACCTACTGATCCCGAGGCACGAGCAGTCATGGCCGAATTCAGACTTCCCGCAAACTCGCGCGTCAATTCGCAGGGCAAGGTGTTCAAAGCGCCCGCCGGTGCGAAGCACGTACGCACCTTCAAAATCTATCGCTACGATCCGCACGGCGAAGAGAATCCGCGCGTCGACACCTATGAAGTCGACATGGATGCCTGCGGCCCGATGGTTCTCGATGCGCTGATCAAGATCAAGAACGAAATCGATCCGACGCTGACCTTCCGCCGCTCCTGCCGCGAGGGCATCTGCGGCAGTTGCGCGATGAACATCGACGGCACGAACACGCTCGCGTGCATCAAAAGTTCCAAGGAGATCAGCGGCGAGGTGCGCATCAATCCTTTGCCGCACATGCCGGTGGTCAAGGATCTCGTGCCGGATCTCACGCAGTTCTACGCGCAGTACGCGTCGATCAAGCCGTGGCTGCAGTCGCGCACGCCGGCGCCGCCGGATCGCGAGCGTCTGCAATCGCCCGCCGAGCAGGAGAAGATCGATCGTCCCTCGGCGTGCATTCTGTGCGCCTGCTGCTCGACCTCGTGCCCGAGCTACTGGTGGAACGGCGACCGATATCTCGGTCCTGCGGCGTTGCTCGCCGCATATCGCTGGATCATCGACAGTCGCGACGATGCGACGGGTGAGCGACTCGATGCGCTCGAAGATCCGTTCCGGCTGTATCGCTGCCACACGATCATGAATTGCACCGAGGCCTGCCCGAAGGATCTGAACCCCGCCAAGGCGATCGCCGACATCAAGAAGATGATGGCCGAGCGCCAGCACTGAGCGGCGCTGCCATGGGGATGGCGCCCTCGGAGCTCGGGCGACTGCGCTGGCGCTGCCGGCGCGGCATGAAAGAACTCGACGTGCTGCTCGAACGCTGGCTCGCGCGCCATGCGCCCTCGGCCGATGCGGGCGAAATTGCGGCATTCGAACGGATGCTCGACTTGCAGGACCCCGAGCTCGCGCGTTACCTGTTGGCCGGTGAACCCGTCGCCGACCCCGAATTCGCGCGTATCGTCGCCCGCTTGCGCGGCTGAGCTGCGTGTCCCCTTGTTCGTTCCGACCCATCCCCTCTGGCGCAGACTTCGGGTGATCGCGGGGTTGTCGACGGCGGATGCCCTGGTACATCGCGCCGATGGCAGCTGGTGGCTGCAACAGGGCGCGCACGAGGCGCCGGCGCGTTGGCACGCGCGGCTCGAGTTCCCGGGCACGGGGTGGTGGCTTGCGCTGCGCGCGGCGGGGCAGGTGCACTGGCTGTGGATTGCCCGCCGCCGGCTGCCGCGCGACGTCGCGGCCGCCCTCGGGGTGGCGTTGCGCGCCGACCGGGCGCGTCCGGCATAGCACGCAAACCCGGCAGGCGCCGGGGTTAGACTGCCCCCGCAGGGAACTTTTTGCGCGGGCGCGGCTCTCATGGGCAGCGTCATCGGCATGGCAGCAGGGACGCCTTGGAGGCGAACGTCGCTCATGAGCGTCGAGGAAACCGATCTCAGTCTGGTACAGCGCGCGCAACGTGGTGACACGGGTGCGTTCAATGCGCTCGTCGTCAAATACCAACACAAGGTCGTCAAGCTCGTGCAGCGCTACGTGCGCAACCCCGCCGAAGCCGAAGACATCGCGCAGGAGGCGTTCATCAAAGCCTACCGTGCGTTGCCGAGATTTCGCGGTGACAGCGCGTTCTACACCTGGCTCTATCGCATCGCGATCAACACGGCCAAGAACTCGCTCGCCGCACGCGCACGCAGTCCGCTCGAATTCGAGCTCGATCGCCCCGAAGGCGAAGAATCACGCGAGTTACAGGCACGTATGAAAGACACCGCAACCCCCGAAGCGTTGGTGCTCACCGAAGAAATCCGCAGCACCGTGAATGCCGCGATGGAAAAACTTCCCGAAGATTTGCGCACCGCCATCGTGCTGCGCGAACTCGAGGGTCTGTCGTACGAGGAGATCGCCGCCTCGATGGACTGTCCGGTCGGCACGGTGCGTTCGCGCATCTTCCGTGCCCGCGAGGCGATCGATGCGCGTTTGCGCGAGGTGTTCGAGGGTGGCCTCGGACGCAGCGAAGTATTGGGATGAGGTCGGAACGATGAACGACGACAAACTCGACAGCCAGCTCTCGGCGATGTTCGACGGCGAACTGCCGGCGGCCGAATGCGAATTGCTCGCGCGGCGCTTGTCGCGCGATGAGCAACTGCGGCGCCGCTGGGCATCGTATGCGCTGATCGGTGCGGTGTTGCGCGATGAGCCTTTGCCGGTGCGCCAGACGCTGGCCGGCAGACCCGTTGCGGATCTTGCGGCGCGCGTGGCGGCCGCGATCGATGCCGGAGCGGGCGAGGCGGCGGGTGATGCTTCGCCGGGCGTGCGGTCCGTCTCCGACGGTGCGACGCGTGCCGCGGGCGCGGCGGCGTGGGCGCGCTGGGTCTGGCCGCTCGGCGGCGTGGCTGCGGCGGCAGCAGTCGCGTTCGTGGCGATTTCTTTGGTGCGCGTCGCGCCGCAGGATGCCGGCTTCGTCGCCGATCGCGTCGCGCCGACCGCGGCGTCGCCCGGTGCCGTCCCCGGTGCCGTCCCCGGTGCCGTCGAAGAAGAGATCGTGATTCCCGTGGCCGGTTCGAGCCCGCGGCTGATCGCCCAGGTGACGCCGAAGGCGGCGACGCCGTCGGGCGTGGCGCTCGATGCGGCGCGTCCCGGCGGATCGGGTGAACCTGAAAGTTATGTCGTGCCCGTCACGCGCGCCGCGCGCGGCGCCGTGCCCAACGCGCAACTCGTCAATTATTTCGTCGCGCACGGCGAGGTCGCCGCACCCATCGCGCGGCGCAGCGCGATCGCCGCGCTCGTGGCCGGCGAAGCGGTGCCGGCGGATGTCGTCACCGATCGCAGCGGAGTTCGCGCTCGATGAGGCGAGCGGTGCTCGCGCTGTTGATGTCGGTCGCGCCCGTGCTCGCCACGGCCGAAGACGCGCGCGAGCTGTTGCGGCGCATGAACGCCGCCTTGACCGAACGCAACTACGACGGCACGTTCACGCACGTGCGCGGCGACGTGTCGGAAACCTTGCGCATCATCCACCGCTACGAAAACGGTCGCACCAGCGAGCGTCTGATTTCGCTCGACGGTTCGGGGCGCGACTTCATTCGTCATGGCAACGAACTCGTCTGTTATCTGCCCGATCAGCGCACCGTGCTGTTCGAGCGTCGTGCGCAGGCCCGCGGCTTGCTCGACTCGATACCGGTGCTGGACGAAACGACGGCGGCGTTCTACGACATCACCGCCGCCGAGCCGGTGCGCATCGCCGGCCGGCGCGCACAACTCGTCTCGTTGTTGCCGCGTGACGGGTTCCGTTTCGGATATCGCGTGTGGATCGACGAGCGTTCGGCGATGCCGATCAAGACCGAACTCTGCGACGAGCGCGGGCAGGTGCTCGAGCGCATGACGTTCACCAGCTTGCGTCTGCCGCGCACGATCCCCGACGCCGATTTCGAACCGACGCTCGACACCACGGGCTATCGTCAGGCCCATCACGACGCGCGCGCCGATCCGCGTGCGCTGCCGGAGCGCACGGTCGCGACGCCGGCGTGGGTGGTGCGCGGCTTGCCGCCCGGATTCCGTCTCACGCAGCGCGGTCAGCAAGGCTTTCCGGGCAGCGGCGGGCCGGTCGCTCACCTCGTGTTCTCCGACGGACTCGCGTCGGTGTCGGTGTTCATCGGCGATCGCGGCGCGCCCGCGGCCTTGCCGCCCACGGCCGAAATGCAGATCGGGGCGGCCAGTGCCTTCTCGACCGCCATCGAAGGGCATCCGGTGACGGTGGTCGGCGAAGTGCCGGTACGCACCATCCGCGCCATCGCCTCGGGCGTCGGTCGCGAGGCGTCCCATGTCGGGCACTGACGGTCGGCTGACCCTGCTCACGCGCGAGGGTTGCGGGCTGTGCGAAGAATTCGCCGCCGAGCTCGAAACCTTGCGTCCGCGGCTTGCTTTGCCGCCGCTCGAGGCGCTCGACGTCGATTCGGACCCCGAGCTGCTGCGTCGCTACGGCCACCGCATCCCGGTGTTGTTGTGGGACGGCGTGCCGATCGCGACCACCCATCTGGACCCCGTTGAGATCGAACGCCTGTTTCGGCCGCGTCAGTCGGTATAATCGCGCCCTTTGCCGCGTCGCCCTTCGGGGTGGCAGGGACCACCTGACTGATGCAGAACATTCGCAATTTTTCCATCATCGCGCACGTCGATCACGGCAAGTCCACGCTCGCTGACCGGCTGATCCAGTTGTGCGGCGGGCTCGACGCCCGCGAGATGCAGCACCAGGTGCTCGACTCGATGGCGCTCGAACGCGAGCGCGGCATCACCATCAAGGCGCAGAGCGTCACGCTCTACTACGCGGCCAAGAACGGGCAGCGCTACCAATTCAACATCATCGACACGCCGGGACACGTCGACTTCTCCTACGAAGTGTCGCGTTCGCTCGCCGCCTGCGACGGCGCGTTGCTCGTGGTGGATGCCTCGCAGGGCGTCGAGGCGCAGTCGGTCGCCAATTGCTACACCGCGATCGAGCAGGGCATCGAAGTGCTGCCGGTCATCAACAAAATCGATCTGCCGTCGGCCGACCCGCCGAAGGTGATCCGCGAGATCGAAGAAATCATCGGCATCGAAGCGCAGGATGCCGTGCGCGTGTCGGCCAAGACCGGCGAGAACGTCGACGAACTGCTCGAAGAGATCGTGCGTCGCATCCCGGCGCCCAAAGGCGACCCGGATGCGCCCTTGCAGGCGCTGATCATCGATTCATGGTTCGACAACTACGTCGGCGTGGTGTCGCTGGTCCGGGTGGTCAACGGCACGCTCAAGCCGGGTGACAAGATCCGCGTCATGTCCACGGGGCGCACCTGGCAGGTCGACAAGCTCGGCCGCTTCACGCCGAAGTCGGTCGGCGCGTCGCAGCTGGCGGCGGGCGAGGTCGGGTTCGTGATCGCCGGCATCAAAGAAATCGACGGCGCGCCGGTGGGCGACACGATCACGCTCGAGAACAAGCTCTGCGCCGCGCCGCTGCCGGGCTTCAAACAAGTGCAGCCGCGCGTGTTCGCGGGCGTCTTTCCGGTGGATGCGGACGATTACGAATCGTTCCGCGACGCGCTCGCCAAACTGCGGCTCAACGATTCGGCTTTGCATTACGAGCCCGAATCCTCGAGTGCGCTAGGTTTCGGTTTTCGGGTCGGGTTTCTCGGCCTGCTGCACATGGACATCGTTCAGGAGCGGCTCGAGCGCGAGTACAACCTCGACCTCATCACCAGCGCACCGACCGTGATCTACGAGGTCGGTCTCACCGACGGCAGCAGCGAATACGTCGACAATCCGGCGAAGTTGCCGCCGCCGAACAAGGTCGTCGAGATTCGCGAGCCCATCATCACCGCCGACATCCTCGTGCCGCCCGATTACGTGGGCGCGGTGCTGCAGCTGTGCACCGAAAAGCGCGGCGCGCAGAAGAAGATGCAGTACCTCGCCAACCAGGTATCTTTGCAGTACGAGCTGCCGCTCGCCGAGGTGGTGCTCGATTTCTTCGATCGGCTGAAGTCGGTCAGCCGCGGTTATGCCTCCTTCGATTACGAGTTCAGCCACTTCCAGGTTGCGCCGCTCTCGAAGCTCGACATCCTCATCAACGGCGACAAGATCGACGCGCTGTCGATCATCGTGCATCGCGACAGCGCCTATCAGCGCGGGCGCGAACTCGTCGACAAGATGCAGGAACTCATTCCGCGGCAGATGTTCGAGGTCGCCGTGCAGGCGGCGATCGGCACGCACGTCATCGCGCGCGCCACCGTCAAGGCGCTGCGCAAGAACGTGCTCGCCAAGTGTTACGGCGGCGACATCAGCCGCAAGCGCAAGCTGCTCGAGAAGCAGAAAGAGGGCAAGAAGCGCATGAAACAGGTCGGCTCGGTCGAGATTCCGCAGGAGGCGTTTTTGGCCGTGCTGAAGGTGGGTAAAAAATGAGTGCGATCATCGAGCTGCTGGCCTGGGCGTTGTCGTGGTTGGCGTGGCCGGTCGCGATCGTCTGCGTGATCGACGACTGGTTCCTGCGCAGCAAGCGTCAGTTGCGCGTCGCGGCGGGTGCGCCGATCCCCGATCCGCCGCTGATGAAAATCGCCTATGCGATTCTGCCGGTGCTGGTGCTCGCCGCCTTGTACCGTCTCATGGGGTCGCAGCGCACGGATTTCAGTCTGGTGCTGCTGGTGATCACCTTCGTCTCGGGCGTGGTGTGGGGCATCGATCATCTGCTGCTGCGCGGTCGGCGTGACGCGGCCGCCAAAGCGGCCGGACGCGATCCGGCGCAACTCGAGGAGCCGGGCACGGTCGATTACGCGCGCAGTTTCTTCCCGATCATGGCGACGCTGCTGGTGTTGCGGTCGTTCGCCTTCGAGCCCTACCGCATTCCGTCCGATTCGATGATGCCGACCTTGCTCGACGGCGATTTCATCGTCGTGAGCAAGTATGCCTACGGCCTGCGTTGGCCGGTGAGTCACGAAAAATTCCTGGCCGTGGGCGCGCCCGAGCGCGGCGACGTCGCGGTGTTTCGCTGGCCGGAAGATCCCACCATCAACTACGTCAAGCGCGTGGTCGGGTTGCCGGGTGATCTCGTCGAAGTACGCTCGGATCGTCTGATCATCAACGGCACGCCCGTGCCCTTCGTCGAGAAGGCCCGCTACGGCGACGGCTGTTATCTGAACATGCGACTCGCCGAAGAGACTTTGGGGAACGTGAAGCACGAAGTGCTGCATTGCCTCACGCCGGACATCCTCGCGATTCCGCCGCTCGCGTCCTGCAACCGCAACATCGGCCAGAGCTATCTGTGCAACGAGGCGAGCGCCGAGCTCGCGGCCGACATGGGTGATCGCGTCATGCAGGTGCCGCAGGGCAAATATCTGATGATCGGCGACAACCGCGACAACAGTTCCGACGGTCGTTATTGGGGATTCGTCGACGAATCTTTGCTGGTCGGCAAAGCCACGCACGTATGGTTCAACTGGGATTTGCAGCGCACGGGCGGGCCCAACTGGAGCCGCATCGGCCAGCGTATCCGATGAGCGCCCATGCAGTCTGATTGGCCGCAGCGGTGGTTGTCCGAGACGCTCGGGCTCGCGCCGCGCGACGCGTCGCTGTATGCCGCCGCGCTCACGCACCGCAGTGCCGGCGGACGCAACAATGAGCGGCTCGAATTTCTGGGTGATGCGGTCTTGAATCTGCTCGCGGCCGAGATGCTTTACGCGCATTTTCCGCGCGCCTCCGAAGGTGATCTCAGCCGCTTTCGCGCCCGGCTCGTCAGTGCCGAGCCGCTGGCCGCGATCGCCGTGCGCCTCGGTGTCGGCGAACAGTTGCAGCTCGGCTCGGGCGAGCTCAAGAGCGGCGGCTTTCGACGCGAATCGATCCTCGCCGATGCGATCGAAGCGCTGATCGGCGCCACCTACCTCGATGCCGGACTCGACGGTGCGCGCGTGCTCGTGACGCGCCTGTTCGACGGGGCGCTCGAGCAGTTGCCGACGGCGGAATCTTTGAAGGATCCGAAGACCCGTCTGCAGGAGCGTTTGCAGGCGCGCGGCGTCGCGGTCCCGACCTATACGGTGACGCACACGACGGGCGAGCCGCACGCGCAGACCTTCGAAGTGCGCTGCGAAATCGCCGCGCTAGACATGGTGAGCGACGGTTCGGGTTCGAGTCGGCGACGCGCCGAACAGGATGCGGCACAACGGCTGCTTGCGCAGCTCGAAGCGAGGAATGAGCCATGAGCGAACATCGCGCCGGATTCGCCGCGCTCGTCGGACGGCCCAACGTCGGCAAGTCGACGCTGCTGAACGCGCTGGTGGGCGAGAAGGTGTCGATCGTGACGCCGCGTCCGCAGACCACGCGCCATCGCATCGTCGGTCTCGTCACGACGGACCAAGCGCAGATCGCGTTCGTCGACACGCCGGGTTTGCACGAAGGCGCGCGGCGCGCGTTGAACCGCGCCATGAATCGCACGGCCGCCTCGGCGCTCGCCGACGCCGACGTCGTGGTGTTCGTGGTCGAGGCGTTGCGCTATACCTCCGAGGATGCGGCCGTCCTGCAGCGCATCGTCGAGGCGCGTCGACCGGCGATTTTGGTGGTGAGCAAGGTCGACACCGCCAAGCCGCGCGAACGTCTGCTGCCGTTCATCGCCGAGCTCGCGGCGCAGCACGAGTATCGCGCCGTCGTGCCCGTGTCGGCGCGCAAGGCGGACAACCTCGAGGCGCTGCGCGAGGCGATCATTGCGGCTTTGCCGGAATCGCCGCCGCTCTATCACGCCGATGATCGTACCGATCGCGACCTCAAATTCCGCATCGCGGAGACGATCCGCGAAAAACTGTTTCTCGAACTCAACCAGGAAGTGCCGTACGGCATCGCGGTGGAAGTCGAGCAGTTGGTCGAAGAAGACGGTCGCTTGATCGCCTCGGCCGTCGTCTGGGTGGATCGCGAAGGTCAAAAGCCGATCGTCATCGGTGCGCAGGGCTCGCGTCTCAAGCGCGTCGGTACCGCGGCGCGACGTGAAATCAATCTGCTGACCGGTCGCCGCTGTCATCTCGAACTGTGGGTCAAAGTTCGCGAGAACTGGGCGGACAACGCTCAGGCCTTGCGTACGCTCGGGTTGGAGTGATGAGCCGCGTTCGGCGCGTCGAACTCGTCGCGACCTACGTCTTGCACCACCGACCGTGGCGCGACACGAGTCGCATGCTCGAAGTGTTCTCGCGCGACCACGGACGTCTGACGCTGTTCGCGCGTGGGGCGCGCGGACCCAAATCAAAACTCGCCGGCGTGCTGCGTCCCTTCGAGCCGTTGCTCGTGTCGTGGAGCGGGCGCGGCGATGCGGCGCAACTTGTGCAGGCCGAGGCCGCAGCGGGCGCGGCCGGGCGCGCCGCGAGCATGCCTGCGGCGGCGCTGATGTCGGGCTGGTACCTCAACGAATTGCTGCTGCAATTGACGGTGCGCAACGATCCGCAGCCGCAGGTCTACGATCTGTACGATGCGACGCTCGCGAGCCTGCGCGAGGGCGCGGAGCTCGAGCCTGCGCTGCGGCGTTTCGAGCGCCGTTTGCTCGAGCTGCTCGGTTACGGCGTCGATTTCGAGCGCGAAGCGCGGCGCGGTGAGGCGCTGCGCGAGGATGCGTATTATCATTTTCACCCCGGGCTCGGGTTCGTCGAAATGGCGGATGGTGCGGGCACCGAGGTGCATACGGGCGCGGTGTTGCGGCAGATCGCCGCCGATCGTTACGACGATCGCGCGGTGCTCGACGAGGCGCGGCGGGTGTTGCGCACGGCGCTCGCGGCGGCGCTCGAGGGTCGCGAGTTGCGTACGCGCGCGGTCGCGCGTGCGGTGAGTCGTTCGAACGGAGGTCGAAAAACGTGAATAGCCCCATCGCACTCGGTGTGAACATCGATCACGTGGCTACGCTGCGTCAGGCGCGACGCGCGCGGTATCCCGACCCCGTGCACGCGGCGCTCGCCGCCGAGCAGGCCGGCGCGGACAACATCACGCTGCACTTGCGCGAGGATCGTCGCCATATCCAGGACGCCGACGTCGAAGCGCTGCAGGGTTTGCTGCAGACGCGCATGAATCTCGAGATGGCGGTGACCGACGAAATGATCGCCATCGCGCGGCGCATCAAGCCGGCCGACTGTTGCCTCGTGCCCGAGCGTCGCGCGGAAGTGACCACCGAAGGCGGACTCGATGTCGCCGGGCAGGTCGGGCGTCTGACCGAGAGCTGTGCGCTGCTTGCCGCATCGGGCATACGCGTCGCGTTGTTCGTCGACCCGGATCCGGCGCAGATCGACGCCTGCGCGCGCGTACGTGCGCCGGTGGTCGAATTGCACACCGGTCGCTACTGCGAAGCACACGGCGGCGCAGCGGCGCGCGAACTCGAGCGTTTGCGCGCGGCGGCGCGCCTGGCGGCGAGTCTCGGGCTCGAGGTGCATGCGGGTCACGGTTTGCATTATCAGAACGTCACGCCGATCGCGGCGATCGCGGAGATCGTCGAGCTCAACATCGGACATGCCATCATCGCGCGCGCCGTGTTCGCCGGACTCGCCGATGCGGTGCGCGACATGAAGGCGCTGATGGTGGCGGCGCGCGCATGACGACGCTGGTATTCGACATCGAAACCATTCCCGACGTCGAGCTCGGGCGGCGCGTGTTCGGTCTCGAGGGGCTCGCGGACGAGCAGGTCGCCAAGGCGATGTTCGCGCATGCGCGGCAGCACGGCGGCAGCGAGTTCCTGCCGCTCGAGCAGCATCGCATCGTGGCGATTTCCTGCGTGTTGCGGCGCGCCGATACGCTGCGCGTCTGGAGTCTCGGCGATGCGTCGACCGGCGAGGCCGAGCTCATTCAAAGATTTTTCGAAGGCATCGAGCGCTACACGCCGCAACTCGTCTCGTGGAACGGCAGCGGCTTCGATCTGCCGGTGCTGCATTACCGCGCCTTGCGTCACGGCGTGGTGGCGCGTCGCTATTGGGAGACCGGCGACGAAGATCAATCCTTCAAGTGGAACAACTACCACAACCGCTACCACGCGCGGCATCTGGATCTGATGGACGTGATCTCGGGCTTTCAGTCGCGCGGCCGCGCGAGTCTCACCGACATGGCGTATCTGCTCGGCTTGCCGGGCAAGCTCGGCTTTTCGGGTGCGGCGGTGTGGCCTGCGTATGTCGCGGGGAATCTCGAGGGCATCCGGCGCTATTGCGAGACCGACGTGCTCAACACCTGGCTGGTGTTCCTGCATTTCGAACACATGCGCGGCCATCTCGATGCCACCGAGCTTGCGAGCGAGATCGCGCGGGTACGCGCACTGCTCGGCGAGTCGCCCGAGCCGCATCTTGCCGAGTTTCTCGCGGCCTGGCCGGCGTGATGAGTCGCAATCGGCTCACCGCGGCGCCCGAGGAGGGCGTCGTCGCCGCGCTCAATCACGACGGTGCGGGGGTGGTTCGCGAAGCGAAGACCGCGTTCGTCGCGGGCGCGTTGCCCGGCGAAAAAATCCGCTATCAACGCACGCGGCGGCATCGCGCGTACGACGAGGCGCAGCTGCTCGAGGTGCTCGAGCCGTCGGCTGATCGCGTCACGCCGCGCTGTGCGCACTTCGGCGTCTGCGGCGGATGCGCGCTGCAGCATCTGTCGCCCGAGGCGCAGATCGCCGCCAAAGCGCGCGAACTGGTGGACAATCTCGCGCGCATCGGGCGGGTCGAGCCGCGCGAGTGGTTGCCGCCCTTGCAAGGGGCGCCCTGGGCGTATCGGCGCCGCGCGCGGCTCGGCGTCAAATACGTCCTCAAACGCGGCGAGGTGCTGGTCGGGTTTCGCGAGCGCGCCAAGCCCTACATCGCCGCGCTCGAGCGTTGCGAGATCCTCGCGCCGCCGATGGACGGGCTGATCGCGCCGCTCAAATCTTTGATCGGCGGCTTGCAGGCGCGCGAGCGCATCGCGCAGATCGAAGTCGCGGTCGCCGATACCGTGACCGTGCTGGTGTTGCGCAATCTCGATACGCTCGGCGAGGCGGATCTGGCGGCGCTCGCGGCGTTCGAGGATCGATACGGCGTACGCATCTATTTGCAGCCCGGGAATCACGACACGGTGCACGCGCTGCGCGGCGCGCCAGCGGATCTGCATTACCGTTTGTCCGAGTACGGGCTCGAATTCGCGTTTCAGCCCACCGACTTCGTGCAGGTCAATGCGGCGATGAACGCGCGCTTGGTCGCGCGGGCGATCGAGGCGCTGCAGATCGGGCCGCAGGATCGCGTGCTCGATCTTTTTTGCGGGCTCGGCAATTTTTCTTTGGCCATCGCGCGCACGGCGCGCGAAGTCGTCGGCATCGAGGGCGAGGCGGGGCTCGTCGCGCGGGCGCGGGCCAACGCCGCGCGCAACGGCATCGAGAACGCCGTGTTCCACGTCGCCGATCTCACTGCGGCCGACGGCGGTGCGGTGGCGCTCGCGGGCGGTTACACGCGCGTGCTGCTCGATCCGCCGCGCACCGGCGCGCTCGAGGTGTTGCCGCGCGTCGCCGCGCTCGGCGCGGAGCGCATCGTCTACGTCTCCTGCCACCCGGGAACGCTCGCGCGCGATCTCGGTGTACTCTGTCACGACTTGGGCTATCGCCTGTTGTCCGCCGGGGTGATCGACATGTTCCCGCACACCAACCACGTCGAATCGATCGCCGTGCTGGAGCGCCGCACGTGACGCTCGGACCTTTGATGGTCGACGTGCAGGGGACGGAGCTCTCGGCCGAAGAGCGCGAGATGCTCGCGCATCCTCTGGTCGGCAGCGTCATTCTGTTCACGCGCAACTACGCCGATCCGCAGCAGCTCGCGAAACTCGTTGCCGACATTCACGCGGTGCGCAGTCCCGCGCTCGTGGTCGGCGTCGACCACGAAGGCGGGCGCGTGCAGCGCTTTCGCGAGGGGTTTTCGCGGCTGCCGCCCGCGCGACGCATCGGTCACGAGTACGACGCATCACCAGCGGCGGGCCTGCAGCTCGCGCGCGAAATGGGCTGGTTGATGGCGGCGGAGTTGCGGGCGCACGGCGTCGATTTGTCGTTCGCGCCCTGCGTCGATCTCGATTACGGCGTCAGCGAAGTGATCGGCGATCGCGCGTTTCACGCGCGCGCCGCCGTGGTCGGCGAGCTCGCGGTCGCGTACATGCACGGCATGCGCGATGCGGGCATGGTTGCCACCGCCAAACATTTTCCCGGACATGGTGCGGTGGTCGCCGATTCGCACCATGCGCTGCCGGTCGATCGACGCGAACTCGTCGACATGGATCAGGACCTCGCGCCGTATCGCTTGCTGCTGGCCAACGGGCTCGCCGGCGTGATGGTGGCGCACGTGCTCTATCCGCAGGTCGACCGCGTGCCGGCGAGCGCCTCGGTCCGCTGGATACGCGATTATCTGCGCGGGGAACTGCGGTTCCAGGGCGTGGTGTTCGCCGACGATCTGTCGATGGCGGGCGCTGCGGCAATCGGCGACATCGTCGAGCGGGCGCAGCGTGCGCTCGCGGCCGGTTGCGACGTGCTGCCGGTGTGCAATCACCGACCGAGCGTGCTCGCGCTGCTCGACGGGCTCAAGGTGGCGCCGGATGCCGCGGCGGCGTTGCGTCGCGTGCGCTTGCGGGGCAAACCTTCGGTCGATCCGGCGACGCTGCGCGCGGGTGCGCGCTGGCAGAGCGCGGCGGCGTTGCTCGAGCGCTGCCTGTCACCGCCGGAGTTGCGTCTCGATTGAGTGTGGCCGCGCGCCGCGCGAGCTCGTCATTTGCCTGCCGGCGTCACCACGGCGATCGCACCGAGGGTCGGGTGGTCGTAGTATTGCGTCTCGCCGAAGCGCACGCGCCGGATTTCATTGAATTGCTGCGGCGTCGCGTTGGCATCGGCCGCATAGCGCAGATTCAGGCCGAAATGCAGCAGCGAGCCGCGTTCGAGCAGAAAATTGCCGCTCAACCCATCGACGTTGACTCCGAGTTGTTCGAGCGTGAGTCCCGCGCGCGAGCCCCAGCTCGCCGACGACTGCGTCCATGCGACATGCAACAGGGGTTTGTATCCGCCGGCGACGAGTTTGGCTTTGAGGTCGTTCAGGCGCCATTTGGCGGCGGGCAAGGGTCCGAGATAGCGTGCCGCTCGCGCCGGGCCATTGGACGTGGCCTCGGCGGCGCTGCGCGCCGGAGGGGCGCCGCGGCCTGCGCCGTCTTCGCGTGAACCGCCGTTGCCGCGGAATATGATCACTTCGACATCGTAGCGGCCGCCGTCGGCGCTCTGTGCGCGGACGGTGCCGGGCGCGAGGGCGAACGTCGCGCCGCCTAACGCGAGCAGGGCAAAGACGAACAGGGGTCGGGTCATGCGCTGCATGATACTCCCTCAGGCTTGCCCGGCCAGACGACGCAGCAGCGCGGCGACGAAATCGAAACGCTCGGCTTCGTCGTCGAGATCGCGCGAGACGCGCAGCTTCAAAGGACCTTCGAGTTTGTATTCGCGTGACGGATTCTGGATGAGGCGGATCACCGCCGCGGGGTCGGCGCGGTTGTCCTGCTCGAAGAGTACGTAGCCGCCGTGGCCACCGAAATCGAGACGCCGTACCGCGAGCCGTCTTGCGAGCAGCCGCAGGCGTGCCGTGCGCAGCAGGTTCTGGGTCGGGATCGGCAGGTCGCCGAATCGATCGACGAGTTCCGTCGTCAGTTCGTCGAGCATCGCATCGTCCGCCGCGGCGGCGATGCGTTTGTAGAGCGCCAGACGCACGTGCACGTCGCCGACGTATTCTTCGGGCAACAGGGCAGGGACGCGCATCTCGACTTCGGTCTGCGCCGCAAGCGGTGCATCGAGCGCGACCTGTTTGCCTTCTTTCAAGGCGCGCACCGCGCGATCGAGCATGTCGAGATACATCGTGAGGCCGACTTCGGTCATCTCGCCGCTCTGCTCGTCGCCGAGCAGTTCACCCGCGCCGCGAATTTCGAGATCGTGCGTGGCGAGCACGAAGCCGGCGCCGAGTTCCTCGAGCGATTCGAGCGCTTCGAGACGTTTTTGGGCGTCGCCGGCGAGCGCTTTGCGCGACGGGACGAGCAGCATCGCGTAGGCGCGGTGGTGGGAACGTCCCACGCGGCCGCGCAACTGGTGCAATTGGGCGAGGCCGAATCGATCGGCGCGGTCGATGATGATGGTGTTCGCGCTCGGCACGTCGATGCCGCTTTCGATGATGGTGGTGCAGACGAGGATGTCGAAACGGCGATGGTAGAAATCCACCATCAGCTGTTCGAGTTCGCGTTCGCGCATCTGTCCGTGACCGACGCGGATCGTCGCCTCCGGCACCAGCCGGCCGAGTCCCGCCGCGACGTTCTCGATGTCGCGCACTTCGTTGTGCACGAAATACACCTGTCCGCCGCGGCGCAGTTCGCGCAGGATCGCTTCGCGCACGTTCGCGTCGTTCCATTCGGTGACGACGGTCTTGATGGCGAGCCGTTCGGCGGGCGGCGTGGCGATCAATGAAAGTTCGCGCAAGCCGCCGAGCGCCATGTTGAGCGTGCGCGGAATCGGGGTGGCGGTGAGCGTGAGCACGTGGACCTCGGCGCGCAGCGCCTTCAGGCGTTCCTTGTCGCGCACGCCGAAGCGGTGTTCTTCGTCGACGATGATGAGGCCGAGATCTTTGAATCGGGCACCCGCGTGCAGCAGGCGGTGCGTGGCGATGACGATGTCGACGCTGCCGCGTTCGAGGCCTTCGATCACCGCCGCGGATTCTTTGCCGGAGCGAAAGCGCGACAGCGATTCGACGCGCACCGGCCAATCTGCGAACCGATCGGCGAAGTTCGCGGCGTGCTGCTGCGCGAGCAGCGTGGTCGGCACGAGCACGGCGACCTGCTTGCCCGCTTGCACGGCGACGAAGGCGGCGCGCATGGCCACTTCGGTCTTGCCGAAGCCGACATCGCCGCAGACGATGCGATCCATCGGCAATTCGGAGCCGAGATCGGCGATGACTTTGCCGATGGCCTCGGCTTGATCGGCGGTTTCCTCGAAGGGGAAGGCGTTGGCGAAGGCCTGGTATTCGAGCTCGCGGTGTTCGAGCTTCAGGCCGCGGCGCGCTTTGCGCTGCGCGTAGAGGTCGAGCAATTCCGCCGCCGCGTCGCGCACTTTTTCGGCGGCTTTGCGCCGCGCACGCGCCCATTGATCGGTGCCGAGTTTGTGCAGCGGCGCGCTCTCGGGTGCCGCGCCGCTGTAGCGGCTCACCTGGTGCAGCGAGTGCACCGGCACGTACAGGCGATCGCCGTCCTGATATTCGAGCACGAGGAACTCGCCGCTCTGGCCACCGACGTCCATCACCTGCAGGCCGACGTAACGACCGACGCCGTATTCCTCGTGCACCACCGGCGCGCCGGCGGTGAGCGACTGCAGATCGCGCAGGATCGCATTGGGGTCGGCGGTGACTTTGCGGCGCCGACGCTCCTGACGCGCACGCGTGCCGAACAGTTGCGACTCCGACAGCACCATGAGCGGCGGCTCGGTGAGCGTGAGTCCGGCGAGCTCCGGCGCGACGGTGAGGGCGAGCGGCGCGTCCATCGCGACGAACGCCTGCCAATCGGCGCAGACGGTCGCGCGCAAATTCGCACCCCGCAACAGCTCGAGCAGCACCTCGCGCCGGCCGGCGGAATCGGCGGCGAGCAGCACGCGCCCCGGATGTGCATCGAGCAGCGCCTGCAAGGGCGCGAGGGGTTTTTCGGCGCGTGCATCGAGTCGCAGTTCGAGCGGCGGGACGCTGGCGTAGCGTTGCTCGGCGTCATCGTCCTGTTCGCTCGCGAAGGGTTCGAGGACCACGCCTGCACGCGTCTCGAGCGCCGTGCGCATCGTGGCCGGTTCGATGCACCACTCTTCGGGGCGCAGCAGCGGGCGCTCGAGGTCGCCGCAGCGATCGTCGTACCGCGTTTGCACGAGATCGAGCGCGCGCTCGGCTGCGCCGACCGCGTCGCCGGTCAGATCGGCGAGCACGGCGTTCGCGGGCAGGTAATCGAACAGCGTCTCGGTGCCGTCAAAGAACAACGGCAGGTAGAACTCGATCCCCGCCGGCGCGATGCCGTCGCTCACGCCGCGATAGATCGCGCTGCGCGTCGGGTCGCCCTCGAAACGCGTGCGATAGCGGCGGCGAAAGGCGCGCACGGCATCGGCGTCGAGCGGCATTTCGCGCGCCGGCAGCAAACGCACCGCCTCGAGCGTCTCGCCCGAGCGTTGGGTCTGCGGATCGAAGCGGCGAATCGCTTCGATCTGATCGTCGAACAGATCGATGCGCAGCGGCGCATCGGTGCCCATGGGGAATACGTCGAGCAGCGAGCCGCGCAAGGCGAACTCGCCGGGGTCGGACACTTGCGCGACGCTCGCGTAACCGGCTTCGGCCAGCCGCAGGCGAAACGCCTCGAGCGCGAGCGTGTCGCCGACGGCGAGCGAGAAGCTGCGACCGGTGACGTACTGGCGCGGTGGCAAACGTTGCAGCAGGGTATCGACCGACACCAGCAGCAAGCCGCGCGCGAGCGTCGGCAGTTCCGCGAGCGCGAGCAGACGCTCGGAAGTGATGTCGGCGTGCGGCGAATAGACATCGTAGGGCAGCACTTCCCAGTCCGGCAGCACGATCACCGGCAACTCCGGCGGCGCGAAGAAGCGCAGCTCCGCGCGGCGGCGTTCGAGGCTGCGCGAATCGGGCTCGATGACGATCCAGGGCCGGGTGTCGGCGGCGGCCGCCTCGGCCAGGGCGAGGGCGGTCGCGCTGGCGTGCAGACGGCTCCAGCGCACGCGAGGGCGCCCGGCATCGGGTACGAGGGGTCTTAAGAGCCGGGACATGGGCGCGCAAGCTTACCGACTGGGGTCGCGCAGGCAAGTCCCGCGGCCGCTCGCGGCCGGTTGTGGTTAAATCTCGCGGGCATGTTTCAGCCGTTGTCGATCTTCGTCGGGTTGCGCTACGTGCGCTCGCGGACTCGAAAGTTCTTCGTCTCGTTCATCACCTGGGTGTCGCTGATCGGCGTGTGCGTCGGCGTGGCCGCGCTGATCGTGATCCTGTCGGTCATGAACGGCTTCGAGACGGAGCTGCGCGAGCGCTTGTTGTCGTTGTCGGCGCACGCGCGGGTCACCGGTACGGCCGATGCGGCCGGCTGGAAAGACGCGCTCGCGGTCGCGAACGACACGCCGGGCGTGCGCGGTGCGGCGCCGTACGTCGAGATTCAGGCGCTGGCGTTGCATGGCGCCGAGATGCTGCCGTTGCAGTTGCGGGGCATCGATCCTGCGGTCGAAGCGCGCGTGTCGCGGGCCGCTGCCGCGATGGTCGAGGGCGAACTCGGTACGCTCGTCGCGGGTGCCGATCGCATCGTGCTCGGGGCGCTGGTCGCGCGGCAGTTGGCGGTGGGGCTCGGCGATCGGGTCACCTTGCTCGTGCCGACGGTGGACGCGAGCGGCACGCCCGCGCCACGGCTGCGCGAATTCACCGTCGGCGGCATCTTCGAAGCCGGCACGCCCGATCATGACGGCGTACTCGCGCTCGCGGCGCTCGAAGACGTGTTCGCGCTCGCCGATCACGATCCGCGGGCATTCGGTCTGCAACTGCGCTTCGACGATGCGCTCGCCGCGCCGTTGCGTGCCCGCGCATTGGCGGCGCGCTTGCCCGCGAATCTTTCGGTGCGCGATTGGACCGCCGATCACGCCAACTATTTCCGTGCGATCCGCATCGAGAAAACGATGATGACGCTGATCCTGCTGCTGGTGGTGGCGGTGGCCGCCTTCAACATCGTGGCGATGCTCGTGATGGTGGTGAACGACAAGCGCACCGACATCGCGATCCTGCGCACGCTCGGTGCGACGCCCGCGAGCGTGCAGGGCGTGTTCGCCACGCAAGGGCTCGTGATCGGTTGGGGCGGCGTGCTGGCGGGTGTGTTGCTCGGCGTGCTGCTCGCGCACAACGTCACGCCGGTGGTCGCGACGCTCGAGCGCGTGTTCGGATTTCGCATCTTCGATCCCGCGGTCGTGTACGTGACCGAGATTCCCTCCGAACTGCACTGGGACAACGTGTGGGTGATCGCGACCGCCGCGCTCGTGATCACCGCGCTCGCGACCGTGCATCCGGCGCGCCGCGCCGCGCGCATCGCGCCCGCCGAAGCGCTGCGGTACGAATGACATGCGACTGAGTCTGCCTTGGGAGTGGCGCGTGGGCGTGCGGCATCTGGGCGCTGCGCGCCGTCCCGGCGTGCCCTCGTTCGTCGCGGCGATTTCGGTGATCGGCTTGATGCTGGGCGTTGCCGTGTTGATCGTCGTGTTGTCGGTGATGAACGGCTTCGAGCGTGAGTTGCGCACGCGCATGCTCGCCGTGACCTCGCACGCGACGCTGATGGGGCTCGAGGGATCTTTGACCGATTGGCGACGTGCCGCCGAAGTCGCGCGCCTTGCGCCCGGCGTCACCGGCGTCGCGCCCTATGTCGAAGCGCAAGCGATGTTCGCCAACGGCTCGCGCGTGGTCGGTGCCGCGCTGCGCGGTATCGACCCGCAAGCCGAGCGGCGCGCCGGCGCGTTCGCCGCGCCGCTGCGCGACGCGCAGCTGGACGATCTGCAACCGGGTCGCTGGCGCGTGATTCTCGGTGCGGCGCTCGCGCGTGAACTCGGCGTGCGCGTCGGCGACACGGTGGTGCTCATCGTGCCCGAGGGCAGTGCCACGCCCGAGGGCGTCGTGCCGCGCATGCGGCGCTTGACCGTGATCGGCACCTTCGAATCGGGTATGTACGAATTCGATCGCGGCCTTGCGTTGACGAGTCTCGGCGACGCGGCGCGTCTTTATCGTCTGGGCGATGCCGTCACCGGCGTGCGACTCACGCTCACCGATCCGCTGCGCGCGCCGCAGTTGGTGCGCGAGGTGGCGCTCGCTTTGGGCGGCGGTTATTACGTCAGCGATTGGACCCGCAACCATGCGAACTTCTTTCGCTCGATCGAGCTCACCAAAAGTCTGCTGTTCGTGATTCTGTCTTTGATCGTCGGGGTCGCCGCCTTCAACATCGTCGCGACGCTCGTGATGGTGGTGAAGGACAAACAGGCCGACATCGCCTTGCTGCGCACGCTCGGTGCGTCGCCGGGCGGCGTGATGCGCGCGTTCGCGGTGCAGGGCGTGCTGATCGGTTTGGCCGGAACGCTCGCCGGGGCGTTGCTCGGCGTGCTGATCGCCTCTCGCATCGAAGCGATCGTGCACGGCATCGAAGCGCTCTCGGGCGTGCGCTTTCTCGATGCGAAGGTGTATTTCATGAGTGATCTGCCGGCGCTGGTCGACTGGCAGGATGTGTTGCGCGTGTGCGG
>Ga0214921_10001545_pt1 | contig 38922 bp, 38 predicted proteins | sample LL1505_MetaG_FD_177992 | JGI IMG/M metagenome (GOLD analysis project Ga0214921, IMG submission 177992) | Freshwater microbial communities from Lake Lanier, Atlanta, Georgia, United States - LL-1505 | ecosystem: Environmental > Aquatic > Freshwater > Lake | place: USA: Georgia | collected...
GCTGATAAAGTTTTACCTGATGGTACAGTTATACCTCCATTTGCAGATAAAGTCCCAGTAAAAGTACCAGCGTCGGCAGTTAAAGTCTTACCTGTTGGTACAGTTAAACCTCCATCTGCTGACAACATTTGTGCAAATTTACCAGTTGTAGATGTTAATCCACCATCTGCAGTTAACATTTGTGTAAATTTACCAGTTGTAGATGTTAGTCCACCATCTGCAGTTAAAGTCTTACCTGATGGTACAGTTATACCTCCATTTGCAGATAATAATCCACTAAAATTACCAGTTGTAGATGTTAATCCACCAGTAAAATTACCAATTCCACTTTCTACTGTTAGACCATTTGTAAATTTTGTAGGTTTGTTAAAACTATTATTTTTTCCTATAATATTACCATCAATATCTATTGTTGTTGCTTTCAATGTTGTAAATGTTCCATCAGTACCAGCAAATGATGATGCTGACACAGAACCTGAAAATGTACCTGCTCCTGCACCAGAAGACAAAGTAGTCACTTTATTTTTCAAATTATCATAATCACTCTTAAATGCTGTTAAATTAATATCATCTATTGTTAAAGTTTTAATATTATCTTTAAAGTACACTACATTGTTAAAAGTACCTGTATCAGCAGTAAAATTATTTATTTTACCTGTAGTAGCTGTAAAATTATTTTTAACTTGAAAATCTCCAGCCTCATTAACGATATAAGACTTTTCATCGTTATTTGCTTGTGTTATAATATTTCCCATATTTTTTATTATATTAATAATAAAAAAAAATTACGTAAAAAAAATTATATTTAATTTTTAAAAATCAACTTAAATTTATATAAATCTTTCAAATCATCAATAACTTTTCGACGTATCTTATATCGAAAATTATATTGGTCTTGGATAAAATCTTTTTTGAATCTATATTTATATCTTTTGTCATCTCTATCAAATGCAATATTTAGAATCTCATCAATCGAATTAATTGCTACTTTCAAATAATAAAAGAAATCCACGGTGAGAACATCACTATGTGCTACAAAATAATCGATACTTTCGAGTTTATCATATTGCTTACTTTGATGATTTACAATATCTGAAACCAAAAATTCTAATCGTGAACCGACTTGCACTGGTTGTCCACGTGACCTCATTTTTTCAGCAAGTTGAACTTGTGCTGGTAAACATTTTTCATAATATTCTTTTTCTGTTTCTGCATTTTTCTTTTTTAATTGTTCTTCGCGTTCTTTTTTATCGGTTGGTAATTTCGGCACGATATAATCACCTATTTTCATTTTATTTGGAATCGGTTTTCCACCGCTATCAAGATGTGGGACGCATTCCATATTATGAGTGCTACCAACTGATTTTGTAACAACAAAATCTTTATACGGAAAAGAATTCGAAAACAATTTATTAATTTGTTCTAAAATATAATATAGAATATCATCGCGATCTTCACTATTAAAAATTTTCATTATAATCTGCTCGTATAAATTTCTCACAAATACCGATGTATCTCTACGAGCAAGCAATACTCCTTTCTTACCTACTTTTTTATCTATAACACCATCTTCGCCACATGATTTATACATATATCGCTTTTTTGTCAAGATGAAAAAACGCCAATATATAACGGCTTCAAACTCTAATTTAATGGGCTTCGGAAACAGTTTAGAAATTTCATTTGCTACCATTTCTGCATGGTCCCATGTTTCTTGGGCTGTTTTTAATTGAGGGAAATGTATATAATTTGAATCTGTCCTTAATACCATATTTTTTCAAATAGGAGTAGACTATATCTTAAGCTTTCGCCCATATCCATTTAGTCGTTGAACCTTCTTCTTTCCGTTTGGTTAAGAAGCTTGGATGCGGATTAACTTTTCATTTTAATTTTTTACATCAATCAATAATTAGTTGATTATTTTATTTTTGTTTCCAAAAATGTTTTGTATTAAAATAACATTAGTTGTTCCCGCATTTTGAATATGTCGCCGAATATTTTCGACTAGCAATGTTATTTATACATCACTGAAACCAGTTGATCTCCATATACTAATTCACCACCATATTTTTCAGGAATCGTTTTTGCTACGATTTCAATATTAGTTCTACCCATAAACGTAGTGCAACATGCACCAGCCATAAATGGTAAATATCCGCGTCTAACTCCCATAGCACCATACATGCTGTTTGCGGAAATTTTATAAGCCCATTGTCGCTTATCTAAAACATTATTTAACATTGTTAAATCGCTAATTTTTGTTTCATCGTCAATATTTTTAATCATTGAATTATTTTCCTTGATAATTTTTCTTGTATTTTTACGCGCATCCAGTAGATTTTGTAGAATAGTAGGCATTACTCCTTTCGGTTCTTTAAGAAAACGATAATATCTATGCGCACACATCACATTCTTTGTTATTGATTTTACTACTTTTGACCTTTCTTCTATATAAGGTTTTAATTCTTCTACTTTTTGATTTAATTCATCAATTATTTTCTGTTTTGTTGTCTTATTCTTTTTATCATCTCTCTTTTCTCGTAATTTTTTTATTTTCTCTTTTTCACCATCTATATACTCTGTTAATTTATTTTTCTGAATCACCTTTGGATCGTGACTACAATTTTGGCAATCGGTCCATTCAAACACATGACATTTACTATCTGGAACATTTGGGTCTGTAACCAATGTTGAATAATCTATATTATATGCTATAATAGTTGTAGGATATAAAGATGCAAAATCAAAAGGAACTACTCTATCATAAATTCCAGGGACTGGTGGAAAGACATGAGCACCCGTATATCGTTCATCATCTTTACAAATATATCCATCTTTTTCTACGACTATATTTTTATCATAGCAATATCGATATACTTGACTATATACTTTTATTTGCTGACCCTGTGTAAATAAAGAAAATGGTTGAACTTGACATACGGTTGCCATTTCTGTCAAACCTACCCATGTCTGCAATTTTTCCATTAATTTAACAACAAGAACCGAGTCCTGAAGACAATAACGTCCCACTATGCTTATAGCTTTCTTTGCTTTTTCACTATAAGTCCCATCTAATTCTTTTTTTGTTCCAATTCTATAACACTTAAAAATTCCTTTTACCGATAATGGGTCTTTCGTTTCTCCAATGAAAAAATCAGATACAGTTTTTAATTTATAATTATCCATTTTGAAATCACGCTTTACTAAAGGTAAAAGGTCTATGAATAATCTTCCTTCTGCTTCAAGAAATTTAAATTCCTGATTTTTATATGCTGATGACGACCAAACAATGGTTTTTTCTTTTGCATGATTATATTTATGAAAACCAAGTGTGTCAAAAATATGATTAACTCTACCCGGACGTTTTGAACGTTCAATCATATATGGTATATCGAAATTCAATATATTATATCCTACAATAACATTCGGATTTTCTTTTCGTATTAATTCAGTAAATCCAACAATTAATTCTGCCTCATTCAAAAATCGATGGATTATCGCTTCTTCTCCTACAATACTTTGAACCGGATCACCAAGTGTTAATAAATGTGATTCATATTCAGTAGAACCTTCACGTGAGAAAACACAAGATATTTGAAATATTTTATCTTCTGGTTTTTCAGCTTTAGGCATTGCGCTTGGATTCGATGAATTAACTTCAATATCAAACCCCATTATTTTTGGTAATCCGACGGTTGCTCTATCACATTTTTTCATGTTTTTCCAATTAACTTTATATTCTAAATCGCATAATGTTATTTTTTCATCTTCTGAAGATACTAAATTACCAGCAAAACTAATCCAACCAGATGTCGGTAAATCTTTTGCTACAGTAAGCTGTAAAATAGGGTCAGCATCTTGTTCGTGCATTCTTAATTTGACAGCACCTATACCTGATACGATTATATTTTTCTTTTGGATAGTATAAGATAATGATTTGTAATCGTTTTTGTTAGAAAAAGAACAAAATAGATATGGAAATTTCTTTCTTGAACCATCTTCGTTTAAATGAGCACCATATAATCTTTGCTTCCACATTAAACATTTTTTTAGTGGTTTATGTTTTCCCATAATTTCATCAATTTTATTGCCAAGTAATTGAGCTTTCATATCATTCCAAGGTATATGAGTAGGTAATTCAATATAAACATAAGGCGTAAAATCGTTTATTCTGACGCAAATGTTTTCATTATTTTCTCCAATACCATAAACACGTATAGCAGTTATATCAGTTTCAGTGTCATCAACAAACCAATTATAAGTAAAAAAAGTGTTTCGATTCATGCTTATTTTTTAATATTTTTTCATTCTTAAAATTTCAATTTTAATTTTAAGAATTTAATGATTTTTAATTTGTCTTACTGTTTATACTTTTTTAGGTTCACAAAGTCCTGATTTTTTATTTCTATGATAACCGTTAGGACATTTTTTAAGTTTTATTTTAGGACTTTTTGGTTTAGGACTTTTTGGTTTTCTTCTATATTTTCTTCTATATTTTCTTGAAAGACTTTTTGGTTTAGTTTTAGATTCACAAAGTCCCGTTTTTTTATTTCGACGAGAACCTTTAGGACATTTTTTAAGTTTAGATGGAGATTTTTGATTAACAGTTGGACTCTTTCGCGGAGATTTAGGTTTAGTAATTGGACTCTTTTGTTTTACTTTAAACGTTATATACTGTTTAGATATACCTAAATCTTTAAGGGTATCTGTTTCTTTAATATATATCTTTTTTGGGTAATCGATAAATAATTGATATCCTTTTTCGAATTTTGTATCAAGAAAATCAAATATTTTTTTCAATTTAGTTGTATTTAAAATTTCATCTTCTAGTATTAATTCAAAATTTGATAAATCACTATGGATTATAATTATATTGTGATGTGTTGGTTTATTTTCTATATTTGACAATATTCGTGGTGTGTAATTTTTGGATACTGAAATAATATTATTTTCAGTAGTAGATTCTTTTTCACCAAGTCTAATATTTTTATCATCAAATTTAATAATTTTTTCAATAATTTTATCGTCATTGTAAAAAACCAATAACATTTTACGGTCTCTATAATTTGCATTTTTCACTATTGCAGAAAGCCAATTATCATTATATTTATATTCAATTTTATCATTTACTTTAAAAAAACGCCAAGGAATCACAAATGTATTTTTTTTTGCTATTTTATTTTGATGTACTATTCGCACTACATCTAAATCTAAAAATTTTATTTTAAAATTACTCGGATTCATTTTTATATATTCTGCTTCTTTCCATTTATTATCTATGTCATCATAAGCATCAATTATATCACCTGATTTTGCATTTACAAACCAAACTAAATTGAGTTTTTTTCTATTTTGATTATTTATAAAATCAATAAATTCTTCAAAATTTCCATATTTATCATTATGTGCGTTATAACCACCAATACAATCAAACAATATATTTTCTTTTTTCTTATTAATAAATGATTTGTTTTCTTTGATATATTTATCAGCAAATGTTATGAATTTTCTAATATTAACATTATCATAATTTTCAAATATTCTTGAATAATGATAATTATAATTTTTCCATCCTAATTTGTGATAGGTATTCATATAATCTTTTATATTATCAAAAAAATGTGTATTTTTCTTATATTGTTCATATTTTGAGATAATATCATATGAATCATAAACTATATCACATATTTTTTCTATATACGCAAAATTAAATCTCGAATTTTGTATTTCGTCGATTATATCATTTATTTCTTTTGAAACTTTTTCAATATTTGTACATTTATAATTTTTATCAAGTGTATATCCTACATCACATTTTTTCTTTTCAATTTCTAATTTTTTTTTAGGTAATATATTAACAATTGAATATTCTTTACAATCTGCGAATCTATTAAATTGGTCAGGATATTTCATTCTTACATTCATTTTTTTTACTTGTTTACCTGAAATTTTATATTTAGCAATACCAGTAAATGTAATTAATAAATTTCTTGGTAATAATATTTCAGATTCATTTCCATATTTTGTAGTACTTACCATATTAATATATGGAATTCCTTTTTCTACTGTAAATTCATATAAACAACAATCATAATTTGGATTACTAAAATTGTATGCAACATTTTGTTCTGTGGAAGTTGATATATAATTTAATACTTCAATAGTCTCATACATAACCATATAATCTTTATAGTCGGTTTTCATACCTCTATATACGATAAAGTTATTTTTTTCAATTCGCGGGGCATAATTCATAAAACATTCATCTATATCTCTTATTTTTGATTTAACATTTTCAATTGCTTCGATTTTTTTTTTACCAAATCGTCTATAATTTTGTTTAAACCAATCGCTATTAAATGTTGATTCTCCTTCCAATAAATAACGATTGATAGTTCCATCCCATTGATAAGAATAATTAAATAATGCTTTTGATATAAGTTCAGAAAAATAAACTTCAATATTATTAAATTTAAAATTCTTATGTATTTTTTCAAATAATTCTATATTAGATAGTAATAATTTTTCTTTATTTATTGCTTTTATTTTATTTTTTATCTTACTTACTTTGAATATATTAGTATTTGAATTAAAAAAAACATCTATTTTATTATCTTCAAATAAATATTTTTCACCAAAATAATATCCAATATTTCTATATTCGGTTGAATTATAAGTATCTTTATACATTAATTGATTATTTTCTAATACACATTTGACATATATGTCTGAAACAGGAGATTGAATAAAATAACTTTTTTTTAAACATATATTGTTATCATCTAAATCTATAATAACAATATTATCATCCGTATGTGATAACCATTCTTTTATTTCAATTTCTACTCCATCTATTGGATCTATTCCTGTTTTTTTAACCATTTTTTATTTATTTAAAGAAAAATAAAAAAAATTAATATATACCGATAAAATTTTCAAATGCATATGTTTCTTTAATAGGTTGAGTGATAGGTTGTTGATTTATTGTCCACTTCCGATATTCATCAACAGATACATCATTATAAGTTATCGAATCGGATGGTTTTAAATCGAAAGTTGCTTTAAAATTTTTTATTTTTTGGTAGTATGAATAAATTATTCTTAATTTAACATATTCATTTTGGTTTGTTACTGGATTTGTAAATTTAAAATTTACAATTTCGTTAGGATTATAATTTTTTATTTGTTCTTGTGCTGTAGTTAATGTTTGATTCAACCAAGAACTCTTTATTAAACCTTTTCCAAAACGTAATTCATCTTGTAAATTAACATCTATACCATTATATTTACCTGTCAATTGATAATTTAATCCTATTCCATTAATTAATATTAATCCAGGTGTCGGTGTTGTTGTCGGTGTTGTTGTCGGTGTTGTTGTCGGTGGCGGTGTTATCGTTGTTGTTTCCGTTGTTGGTGATATCGTTGTTGTTTCCGTTGTTGGTGATATCGTTGTTGTTTCTTGATATGTTTGCGTGCCAAACAAATTAAAAAACATTTCTATAAAAACGATTACAAAAACGATTGCAAAAACGATTACAAAAATATTTTTTGTCCATTTATTATTTATTTTTTAAATTTTTTTTTACAAAAAATTTAAACAATATCAAGAAAATCAAAACATAAATTGTATAATTAATAAATTTTTCATTATCGTCATATTCACAAACACAATCATTTTCATACATTTCTTCTATCGTTTCTTCTGTCGTTTCATCTGTTTCTTCTGTCGTTGGTTCTGGTGTCGTTTCTTGAGTGGTTGGTTTATCCATTATTGTATTAAAAACAATTGTATCCAATTCTCCTGCAATCAATTTAGAAAAATCAGACCAATATTTAACATTATAAATAAATTCATCTAATTTTATTTTTGTATTTTTTTTCTTTAGTATTTTTTCATACGATGTCATTTTATATCCATTATCTTGTATTCCCCATTTCCCTCTCAAGATGAAATCATCAAAACGATACAAAATTGGATATTCAATGAATAATTTTAATGAAGGTATTGTAGGATACCCTACAAAACAATTTTCTTCAATCTCGCAATTATTAAACCCACGAACAATTTTGAAATATCCTTTATCTCCCCAATCTTTACCCCAACTATTTCTCACAATCCAATATGGCGTACCATTTTCTTCACCCCATCCCATTATAACGACAGCATGTCCGACTGGACTAATTTGTTCAGATTCCGAATCCCATTTATATATACCATTTCCGTCCCAATCTAAAAAATCTTTAAAAATTCTCATTGCTGTTGAACAAGGCCCCCAATGATAAATTTCTCGCCTAATATTCATTTCAATTCCTGACGCAAATTTTGCATTTTTACTCATTGTTCCGGAAACATAATAATATCCAGAAACTCGATGATGTATCATTTCTTCTTTTGTCGTAGGACAAGTATCGTATGAATCACCGAATAAAATATTTCCAGAATAAACATTATCAATTCTTGTTTTATCATTAACACAACTTTCTTCTGGAACACCAAAACTATATAAATATTGCCATGCTTCTAATAAACTGTTTTCCGAACAAGAATTAACAAATATTTTCTTTTCTGGATTTATATAATCAAATGCGATTCCAGAAGTAATTTCTTTTTTAACATCATCCCATTTCAAATCGTTTTTTTGAAAAATCATTTTTGCTACAGAAAATTTAAAATTATATTGACCTTTTGTATAAATTGAAAGACGGGATGCAAGTGTAAAAAGAGCAACAAAAGCCCAGCAAGAAATACACGAAGATTGATAATCAATATTTTCGTCGTAATAATCTTTCCAAGTTATTCGTCCATCAAAAGATTCAGGAAGACTAATATCTATTTTTTGTGTATTACTTGTTTTATCTAAATTTAATTCATTAACTTGTTTTAGACAACGAGAATCCGATAATAATATTGTGCCATATTTTTTTTGAATCATTTATTTAATAAAAAAGATTATTTTAAAAACATAATTTTATGAAATAAATTATGAAAACAATTAAAGGTTATTGGATATCAAATATCGATAATAAATATACAAATTTTGGTGATATTTTATCTCCATATATTTTTTCTAAATTCGATATGAATTTAGTTTATGATGATAAAAAACCATCTATTTACGGTGTTGGTTCATTATTGCATATGTGTCCTAATGATTATCGAGGTTTTGTATGGTCTACTGGATTTATGTATAATACAAAAACATTACATTTAAAAAATGATCCAATTTGCGTTCGTGGTAAATTATCTAAAAAACAATTTATTAACGATACATCAAATACGTATTTAGGTGATGGTGGATTAATTTTAGAAAAGATTTATGAGCCGAAAATCAGAGGAAGTATTAAATATACGTTAGGGATAATGCCAAATTATTGTGATATAGTTAATATGAGAGATGACCCAATCGAGAAATTTGATGTTTTTAATAATCAGGATGTGATTATGATTGACCCGCGAAATTATATAGAAACAGTTATTAATGATATTTATTCTTGTGAAAATATTATCACTTCTTCATTACATGGTTTAGTGGTTGCAGATTCATATGGAATTAACAACGGATGTTTTAAGTCGAGAGAAACAAATTTGGCGATACATCATATGCAAGATTCATTTAAATTCCGAGACTATTATTCAGCGTTTGATATGGATTTTAATAAAAATGATTTACTTTTATTAGATAAAAATACGACTTTTGAGCAATGTTTGTCGATATGCAAACCAGTCAATAAACCAAATATGGAAAATATTAAACAAGGATTAATTCAATCAATCGAAAAGTTTAAAATGTTAATTTAAAGACAACGATTTTATATAATAAGCCGGTATCGTATAGTGGTTAATACACTGGTCTTGTAAATCAGAAACCTGAGTTCGATTCTCAGTATCGGCAACGATTTTTTTAAACAACAATTGTTTAAAAAATCTAATAAGAATTTTTTATTTCCATTTTATTTTCTGTTCTTTTTATTTCTTGTTTTACAATTTCTGAATTTTTAATTAATTTTAGTACGAAAGAATTTAAATTTCCTAAAAACCCATCAATTGGTCTTACTACATCCATATATAATAAAACCCTATTTTGATTTGTGTTATTATATACTTTATGCGGGTAAATATCATCCCATAAGACACTTTTTCCTTCCGTCCAAGAATATTTTAAACCATTTACCCATAAAAAACAATTATCTTTATCATCTGGAACTATTAATGGTAACATATACCGTATAATTCCTTTATAATATCCAACATGAATCGGTATCATTGTATTTGGTTCTAAAATACTTAAAACACAAGATACAATCTCTGAATGATTTTCTAATAGTTTTGCTAATTTTGAAAAATTTTCATAACACTTATTTGTTATTTCATCTCCTACTTTTAAAGTCATTAAACGCCATCCTGTCTCATCTCCGTTTTCATTTATCTTTACATCATTTCCTATATATTCATTTTGACCACTGAATGAATCACGAGTTAAAGAAATATTTTTTATACCTTCTCTATCTAAGTAAGTACTTATTTCATCTTTAATTTCTATGTAATCATTCTCAAAATTTACGTAATTTTTAAAATATTCATCTAAATTTAGAAATTCGTCGGTTCTTGTATTTGAACTAATTAGAAATGAAAATGCGTATAATATATGTATTGTATTAGATGATTTTGAATAATAATAAATATTAGCGAATAATAAGATAATGAATAATATTAATAATTTATAAATATATTTTTCTTTTCTCAAAATACAAATTGTGATAAATAAAATAATAAGTATAAAAAAATTAAATAAAAAAATTATTCCGTTTTTATCATTTATATTAAATGTGTTACAATTTGTAATTTTTTCAAATCCTTGTTCGAATTCTAAATTCATTTTTATTAATAAGGTTTTATTTATTAATAAGTTTTTTTTATTTCATGCAATAATTTTTCACAGTTGGTATACTTGGGTCATATATTTTCATTTCTTTCGCTTTATCAAGTAAAAGTTGAAATTTTTCGTGAAATTCAGGCGTATGTCCAATAGACAATGTTGTATGATGAGCAATTTCGTGTATAAGTACATATATTAACATGTTATCTTCGTAATATTTATTATTTTCATCTTTTAAGCATAAATATATATCTTCTTTATTTATTGTGTACGATTTTTCACCTTTACATAAAGTTAAATCATACAATATTTTCTTTTTATTAATATTCGCAAGTGAACCAGTGTAAACAACATCATCAGCAAACATCGGTTTTAATTTTTCTTGTAATTCTAAAATTTTTGGTTCGGTTGCACATTCAGGTTTAATATAAAAGTTTTCTTTAATAATTGGACGGATTTCTTGATAATAAATTAAGCATAAAATATGTATTATAATAACAATCTCAAGTACACATATAAAAATATCTATCATTTATATTAACATAGAAAAAAATAATTGAATATTTTATTTTACTTTTTAAAAGATTTTTAAAAGACTATTATGAGAGATATTGGAAAAACGTCATTACAATGTGTTCTTACACAAAAACAAAATATTGATATTATTGAAAAGAATATTTTTGATGTATGCAATAATAATGAAGATATGTATAAGAAAATATTGTATCAAGTTATTAATGATATTTCGATTGGTAAAAATCTTCAAGATATTTTAAATGAAATTAAAATCCATAATTTTCTATGGAAACATGAATCGTTAAACGATTATATAAAAGAAGAAGAAGAACAAGATGATTTTATTGTTAACCCATTTCAAATTGAAGAAGGAATTGTTGAATGTCGTTGTGGTTCCAGAAGAGTTTATAGTTTTTCTAAACAATGTCGTTCTGGAGATGAAGGTATTACATCATTCCATCAATGTCTAAAATGTAAAGCAAAATGGAGCGTAAACTAAAAGTTTTTATTTTTTAACCAATCAGGTTAAAAAAATTATTTTACACATATGAATTTACAGAACGATAATAATCAACTGCTTCTTCAGATGAAATATTATCAAATAATAATTTCATAGTTTCTACTGGGTCAATTTTTTCTTTTTCATTTTCAAATCTTCGACGTTGTGATGAATCATCCGCTGATAAATTTTTAATATCATTTGGCGTTACTTTATATGTAGCATTAGTTTTTACAATATTTCTCAAAAATTTATTAAATTTTTTAGGACTGCATAACAAACATATACTTTGTGTAATTTGTTTTATGTCTGTATCTGCTTGATCCGTTTTTGCCAGAAAATTAGGACGATAATCATTGTCGCAAAAAATATCAAAATATATTTTTCTAAAAACATCAATTAAATATGGTCTTATATTATCAATAAACTTATTACTTAAATCTTCCAAACGACAATCCATATTCCAATATCTCTTTTTATTCTCAATTTTTTTAAGATGATAAAAACTAAATGGGTCAGTATCTGTCGATTTTGGTATTTGAATATAAACTAAATTATTATATCCATAAATATTAAATAAATTTCTTTCAATACATTCTCCTAATGTGCAAATTACAGTTCCATAATTATAAAATGATTTGAAAGTATCATCATAATTGAATGGTACATATTTTTTAGAAAAATTAAGAGAATATATAATATGTTTTTTATATCTTGCTATATCATCCATCGCAAGTTTTGTATTTATATATGGAGGATATGAGACTATTCGTAAATCGAGAGGTGAAAGAGATGTCGTTATATTTTTCATTATTGTTTTTTCCGAGAGTCCTTTTTCCAAAAATATTTTATTTAATTTATCCATATGTTCTTTTATCATATTTGCATAATCATCAATAGTTATACTTACTAATTTTGTTCTTGTATTTTTTATATTTTCTAAAATTTTCGTAAATACTTTACTTTTCTCAATATCTCTAAAAGATTGTTCAAATATTTTATTTGCTTCAGTTACTGTAAATCCGTCATCATTTTCATATATGCATTTATCAATTTCTAAAATTTTGCTATTTTGTTCATCGATAGATGGTTCATCTGCTAATTCCATATTTTTGAATATTTTATATGATGATTTATTTTCTTGAATTGGTTTTTCAATAATTGCCATTTTAAATAATTTTTGTAATTCATTGAATTGTTCTACGATATCTCCATTATTGTCTGGAATAATAATATTTGTGTTTGCTTCAATTATTTTTCTATAAAGAGATGATTTAAATTTTTCTAATGTAAGTTTATCTTCTAATGATTTAATTTTATCTTCTAATGATTTAATTTTATCTTCTGATGATTTAATTTTATCTTCTGATGCTATTATATCCTTAATTTCTTCGTTCATATTATAAATTATTAATACATAAATTTTAAATTAAAAAAAAATCAATTTTAAAATTAAAAAAAATAAAAGAAATGTTAGAAAATATAATTTTAAAAATAAATGAAACAAATTTCGATAATGTCGGAAATATTTTGAAAGATTATAAAGGAGATGATTGGAAACAATATGTAAAAGTTGATAATAAAAGATACTGTAGAAATAAAATATTTGAAAATGATAGTTTTGAAATATTCATAATTTCATGGAATAAAAATCAAAACGCTCCTATTCACGACCATAGTTGTAATGGTTGCTGGTTAAAAGTTTTAAGCGGTGAATTAATTGAAAATCGTTACAAAACTGATTCTCTTGAGTTATATCAGAGTAATTGTATGAAAACTAATGATGTTAGTTTTATGAAAAATGATATAGGATATCATAGTATTTTAAATACATCAGACGACATTGCAATTACAGTTCACGTTTACAATCCGCCTAATCATAAAACAAATTTTTTTATATAAAATATGTATTTTTTATTTTAATCTTTTAAAATAAAAGAATGAAAAGAATATATCCTATAAGAACTACCAGAAATAATTGGGATATAAAATTCTATAGTCATCATATATGTAATGAAAATTGTGATATAATAATGGAAATAGATGAAAATGATAATGAACAATTAATAATTAAACATAATCCTACATTTAAGGACGGTAAATGTGAATTTTACAATAAAATAATAAAAACAAGTATTCGATTATCATCTTTTGAAAAAAATATTCCTGAAGGAGTTTATGGAAAATTATATAATCCAAATGAAAAAGTAATTCCTGATAATTCATTTACTGTTTCTATATTCTATCCTTTATCTCACGTTTTTGAAATTAAAGTAAATTCAGAAAATGGTTTTACTTTAAATGAAATAATTTATTCCATAAAAGTTTTATATGAATATATTTACAAAGAAGAAGAAAGAACATCTACTCCACAAATTTATAATTTAAAGAAAGTTTGTTCTTCTTGTGGATTAAATGATTTATCAAAATATGTTGAAGAAATTAAAAACGAGGATAAAATTGATGAATGTATTATATGTTGTAATGATTATTTAGATGATATTGATGCTTGTAAACTAAAATGTAAACATATTTTCCATAATTCGTGTATTAATAGATGGATATCGTCTTCTAAAACATGTCCTATATGTAGATATAATATTTTTATGTGTAATAAATGTGAAGGTAAAGGAATTGTATATTATCAATTTACTGGTGTTGTTATACCTTTAGAAAATAGAGGAACAGTGTTAAATAGAAATTGTACAAACGGAATATTCGGAATATACGGATATGACTTTGATGATTTATTATTAAATGATATGTATTATGATAGAGTTAAAAAAAAATTGTTTATAAATATTACATCATAAAAAAGTGATTTAAATAAAAGAACTCTTTAATTAATAATGACAACTGATTATAATTTACTGACTTTTAGAGCAATTAGTACATTTACTAATGATTTAAGTGAAATTTTTGGAGGTGAAAATCACTCTCTCAAGTTATATCAACGTTTGTTAAACAAAACAACAATCACTCATGAAAAGGCTATTGGAAAGCATATTATCGCTTTTAAGAATTTTTGTGTTTCTAATAGGGAAGCAATTTTATCAAAAAGTTTAGATAAATTATCTGTTGATAAAATCGAATATTCTTCTCGTGTTTTTATAGACCTTGGGGGTATAATGAGAACTGCGGATAAAGAAACGTTAAATATTATATGGAAACATATTTTAACGATTTCTGCATTTGTGGATCCGGCAGGTAGAGCAAAAGAAATTCTCAAGAAAAATGATTCTTCAAATGAATCAAATTTTCTCGAGAATATTATTAATAAAGTAGAATCAAATGTAAATCCAAATTCTACAAATCCAATGGAGGCTGTTAATTCTATTTTGAATTCTGGTGTTTTAACAGAGTTGTTTAGTGATATGTCAAGTCAAACACAAAATGGTTCTCTTGATTTAGGAAAATTGATGGGAACTGTAGAGAAAATGTGTAATAGTTTAGCACCACCTAGTGCTGATGGAAAACCTGCTATTAATTTGTCAGGATTGATGTCTTCAATGGGTCCTTTATTAAGTAGTTTAGGTACGGCGGCGGGTGCTACTGGTGGTGCTGGTATGCCAGCAAGTGTTGATATTAATGCTATGATGTCGCAATTAATGAAAGCACAACAACCTTCAAAAACTGAAGTTGAAGAAAAGTAAAAAAAATTTAATTTTATTATGTATTAATAATAAAATGCCAATAAAAGTTGGAAAAAGTATTATTGAATATTTATCAGAACCAGTTTATATATCTATTTTAAAACCTATTAAAACTATTTCTGATAAAAAATTTCCGCTACTTATAATGCTAGGAGATGTTCACGGAACACCTCTTAATACATGTAAAGATAATGTTAAATATTACGATATTATAAAATTTATAAAAAGTTTCGATAATTATGATGATTCTAAATACATTATTGATTTTTATGTTGAAAAAGAATTTTCTAAAACAACCATAAAACAAAAATTAATAAAACAAAATGAAAAAGATGTTATTTCATCTGATGTTCTTTTTAATCCAATTATTGAAGAAACTTACGAAATAGATGAACCATTAATTAAACTTCGTAATTTTTATGATTGTTATAATAAAATTGAAAATGGTAATTGTCCAACTAAAAAAATACATTGGCATTATATAGATTTACGATTTGGAAATGTTTCTGATGAACAATACTTATGTTCTATTTTATTAAGATTATTTCAAGATATAAACGAACCTAGGTTTGAAAAATTGTTAAATAAAGAAGATATAAATTATATTAATTCTATTCCAAATAGCTATACATTATTGTATATCATAGACTCTATAATTGAAAATTCAAATATTAAAATATTATTTACTACATTTTTCCCCATATTAAATAAAGAAATTTCAAAAGTTAAAATTTATTCTAAAGATGAGTTAATATCTTATTTTAATAAGTATTATAATTATTTAGTTAATAATGAATATAACAATATTATTAAAACTCAAATTAATGTAAGAACAATTAAAAAAATAAAAAAAATTGCTATGATATCTGAAGAATTTGAAAAAAACTATAATAATATAACAGAAAATGCATTAAAGATAGCAAGAAAAAGTATATTATTTCATATCGTGATAGAAATTTACTTTATTTTACGATTTTTAAAAGAAATTGATGATGAACGTAAAACCGTATTAAATATATCATTTTTAGGCGCATTTCATACTAAAAATATAGAATATTTTTTTACTGAAATTTTAGGACTTTACGAAATTGTAAAAAATTATAAAAGTGATTATTATGGTAGATGTATTCATATTAATGAAGATGTAAATATAGAAAAACTAATTCAAGAACAATATTCTGATTTTAAATTTATCGATATATTAGATGGTAAAAAGACAAAGTCAAAAAAAAAACGAAGTCAAAGAAAAAAACGAAGTCAAAGAAAAAAATCATAACCTTCAAAAACTGAAAGTAAATATTTTTTTTTAAATATAAATGTATTTAAAAAAATTAGACTAATTTTTGTAATAATTAACAATTTTTTCACACATTATTTGTTTTGTATCATTAAATTTTCTAGGAATCTTCAAATATTGCATTATCTTTTGTAATTCATCTTTCACATATATATCAATTTTTGTTAATTTATCTTCATATGGTAAATTATTTAGAATATTAATTTCATTATCTATGTGATTTTCAAAATCTTTACCAAATTTCGAACGAACCGCATTCCTACATGTTTTACATTGTCTTCTTTTTTCCGGAAATTCTTCTTTGTTTTTTATTTTATTACATTTTCTACATATTTTTTCATCATCTTTTATCTCAAGTAATTTAGGGTCATTTCGTATTTGTTCTGGTGTCAATGTTCCATTCGATATTTTTACATTTGCTACATCAACCATTGAATCACATTTTATACAAATTGTCAATGGCGATAAACTTCTCATTGGAAAAAAATTAATTGGTTAATACATTTGACAAAATCCATTACAATATCTGGTTCCTTCCGATGCTACTCTATTTTTACTATCATATTCATATCTTAATAAATAACTCGGTAAAAGTAAAGATAATTTACCGGCAAAATTTAAAGTTTGTGTATCAAACAAATTTTTATCTTCTTCTTCTGATATTTCTTCGACACTTTCTTCTTCAAGTATTTTTTTAGATTCAGGTGGTGTTTCTAAATTATATTTCCATAATTCTGTTTCTATCTTACCATTTAAACCACATGTTCTATCGATTTCTCTTATTCCGTATATAAGATAATGTTCATTTTCACATTTATCAAGAATAATCCATTCATGACTTTGATATTCAAAATTTAATTCATATTTGACTTTAATGATTTTTTCTAACAATTCATAATGCGTAGTATACATAATAAATAATACTTTTATTTGCGGTATCATTGTTCTATCACTTGCTAATCTTTCATTAATATCATGTGTAAAACCAATTTTATATTTATTCATTCTATTATCAGGATCTTTTAGAATATAAACACAACCATATTCTTCTGGAAACTTATGACGATGTGTAAATTTCTTTTGTGTCATTTCTAAACTTTTTTTAGTTTTTATTACATCAACCTGTTCTTTTACTAACTTAATATTTAGTTCTTTTTTTTCTTTCTCAAGTGCTATTTTTTCTTTTTCGATTCTTAATTTTTCTTTCTCAATTTTTATTTTTTCTTTTTCGATTCTTAATTTTTCTTCTTCAAGTGCTTTATTATCATCTTCGAGCATTTTATTATCTTGTTCAATTCTCAACTTTTCTTCTTCAAGTTCTTTGTTTTTATCAATAATGCTTTGAATCTTGTATTCACCTTTTTTTCTTAAAGAAGGTAAAATGTCTTCGCATACTACTTCTTGAAATTTTCGCGCAATAGGTTTATTTGAACGCATAATCAGTCTATATAGACCTGCTTCTGTAACACAGTTCATTTCCTGTTGTTGACGTCTAATGTAAGACCTATCTTTCTCCGAGGTCATAGATTTATTGATACAAACGTTTATATTTTCGATTGTTTTCCATTTTTCAGGTAAATTTTTTAGCGTATCAGTAACATTAGATAGACCTAATATCTTACATATATCAGATGCTACAAATAGAGGTTGTTCATATGTACCAACGATTCTAATTGTTTCATCATTAAAAGCAATCTTTTCATCAAGAGAATTAATTAATGTTGTCATAGTTTTATTATATAATTCTATTTCTTTAAATCATTATTTAGAAAATTATAATAAAAATATAATTCATAATAGAATTTTCTAAATCTTTGATTTTATTTTATAGATATAAATACGGTCTTGTATTTATATTTTAATATATGTAATTGTATTAGCGGTTTAAAACGTATCACAAAATTATAACACTCTTGTTAGAAAAATCTAAATCATGATTCCCCAATATATTTAAGTCTTAATTTATTTAATATTTTTCCAAGTTTGTTTTGACCACAATTATCATGTCCTATACCCCATACATTATCATGATCAATATGCGCTATTATCGGTCTTAGATGAGAATCTAATAAATATGACCTCAATTCATAGTTTGTTTCTATACTTTTTACAACAATAAAATACATAATATTATCTCGTTTTTCTTCCCAATTATCACCTTCGAATTCTAAAAACATTTTATTAGTCGGATCCGCCTCATATATTTGCTTATAATAATTGTAAGCATGGAATATATGGTTAAAAATATTATCGTTAATGTATATTTTATACTGGTATATATTTGGTTTATATATTTTATTTATATTAATAGGGTGAAACAGTTTGTATATAAATTTTTTTTGTTGATAAGTTTGAGGCGAACCTATACGTCTCCATTTATCTTTCATAACGCTACGATTACTATGGCATTTTGTAGTGTATAATAAAGAGTCATATGGTGATAATTTGAAAATATAGCACAAAATACTGGCTACTAATATACCCGACCTTCCGTGCCCAGCACGACAATGTAAGTATAATTTCTCATTTTTTCGTAATTTAACTATAATTTCTGATAGTATGATGACCATGCGACAAAAGGACGGGATATTTTCTGGAACATTCCGATCCAAAATCGGATAATTTATATAAGTGTGATTTGTCGTGTACGGTGTAATTTTTGTTTCATCAGACGATGTTAAGTCTACAAAATATATAACACCTTCATTTTCTAATTCTTCAACAGATTCTTGTGTTGGAAAACTTCCAAACATTGCTTTATCCTTAATAAAATAAGAACAATGATTCATTATTTGTTTAAAACATTTATTTGTATAAATCTCTTTTTTTCTTATCTTAAATAAAAATGGATTATACCAGTTTACCTCCAAGTAGAAGACGCGGTATAGCATATGCTAATAATTTGCATCGTAGAAGACGTCGTCGTATAACATTTTCTCCAATAAGAACATCGCCTGTTTCTCCATCTCCTATTCCACCATTTTATATCCAACCGATAAGAACAATAGTTCGTTATACACCTCCTCGAATTAATATTTTCGATGAATACACAATATTAACACAATTACAAGATGTTAAAATTGGACTTTTAACAAAAAATTTATTAAAAAATTCGACTGTAAAACTTAATGAAAATGAAACAGAATTCTGTGTCATTTGTCAAGATAATATTGATGTTGATGACATTATAAGAAATATAAAATGTTCACATAATTTTCATATCGACTGTATTGATAATTGGTTTACTGAAAACAAAAAATGTCCAACTTGTAAATATGAATTAACATAAAATTATTTTCCAGACCAAGATATTAGAACAGATAAATAATTTATATTTAATTTTTTTTCTTCTATATATTTCAAATTTTTATAATGTTCTTCATACGAATCATCAAGAAATACTATATTATTTATTTTATCGGGTTTTATAAAAACGTTTAAAAATATTTCAAGTTTACTTTTTGTAATGTCTTTGCCTATATAATCATTACCAAAAGCATAACAATGTGTATTTTCTACTTTATCTAAAATTGTCTGAATCGCATTTTGTCTTCCTTCAACCAAAACAGCTCCTCGTGTAATAATATATACAGACTTAAAATTATCCACCAGTTTTTCATAATTTTTTAATAAATATTTACGTCCTACTTTCAAATCAGTAGTATTTCGATTAATAAAATCGATATTATAATAATTTCTGTTTGTGATATTATTAATATGTAATAAATTTTCTTTATCAATCCATAAAGAATCATCTAAATCAGATATCAATGTCCATGATTTATCATTTTTTAGTTGAATTATTTGTTCTACAATATCATTTTCTTTTATTTCAATTATATCATTAAACATATTCTTAATTCGTATTTCTTTATACCGAATTTATTATTTTATGAAGTCGCGGAAAAAATTGTAAATCATTTAATATTTTCTTTTTCGCTTCTTTAATATACGGCAAACGTTGTTCCCACCAATTCTCTTCTATCGCTTTTTTAATTGTCTGATAATCTTTTTCAAAATTACTTAATTCAAGATATACAAACGCTCTTTCATCCACATAATCTTTTACATTATAACATCCAGAATAAAAAGTTAATGTTTCAGATAAAATACCATCAATCAATTTTTCCGTGCAATAATTTTTGATTGAATGATTTTCGCAATTGAAACTATACTTATAAGATAATAATGACTCATCTTTTTTATGATATGGGAGAGAACCTTTATAATTTTTCCATAAAAACTTATTTCCTCCATAAACATCAACTTGTATTCCTTTCTTTTCTAAAAATTTAACAAAATCAACACGTTTAATATGTCCTTTATCTAAATATTTATCACTCAAAATAGTTGTCAATGTATTAGATAATGAATCATCTTTCACGATATTTTCAGTTGTTAATTCTTGATAATTTTTAGATAAATGCCATTCAAAATTATTCAAATATAAATTGTGAGAACCTACAAACAAAAACTCTTCAGTATTTGGTTTTGCCCATTCTCCCCATTGTCGTTGATCATTTTCCATATTAGGTTCCATTCTAAAAAGAATTGTTTTTTTCTTATCAAATTTTGCATTTGGTGGTGGTCTATTGATAATACAATAATAATCTGCTGGTTCAGAAGACACAATTTTTATATTATCCCATGTTAAATCATCATTCTTACTCATTTTCTTCCAAGTATTACACAAATTTTCTGATGTAGTCCAACTACAATATAATAAAACTCGTTTGATACCAACAATATCAACTTCTCCTGAAATGTTTTCTGAAATATTATCTTTTTTATGAAATGAAGGTAAATCCGTAATATTAGATTCAATTTGATTATTGAATGTGTTAATTTTTGTAATTTTAGAAAGTAAAAATGCGATATTGTAAAAATTGTTATTTACGCATTCTTCAATTGCTTTCTCATAATTATTTTCTGAAATAAGTTTTTCAATTATTTCCATATTTTTATTTAAAATTTATTTTCTTAAATAAATTTTTTACCATTCATCTTCTTCTATTTTTTCTAATGTTTTTTTATTTTCATTAAAAATATAATCTAAAAAATTTTTTAACGCCAATTTAATGTCTTTAGAACAATCAATAAATGGATTGTTGATGTATTTATCTAATAGTATACCAAATTTGATGGGTTTTCCATCGTATGATTTTACTTTGAAATTATAAATAGATTTTTTTAGTACAGAATCATATATATCATTATACCAATGAATAAAAAGATTAACGGCTAAATTAGGGTCTGATTTGTTTATATCATATAATTCTAATATTTCTGAAACATTATCGAGAATGTTAGAATCGGTTTTCATATTTTCTATATTTTTATTTAGAAGTTTTGCTATTTTATCTTCATAAAATCGATTATCAATCAATAAAACAATATTTGTATTTTCGTTGCTCATATTTTCTTTATAATTAAGCGGGTCAGGTATATAAATCAATTTTTCATTTCTAATTAAATTGTATAAATCTGTAAAAATTTCATCAAATTGAAAACATATCCAAATTGAATTATAAATTAACGGAATATAATTACCATTTTTTTCATAAAATTCGGTTGTTATTATTGATTCATCGTTAGAACAAATACATTTTTTGTTTAATTTTTTTAATTTTGTTTTATCAAAAATGGTATTTAACTTATTATAATATTCTTTATAATTCAGTAGCGTAGAACGAGATGATTTAGAACTTTTTGAAGAACGAGATTTAGAACTTCTAGGCATTTTTATTTTATAAAATAAAAATTACTTTACTAATTTTTGTAAATTGGAAATGTATTTATCCCAATTGTCAGACATTAATGATTTATCAATTAAAATACATTTTCGATATTCATTTTCTATATCATAAATATCCCTCTCAATTAAAATTTCATTATCTTTAAAACTAAAACCATCAATACCTTTAATTTCTCCATCTTCATAATCTATATCTTTAGCCGTTATTACTTTAAAAATCATTCCAATAAATATACTTGAAATTAGTTTTCGAGACTGTTTTAAAGTTAATGAATATTTATTTTTCATATTAATTACAAAATTTTCAATTAACATATCTTTTATATTCTTTTTTCTTATATTATTCCAATTTTTACGTGAAAGTTTTAATTCTTCTTCAATATTGTTAAAATCTATTTTTTTATTTAATTTATCTCTTATAGACATAAGTCCAAGTTTCTTGACTAATAAATTATAAACATCATTATAAAGTTGTTCAGAATCTTTCTTTTCAATTTTATAACTAAATTCTTTATTTTTATAATTACAACATAAAAAACTTCTATTAATATAAGTTCCATATGGTGTTTTACCATATGCTAAATCTTCAAATACATTTTCCCAAAAACTATCGGTTGTATATTGCAAACATTCAAGAAACATTGGATATAATATTTCTTTTTTAACAGGCATTATTCATTTATATATTATTTTTTATCTTTAAGTAGAACTCATTTTCAAATTTTTAATTTGTGATGATAAATTTTCTTTTTTAGAAGATTTCATAGGTATTGGATTCGACAACTGTGAAGCAACTGTTTCACGCTCTAATTTAGAACTTATATCACTCAATTGAGATTGTAAACCACTCAAATCAAGTAATGTCTTTGATTTGGATGCTTTATCTAAAGTTGATTCAACCGCTTCGCTAACAAGATTTGATTGTTTTTCCATAACTTGATTTAACATTCCAGTATTTTTTTCTATAACTTCATTAAACAACCCTTTATTATTATCAGCAACTTTATCAACAACTTTATCAACAAATTTATCGACAATTCCAGTATTTTGAATAATTGCTTCGTTTACTTTACCATCAATATTTTTAAATTGTTCGTGTAAAGAACTGAAATTTTCACCAATTGAATTTAATTTATTAGAACTTACATTCATACCACTTTCCAATGCAGATAATTTATTATCTAATTTACTATCCATCTGTGTGATTTTACCATCTACCATTTTAGAAATTTCATTTGTGATTTTAGTTGTATCTATTTCTGGATGAATTTGTGGTTGAACTTGGATTGGTACTTGAACTTGAGTTTCTTTAGTGTAATATTTGTAAAGCATCCATGCTACAATTCCAAATAAAATTACACCAATTACAATAAATAAAATATTTAACCAATTAATTTTCTTATTCTTTAAAGGTTTTTGCTGTGTCAAAGGTTGTTGATAAATGGGAGGTTGTTGATAAATGGGAGGTTGTTGTATTGGAGGTTGTTGTATTGGAGGTTGCATTGGTGCTTGTTGTTGAGGAGGAGGTAATTCTCTCATTTGAATTGTAACAGTTACTTCAGTTGGATTATCTGCCTTAAGAAGTAATAAATAGTTTTGATATTGTCCTTTATCAGAAACAATATTTCCACCAATTGAACCTTCCGCTTTTTGATAATTCAATTCATTACCAGAATCAATCATTTCTTGAGTTACTACTAATGCATCAAATGTCTCTCCATTCTTTGCGTCAATTTTAAATTGTAACTCAAAATTAACTTTATCGCCATTTAAATCTATAAGTTGTTTTATACTTGTAAGATTATAAGTATTTGTTATAGTTGTCATTTTTTTCGTTATTTTTATTCTTTAAATAAATTCTATTTCGTCAAAATTTTTGACAATTTATCAAACCCCCCTATGAATTCGTCATTTTTAAATATTTTCGGATGATATGAATATTCAACATTATTATTCTGTTCTTTAATCACTTTTGAAATTTCTTTTTTTATCTTTTCAGATAATTTGAAATAATCAATTACTTTATGTTTCTTTTTATTTTTCTTTAATAACGCAACTGCGTCTATGGAATATGGACAATTCTGTTTTATAATTACAGTATAAAATTCATCTTGCATTTTTATTTTTATTCAAGAAAAAATAAAAATATATACGTTTTATATTACCATCAAAACAATTATTAAAAGTATAATTAATAAAATTTTAATCATATTATTTTTAAACAAATCTTTTATTCTAAATTCATATTCATCGTTTTTTGTTATATTTTCACTTATGTTTTCTGGTCTATCGATAACTGTATCAATTAATTCATTGACAGAATTTAAAAAGCTTAAATCTGTATATGGTTCTGATACTTTTCCAGCAATAAATTCTTTAAAATCTCCAAAATCATTAATATTATATAAAGTTCCCATATTAATATCCTTATACGGAATTTTACCTAATGCAATTTGTTCATATGTCGTATTTTTATACCCACTATCATGTATATTATATAAATATTTAGATGCATAATCTTCCATATCATACAAAATCGGATAATCTATATATAATCTTATTCCGGGAATATTAGGAAATCCTACAAAACAATTTTCTTCTATTTCACAATGATTAACTCCTCTCAATATTTTAAAATATCCTTTATCACCCCAATCAGTTCCCCAACTATTTCGTACAATCCAGTATTTCTTTCCTCTTTCTTCGCCCCATCCCATAATAACTATAGCATGTCCTCCTACTTCTGGTGATTTCTTGTCATATTCATATATTCCATTTCCTTCCCAATTTATAAAATCATCATATACAATCATTCCAGAACTACAAGGACCCCATTTATATATTTCTTTTCTTATATTATATTCTGTCCCAGATTTTATCGGATCCTCTTTATTTTGAACCCCAGGAACATAGTAATATCCTCCCGCTCTATGAGAAATCATATATTTTTTTTGTGACGATGGACAAGAATCATAACTTGGACCTACAAAATCAGCACAAGTATACATAATATCATCTTTCAAAGTTAAATTTAATTTAAGACTTTTTGTTTTTTTTTCATCTCCATACATTAAACAAGAATTTTCAGGAACACCTGTTCTATACAAAAATTGCCACGCATTTATTAACGTTTCTCCGGCACACCCATAACTTTCTGATTCTCCTCCATTATTTTTTTTTTGAAAATAATCATATCGTTTTCCACTTGAAAGCATATCTCTTATCTTTTCTAAATTCGAACCTTCCGTTTCAGGTAATGTAATTCCACAATAAACCATTTTTGCCGGAGAAAAATCATAATTGTATTTTCCTTTAGAATAAATACTCAAACGAGTACCTAAACAAAATAATGTCGAAAACGCCCAACACGAACCACATAATCCTTGTGATCTTATGGGTTGCAAAAATGATTTCCATATTTCAACGCCATCAAAATTTGACGGTAAATCATCTGTCTTTTCAGGTTCTTTCATTAATAATTTAGGTTGTTCTCGAATTAAAGAATTAAATTTAGCTTTGAATTCAGGTGCTGACGCAAGAACCGTACCAACACTTCGATATACTCGTTTCTTTTTAACTTTATCTGTTTTATCGTCTTTTACAACAACATCAACTTGTTCAGTCTTACGACGAACACGACCTTGTGCTAATACTATTTTCTTTGTTTCTTTTTTATCATCTTGCTGTTGTTGAGACCTATTTGATGTATCGGCTAATTTCTTTTTACTTGAGTCATTTTGTACAATTTCAGATGCTACATCCAAAATTTTACTTAAAATATTTGCTGTTTGTTGACTTGCCTTACTGGCTGTTGTTTTAGTTTCTCCACTTCCTACACTTGATTGAGCAGCGACATTAATAATTTTATTGACCACATCTGATGTTCCTCCGCCTGTTACTGGATTTGGAAGACCTGGATTATATCTTTTCGGTGGAGGAGCAATTCTCAATATACCAGTAGATGTTCCAGTATTACTAAAACTTGGATTAGAATTTTGAATATTACAATTAACACACGCACTCGGATTAGATGATGACATATCTTTTATTTATTATGAAATGTATTTTTTTAAATTTTTCGAAAAAAAATTGAATTTAAAAATTACGTCTCTAATAAAAAATCACCAATGTCATCTACCAGCGAAATGGAAGAACCAGTTATTTACAACGGCTCAAGAGGAACTGATTTTCAGTATTTGATAAGAAAAATACTGAAAAATGCTAAAATAAAAGATCATTATATTGATATTTTATTAAACGAAGACGGATTTAAGCAATACGATGTAGCATTTACGGCTAAATCAGCAAACGATACAGATAATTATGAAGTTTATGAGCAATTGGGAGATTTATCGGCTAATAAGTTTATTGTTTCTTATATGTATAAGAAATTCCCTAAATTAAAATGTTGCGAATGTGTTAAAATTGTAGCACGTTTGCGTATTCTATATGGTTCAAAACAAACATTCTGCGTTATTGCAGAAAATCTTGGTTTCTGGCCTTTTATTAGCGCAAGTGAAGAACAAAGAAATACTGAAAAGAAAAAATTATTAGAAGATACTTTTGAGGCTTTTATCGGTATTACCGAATTAATGATTGATGAGAAAATTAGACAAAATGTTGGATATGCTATTGTATATGAAATTTTACATAGCGTATTTGAAACTGTTAATATTTCTTTAAAATATGAGGATTTATACGATGCAAAAACGCGTTTGAAGGAATTATTTGATTTATATAATAAAGGTGGTGAAACAAGTTTTGGAAAATTAGAATATGAAGAAACTAAAGATCTTGAATCGAGAATAACAACGTCTTATGTTTATCAAAAATATTCACCATCATACCGAGTTCTACTTGGACAAGGTGTAGCGTCATTAAAAGCAGACGCGCAACAAAGAGCAGCTTCAGCAGGAATTTATAATTTGAATAATAGAGGTTATGTGAAACAAGTACCTCCGATTTATATCAGTTTGTGTAATGAGTATATGAAATAAATTTATGTCAGTTTTTTATAAAAATAATTTATAAAAAATCAATTAAGTGTACAATAATATATCACGTTTATATTGTTTATACTTTTCTTCATCGGTTTGTTCATTTATTTTTAATTTTTTGAAAATTGGAACGATATCTGTGATTTCTTCTTCGCGACATCTTTTTCTACAAATTTTTTGTTTTTTTAGAAAATTATCCATTGTTGAAACAACTTCATCAACTTTTCTCTTCATCTTTTATTTCTTTATATTTTCTTTATATTTTTTTCAATTTAAAATCTTTTAACATAAAAATATAAAATGAATACTTTTGAAGAAAATGATTTTACAACTGTTAAAGTAATTGCAAAAACTTATAAAGGATTTCAGTATAAAATAAAAACTGATAAATTTATCAAAATGAATTTTAATGAAATTGTCAATGAAACAAAAAATGTTATGAAATCTTTTTTTAAGCAACATAATTTGACTGATTTAGAAAACGGTATCGATAATTTGGAATTTCACTTTCACGACGATATCCCTTTCAATCGCCCTATAATATATTTATGTGATAATGATCACGGAAAATAATTACAACCACAGAACGACTCATTTATAAAAAAATCATGATTTCTGCATCTGTATGTTTATTATTAACAACTAATTCATACGTTTCATTTATATATTTATTATTAATACAAGACAATGATTCTTTTAATATCTGTTTAAAATCATTAGAACCATTATTTTTATCGATGCTTTCTTGTATCTTTTCATTTTTTAATTTTATTTCTTTTCTCGTTGGTTTGAAAACAACATTTACACCTTTACCAATCAATTGTTTATATTTTTTCGATTTCTTAAATGTTTTAAACTCTTCGTAATCTCCAGAAATCGACATTTTTAATTTATTATTAATATCTTCATCAGGTATTTCAACATTATCTATTGTCGTATAAATAATTTTTTTACGTGCCATTTTAAGCGCAATCTCTTCTATATCAAATTTTTTTTTATCATCTGTAAATCTGATAATTGCTACAACATTATCATCACTTTCTCCGTAAGCAACTTGCATCGAGCTTCCTGGGTAGTAAATGTTTTTTTGTGGTTGCTGATTCATATGTAAATGTCCAGAAATTACATTAGGATAATTTTCCATCCACTTATCACCATCTTCAGAAATAATAGCACCCATTTGCGCACCATAAAATTCTTGATGTGCAAAAATACATTTTGCTTTTTTCCAATCATAAGTTATTTCATTCAAAGCGTCAATAAAGCGACCATTTGGCACATATGGCACAAAAATAAAATCATCTTCTTCAAATGTTTTATCAACGATAACAACATTATCCCATAACTTTAAACTATTTGCCCAATGATTTTCTGTTAAATATTGTAAACAATTTACCATATCGTGATTACCAATAATAACATAAATTTTTGATAAATTTCTAATTTTGTCAATAAGTTCAATCGCCTTATTTAGTTCAAAAGTATTTATTTTCTCAAATGTATCCAAAATATCACCAAGAAGAACAGTGAAACCAGGATTGTTTTCAGATATAATATCACAAATTTTCGTAATAAAAATATCAATATCCGGAATATTAGTCGTTTTTATGTGAACATCACCAATTACTAAAACAGTTGTCATTTTTTATTTTTCTATTTTTCATTTCTAATTTTTTCAATTTTTTCTTTTACTTCTTTTACTTCTTTTACTTTTTTTACTTCTTTTACTTTTTTTACTTCTTTTACTTTTTTTACTTCTTCTTCCGTCTTGTGTAATATTTTCAGCATCAATCCAAAGTTCTAAATCTTCTCCAGTATTTTTATGTATTTGTTCCAATTGTGATGAAAATTCTTCATTTATTTCAAAATCATCTTCATCTATGTTTATTTTATAATAATTTCTTTCTCGATTTGGAACATACTTTTTGTTATTAACTTCTATTTCTACACTATCAACATTTAGGTTTCCTGCCGGTATTACATCGAGATTATTAGTAATATGAAATATAGGTAGATTTTTTTGTGTTAATTTTATTATTTTTATTTTTACTTTTACTTCATTTGCATCTTTTACATCTTTTACATCTTCGGATGTAAAAATTGATTTAATAAAATTCATTTTGTTTTTTATTTAGAACAATATTTTTTTAATTTTTGAATTCTTTTCCACAATCATAACATTTGCACATATTTTGCGATTTATGTTGTTTTTTACCGTTTATAATAACGGTTTGTTCATAATGATAACAAGAAAAAGAACGCGAATGATTACATCCATTATTTTTTCTTATTAATTTCCGACTTTTACTTCTTTTTACAGAACGACGTCGACGTAATTTATTAGAAAACATAGGCATTTTTTTATTTTTACGAAATTTTTTTATTTTTTTATATTTTTTTAATAATAAATGAGTAATTATAGAACTAATAGAAATTATACATTAATAGAAGAACTACCTGATTTAGAAGAACTTGAAAGAAATCAACCACAACAATCTAACGGTTTTAGTATGATACCTTCTGATAATGCTAATCAAATGCAAAAATTCATAAGAAATGGATATGACCCTCCAATGGAATCTGGAATGATGCCACAACAACGACCACAGAGACAACAAAATCAACAAGAACAAGTTACTATACAGCAATTTATTCAGCCTCCTCCACCACCTCAAAATTATATGATTGAAGACCCAAGAATGTTTGAACCACCGCAAATACATGACCATCGACATCATATGATGAGTGGAGAATTAAATTGTATTAATGTAGCAGACCATACTGCAAATTGTGTTGTTTGTTCTCGATTATACCAAAATAACAATGCAGGTTATATAGTCGTTATAATTTTACTTGCAATTATATGTATATTGTTACTAAAACGTGTTTTAAATGTATAAAAAAGACTTAAAGAATGTTTTTTATTTATAAAAAAAATGGAAGAAGAAAAAATACAAGAAACGGAAGTTTTTTCGTCAGAATATGATACCATTGTTTTGGGAGGTGGAGCCATAAAATCCTTTAATATTTTAGGAGCAATGCAATATGCTTATGATAATTATTTACTCAAAAATATTAAAACATTTATTGGAACTTCAGGAGGTTCAATGATTTCTTATTTATTAATTATAGGATATACTCCGGTTGAAATAATTACTTATTTGTGTACAAATCAAATATTTGAAAAACTGCAAAATTTTAATATGGTAGCAATGATGAATGGTTTAGGTGCTGTATCGTATCTTCATATATATGACCAGTTAGAAAAAATGACTATAGAAAAAATTGGGTATATTCCAACATTAAAAGATATAAAAGAAAAATTCGATAAAGATTTCATTTCAATAACATATAATTTGACCGAAGATAAAATAGAATATTTATCTCATGATACATATCCAAATTTACCTTGTTTGATTGCAATACGTATGTCATCTAATCTACCATTAGTATTTGAACATTTTAAATACGGAAACAGTCATTATATTGATGGAGGAATGGCAAATAATTTCGCGATAGATTTAGCGGTAGAAAAAGGAGGGAAAAATATATTAGGTATATATAATGAAATGTCAAATAATTATTCATTTGCGAAAAATACTGAATTTAATGTTTTAGAATATATATTTAAAGTTATTTTTATACCAACATCTGAAATTCGCAATTTGAAATTTAAATCAATTGAGAAAAATAATAATAAAATGGATATAATAAAAATCGTAGACGCGAAAAACACGAATCCTTTTAATTTTGGAATTTCCGTAAAAGACAGATTGGATTTATTTTCTAATGGTTATCAAACTGCGAAACAATATTATGAAAAAAATACAAATGATGCGATAGAAGAATAAAAAAAATGAAATTTTAAATGAACATAATTATTTAAAATATATAATTAATGAAATTAGCCGAATTGAATAAACATATTCGTGATAAACGAATTAAATTTATGGATAAAGGTCATAAATATTGGATTGATGACGATGATAATGATTTAGTTTCTTGTACTACATATATAAAGAAATTTTTCAATGAATTTGATACTGATACTGTGATTGATAATATAATAAAAAGTGATAAATATAATAACCCAGATTATAAATATTATGGTATGAAAGAAAATGATATAAAAAAATTATGGAATGATAATTCTAAAAAAGCAATGAGTAATGGAACAAATTTGCATTTAGATATTGAGCATTTTTATAATGATATAGAAGTCATAAACGATTCAGAAGAATACAAACAATTTTTAAATTTTTACGAAATTCATAAGAAAATGAAAATCTATCGAACTGAATGGTTAATTTTCAGTGATATTTTGAAAATTACTGGAGCGATAGACGCTGTTTTTATAGATGATAATGGTGAATTAACTATTTGCGATTGGAAACGTTCAAAAGAAATTAATTATAAAAATTTCAGTAATAAAACAGCATTATATCCTTTTGACCATTTACAAGATTGTAATTATTCTCAATATTCTTTACAACTTAATTTATATAGAATAATTATTGAAACTTATTATGGATTCAAAGTTAAAGAAATGTTTTTGGTGGTTATGCATCCTAATAATATTTCTGGAAATTATGAGAAAATAATGGTACCGAGATTACAAAAAGAATCAGAATGGTTATTTGATATTAGATGTAAAGAACTTAATTCTATTGGATATAATATTACTATAAAATTAGATAATTATGTTAAGAAAGATATAATGACAAAAAAAGTAAAAAAGAATGGCGTTGAAAAATTATCAGATAAACAACAAATTGCATTTGATATTGTTTCTCGAGGTGAAAATGTTTTTATTACTTCAGCTGCTGGAGGCGGTAAAAGTTATTTCATAAAAATGGTTTATAAACAATTTAAAGAAAGTAAAAATATTGCAATTACATCTACAACTGGTACATCGGCTATATTGATTAATGGTGTCACATTATATTCATATTTAGGTATAGGATTAGGTAATTCAGATGTAAGTTCTTTATTTCTAATGATTAAAAAACGTCGAGAGATTTTAAAAAGATGGCGTGATTTAAATATTTTAGTGATTGATGAGATATCGATGCTATCACCCGTCTTATTTGATAAATTAGAAAATTTGGCTAGAGTTATTAGAAGAAATGATTTACCATTTGGTGGAATACAACTTATTTTATCTGGAGATTTTTTACAATTACCTGTAGTTGGTGAATCGGATTCGTTTTGTTTTGAGGCGACATCATGGAATAAATGTATAAAACATATAATTTATTTTGATGAAAATTTCAGACAAGAAGATTTGGTATTCAATAAATGTTTGAATGAAATTCGTATGGGTAATATATCGAAAGAAACAACAAAAATACTTCGCTCTCGAGTAAATGCAAAACTTGAGAATGAATATGGTGTATTACCAACAAAAATATATTCATTAAATCGTGATGTTGATATAGAGAATGATGAAGAGTTAAATAATTTAGTTCTTAAAAATAGTGATTTAGATTTTTACGAATATGATTTAACATATGAAGTTTTAAGTTTTGATGTAAAGAAAGTTGAAGAAACTATAAAAAAATCGTGTATTGTTCCTTTTACAATGCAATTATGTGTTGGTGCACAAGTTATGTTATTATATAATATGGATGTTGAAAATAAATTGGTAAATGGAAGTAGAGGTGTTGTGATTGGTTTTGAAAATGACTTACCAAAAGTGAGATTTATGAATGGTATGGTATTGACAATTGAATACAAAATTTGGTCTCATGAGGAAAATGGAGAAATTGTTTTACAATGGACTCAAATACCTTTAAAAGTAGCTTTTGCGCTTTCAACACACAAAGCTCAAGGTATAACAATTGATTATGCAGAAGTTGATTTAAGTAATATTTTTGAGAATGCGCAAGCGTATGTTGCATTATCACGAGTAAGAACATTAGAAGGATTATCAATAAAAAATTTTAATAAAATGTGTATTCGAGCGCATCCAAAAGCTATAGAATTTTATTCTAAATTGGTTTAAATTTTTTTTGAAAAAGATTTAAAGAAAGAAAAATGATTGGTATGAGCAATATTTATATACCAATAGAATTATATAATAAAATTATGACATATAATATTCATCCAGTAGCAGAATTGATAAGAAAAAATCATCCAATTATGAGAATTATAAAACCAATGATAAGAAAACATAGAATTGTAAACGAACAATTTGCAAATGAATTTCCAGAAGATGAACAAGAATTCTGTAGTTTTAGTGCTTATTATATGTATTTTACAAATGAAAATCCATTTTCATTACATAATCATGAAAGTGAAAGAATTTTTGAATTAGGTTTTACATATTAAAATTATAGTTTTTTAATTTTGAAAAAAAAAATTAAAAAAAAATTAATAATAAAAAATTTTATAATTAAAAGAATGAGAAATAATAAATTTTGGTTTGAAAATATGAATTGTTTGTTTTATGAACATCATTTTATTCCTAATGAAGAAATGACGCTTGAATCAAAAATGAATTCTATTACTCGTTTTGTAATTTTTGTTTTTATTGTATTAGTTTTTTTAGAATTATTTAATATGAAAAATAATATTTTATTTCTTATATTAAGTTTATTTATAATAATTATTCTTTACTATAAACAAAAGAAACAAATGATTGAAAATTATGAAGATTTCAATATAGGTGGAGCAAATAAAAATACTTTTGTACAGCCTGTTTATGATAATAGTTATAATGTAATGAAAGATGAACCAACGAGAACATGCAATACAAGTACAAGCAGAATAAATTATAAATGTGCAAGACCTGATGATCAAAATGTAGCAAAAATTACATATAATCAAAATAAATTAAGTAGTGTTAATAATTTTAATTCTAAAGATTATAATCCCAATTTTATCCGCCCTACTGATAATCAACTTTTAGTAGGTCGACCAAATCCAAAAACATTTGTCCCTCCAGTAATTCCTGTACCAGCAATGGATATTGATTATTGGAGAAAGAATAATAGTCATACAATTTCTACAATTAATGTAAAAAAGAATAGATATGATAACGATTCAGGATATAAAATAACTGCTGATATACTAATGAATTATTCATATCCGCAAAATTTTGATTGTAAATCAAAACAAAAGAAAAGTAAATCAAAATATGGAAATGTAGGAGCAATGGAAGCAAAATTAGAACAAAATAAAATGAAATCATCACAAGAAAATGCTAAAGAAAATATTAAAGAAAATTTTGAATTTCCGTACGAAATTAATTCAAAAAATAATCATATTAATACTGAAGACAGTTTATATTATAAAGAATTTAAGAATAATTCATATTTTAAAGATAAATATAAAGAAAATATATTTAAACAAATTATAACACCAGGGAATTATCAAATTAATGAAAGAAATGAGCCTATTAATTCAAATATTGGAATAAGCGTACAACAAACTTTTCCTGAAGATGAATATGAAGTAATAGAACCATATGAAAATGTGAATATGTCAAATGTATACGATCCCCGATTTCACGGTTATGGAACATCATATCGAGGATATTTTGATAAAAATGTTGGTCAGCCACGATTTTATTACGATGATATTAATGCTGTAAGAATGCCAAATTATATTACACGTAATCATATAGATACAACACCGTTTGGAGATTCATATGGAGCAATAGAAAATGAAGGGAATAAATATAGTTCAAATATTCATGCTCTTGCCGATAAACATTACAACGATAGCATGATGCAATTTAGAGATGAAATGCAATCAAGATTAATGAGAAAAGTTAATGCAGAACATTGGCAACAAAAAATGTACCCAATACATAAACATTCTCAGCGAGGATAAAATTAAAAATAAGTTTTTCTTAACTAATTTAGTTAAGAAAAAATCATGTATAATTTGTGTTTATTTTAACTCATCAATAATATTTTTTAAGTAATAAGGTTTGTCATTTTATTCATTTTTTAATTTTTTTATAAATTCCATTTTGGTTCATATCGTGTTCTATTGTCTTTTGCCATTTGTCTTGCTAATATTTCTTCTCTCATTTCACAAGTATCTCTAATCGTTCTCAATTGGTCAATTTCAACATTATTTTTAGTTCTTATACGAGTATATTCCGGTTTTATTGAACCCATAGGGTCTCTGTAAATTTTAGATTGAACAAAAGCGTTATTTACAAAAACAGGTTCCTTATAATTATCAATAACTGTTCTTCTATTTGGAAAATATTCGATTTGACCACCTTTGATTTGTCTAAAATTTGAGTATTGTTTAGGTTTAAATTTTTCAGCATCTGGATAAATGTAAACATTTTCAAGACGAGGAATAGGGTCAGGTTTATAATTACAAGCATAATTCAATTGATTATCGGTGCTTATAGGATTAAACATACCACCACTTGAAAATCGACTTTTTTTAGAAGATAAAAATTCGTTCATATTGATTTCTGAATCTTCTAATGCTTTATTTTTTTCAGCAGAAGATGTTGCATATTTTGCAACTATTTCAATAAAAGTATCAATATCAATACCTTTTTTTTCTTTATCCGATTTTTCATCAAAAATAATTTTTGCATCAAAATCGGATATTGATAGATTAAGACTTCTAATAGTTCGTTTAAATTCATTGAAATCTATAACTCTATCAATGACTCGGTCATAATAACGTTTGTCTTGTAAATTACTATCTGTATCATCAATATGATAAAAAACTTTTTTAATATTTATAATTTCTTCAGGTGAAAGATTTTCTGCCATTTTATTTATAAAGAAAACTTTATAAATTTTTTTTAATTTATTTGATTTTTATTTATTTGCGAGATGAGAAATAACGATAAAATAGAACCTAAACTAAAACCAATTCCAATCCCGACACAGATACCTAAATTAACAGATTTATTAGAATAAATTTCAACAATTTTATGTGAAAATAAAGAAACTGAAAATGTTGTATATTTTCTAATGGGTTTTCTGACGCGAATAGGGATAGGTGGTAATTCAATTTTCTTTTCATCTTTAACAATTTCGTCAGAATCTTTAACAATTTCGTCAGAATCTTTAACAATTTCGTCAGAATCTTTAACAATTTCGTCAGAATCTTTAACAATTTCTTCAGAATCTTTAACAATTTCTTCCACAATGTTTTTTATATTACTATCTATAATGATAATATCGTCGGATATTTGTTTATTTTTACTAAATAAATAATTCATTTTTGAATATATAATTTTATTTTATAAATGATTTTTTATTTTTTTTAACTTGGTAATTTATACGTTAATAATATTTTTGCTACTAATGTTTCTTGTGATGGTAAATTATTTGTAGCAGGACATCCTAAATTAATAGGAGTTGCATTGATAAATGTTAAAACTCTCGTATCATCGTCATAATCTAATCTACAAGATGTCTGGTTAAATAATCCGACATATCTATATTTTGTAGGATTCGCACTATACAAGAAATTTTTACCCCACGATGCTACAGATATCGGGAATGTGAATATAGGATTGAGGTCTGTTATTGTAATAGTTGTATTTGTTGGTCCAGAAAATAAATATTCAGGAGTATTAGAAATATAACTATTTACAACAACTTTACTCAAATATGATACTCCGCTGAAATAAACATCGATTTCTCCAACTGTACCTAATGGTCCTGTGGGACCTGTAAAACCGGTATATCCAGTGTACCCTGTGTATCCACTATAACCCGTATATCCACTATAACCTGTGTATCCACTGTAACCTGTATATCCACTATAACCTGTGTACCCCGTATAACCCGTATATCCAGAATAGCCTGTGAATCCAGTCCATCCCGTATACCCCGTATATCCACTATAACCTGTATATCCACTATAACCTGTATATCCACTATAACCTGTATATCCACTATAACCTGTATATCCACTATAACCCGTATATCCACTATAACCTGTGTACCCCGTATAACCCGTATATCCAGAATAGCCTGTGAATCCAGTCCATCCCGTATACCCCGTATATCCACTATAACCCGTATATCCACTATAACCTGTGTACCCCGTATAACCCGTATATCCAGAATAACCTGTGAATCCACTATAACCTGTGTATCCCGTATAACCTGTGTATCCACTATAACCTGTATATCCACTATAACCTGTATATCCACTATAACCTGTATACCCCGTATAACCTGTATATCCACTATAACCTGTATATCCACTATAACCTGTGTACCCCGTATAACCCGTATATCCAGTATAACCTGTGAATCCAGTCCATCCCGTATAACCCGTATATCCACTATAACCTGTGTACCCCGTATAACCTGTATACCCCGTATACCCCGTATATCCACTATAACCTGTGTACCCACTATAACCTGTGTATCCACTATAACCTGTATATCCACTATATCCCGTGTATCCACTATATCCCGTATATCCACTATATCCCGTGTATCCACTATACCCCGTGTATCCACTATACCCCGTGTATCCACTATACCCCGTGTATCCACTATAACCTGTGTATCCTGTTGGACCAGTAGCAGGTGCATAAGGATTATATGTTATTTCTTTTGTGTTAGTATTATATCCAATATAATTTGTAGTTGTTGTATCTAAACGGATAGGATTTATATATAATCCAGAATTAGTAATAGATGGTCCAGTTGAATTTGCGTTAATTACAATAGAATTTCCGACTTGATTAGTAACGCCAGCATTATTTCCAAGAGCAATAGAATAGTTTCCTTGTTGATATTGCCCTGATGATGTACCGATAGAAATAGAATTTATTCCTTGATTTAAAATACCAGCTTGGTATCCAATAGCAATAGATTGTGAACCTTGTTGTGTTTGACCGGCTTTATATCCTAAAGATATTGATGAATTTTGTTGAGAATCAAAACCTGCCTGATAACCTATCGAGATAGATGATTCCTTTTGATTATTGTATCCTGATTGATACCCTATTGATATTTTATACGAAGATGGAATTGATACAGTTCCAGTTATATAAACATATGCGAATCCACTACCTGAATTGTATCCAGATGAAAATGTTACAGGTGCTGTTCCAAATTTAGATGTTTCCCATGTTGAATATAATGTTGCATTATTTGAAACACCATTAATATCATAAGAACCTCCTCCTCCTCCACCTTTTCTACTTAAAAAATTACAACCACCACCACCCGAATATCCACCTCCACCACCACCTGCATTCCAAGAACCACCACCTCCACCAAAACCTCCATTTCCGTCAGGAATAAAAACTCCACCAATAGATATACCTCCTTGACCACCATTTATAAATGAAGAACCACCAGAAGTATTGGATTCTGA
>Ga0214921_10001546_pt1 | contig 38883 bp, 38 predicted proteins | sample LL1505_MetaG_FD_177992 | JGI IMG/M metagenome (GOLD analysis project Ga0214921, IMG submission 177992) | Freshwater microbial communities from Lake Lanier, Atlanta, Georgia, United States - LL-1505 | ecosystem: Environmental > Aquatic > Freshwater > Lake | place: USA: Georgia | collected...
TTTGAGTCCTTCGAAACGCGTGTCGAAGCCACTAAACGTGAAAAATGGTATAAAACAGGTGTTGGTCGCGAATGGATTCAACGTCAAATAGGCGAAGGATAACAGATAGAGCAATCCGCCGCGGCGGATAGGTCTCAGGTTCGAATCCTGAGCGGATCACAAAGCCCTTTATTCGAGGGGCTTTTTCGCTTTAATATGCCATTTTATTCCTACGTTCTTAAATCATTGAAGAATGGAATCTTGTACAAAGGATCCACCCAAAATCTTGATCAAAGATTAGACTACCATAATCAAGGGAAAGTTACTTACACTTCTAAACACCTTCCTTGGGAGTTAGTTCTTTTTGAGTCCTTCGAAACGCGTGTCGAAGCCACTAAACGTGAAAAATGGTATAAAACAGGTGTTGGTCGCGAATGGATTCAACGTCAAATAGGCGAAGGATAACAGATAGAGCAATCCGCCGCGGCGGATAGGTCTTTGGTTCGAATCCAAACGGGATCACAAAAGGCGTCCACTTCGGCACAAAGCGGTCTTTTTTGATGTTGCCGAATAAAGCTTGCTTTGATGAGGACAGCACAAAAAAGGCCGGACTTTACGCAGTAAAGTGGACGCTATGCTTGGATTGAGCCTCAGACCTGGTTCACGAAGTAATCCAAACGGACTCCCAACAAAATCACTCTGATACCAACGCGAGCGATAGCAGTCGATTTTTCAGACATGCCATAAAGCTTGCTTTGATGCAATGGAGGAAAAAGCGGCTCAATGAACTTGTTCATTTGCGTTGGTATCCACTGCACGTCGATGCCTTTGGGTGCACGAAGTAATCACAAAAGGCGTCCACTTCGGCACGAAGCGGTCTTTTTTGATGTTGCCGAATAAAGCTTGCTTTGATGAGGACAGCACAAAAAAGGCCGGACTTTACGCAGTAAAGTGGACGCTATGCTTGGATTGAGCCGCACACCTGGTTCACGAGGTAATCCAAACGGAACAAAAAAAGCCTGCACATTTTGGCAGGCTTTCAACAGTAACCGTTTTATTATTGCTTGATCAACTTATTCTGCTGAATAAATTGCCCTTCGTTGGTGTAGAAATTAAGGAAGTACGTTCCTGGTGCAAGCGTGTTTTCAAGATCAATTTGCAAGCGGGTTGATTCCATCGTATACTCCGCGATAAGTTTTGCGTTCATGTCCATTAACTGAAGACGAACAGGGTCTTTTTGTTCCTCAGGACCCTCAACGATACTAAAAACCGTTGCAGGGTTGGGATAAACTTTAAAAGGTGTATTAGGTTTTGAGATCATCACCACCCCTGGTGATACAGGAATCAAGACATCGGGCTGTTCAAAACCGTTATGGATATATTTTGTTCCTGCTAACCCTCCAAAAATAACCGGTTCTCCAATGGTATAGGTCATGACCTTATTGTTTATTAACGTAAGACCGGTTGTGGGATTCGCCACACTGCCTGCGGAAGCGAACACCATGCGCCACGTGGTGGTGTTTTGTGCCCAAGCAGCGCTTCCGGCAACAAATAATAGAACAAATAATGCAGTTTTCATAGGTTAAGGTATAATATTAAATTCGATAACACTTATTTTGTTTAAGCAGGTTCCACCAGACAAGGTAGCGCCTGCCGGAAGCCAAAAAGGTAAAATCGTATAAGAATGCGTATAGGCCAAGTTGGAATAAGCTGCTGGCTGAGTGCCTTGACCCACCTTCGTCGGAACACCAGCAATTTCAATAGCTGTGGATTCATAACTCGCGTAATTGCAAGAACCATTAGTTGTTTGAGTTCCGGAAGCGGTTTGAGGAATATTATAAATCACACTTTCCACTTTCCACACCTTACCCACAGGAACGGTTTCCAAATTCGTCACTAGTTTAACTTGATTAAATTGGAGATTACCCTGCGCTTTGGCAAACCAAGTAAAGGTAAAACACAAAAATAAAGCAAGCGCCAATTTCATAGGACTAAGGTACGATATTAAATTCAATTACGGAAGCAAAATCTGAAGAACATGTAGTCCGAATTAGGTCGCCCGCCTTTAACCAAATTGGTAATTTATTTCCTGAACATATATAATTTGCTCCTGAGTTGGCTGTTGCCATGTCTCCAAAAAAATAATAATTGAAATTATTTATCACTAAAGGGCGATGATAATTCGAATTTATGCAGCCCGACGAATAATTTGGGTTAAACGTAACCTCGCTTTGGCTATAGGCCTCCACCTTCCATACTTTTCCTGCAGGAACGGTCAAGTTGGTATTATTTACGCTAACTATCTGATTGAACTGAAGGTTTCCTTGCGCATTAAGGCAAGCACACCAAGAAAGAACTATAACGGTTAACAATATTCTCATGGTACAAGGTTAAATTCGATTACCGAAATCATGGCCACTCCCGGGCCTGCTATCAATGTAGCTCCAGCAGGTAACCATATGGGTAAAGTATGCATCACAGCGGAATGACTTCCAGGGCTATAGTTAATGTTTACACCTGCAGGCATGCCTACAATGCGGTTGTCTCCGTTAATGGTTATTTGAAAAGCTGAAGGATTTCCATTGTGTGTTTGATAAATTGAAGACGGCGTGAATGACTCAATCTTCCAAACCTTGCCTGCAGGAACGGTACTTAACACATTCGTAATAAGGATAGGCTGGTTGAACTGAAGGTTGCCTTGGGCCTTGAAGGAGACGCTTACCAAAAGGAAAAACCAAAAGAGGTAACTTTTTATCATGGTACAATGTTGAATTCGATGATGCTTACAAATCCTCCACTCCCGCCATTTGCTCCGAAAATAACCGATGAACCACTTGCTAACCAAAAAGGGAAGTTAGCTAAGTTCGTGGATGTTTGTTGTTGACGCAAGTTATAATTTACCCCATTATACTGCATCAAGGCATAGGAATTACCCGTTGTGGATAACATACAACTCTCGATTTTCCATATTTTACCCGCAGGTACCGTTACTGGTGTGGTATTACTAACAGCAAAGGGTAAATTTATTATTTGGTTGAACTGCAAATTTCCTTGGGCCTTGAGTGCGCCAAGCACAAAAAAAGCGGTAAAAAAAAAGAAGGTTCTCATGGTACGATGTTGAATTCAATGATGGAGATAAGCGCGCGGTTGGTGTATATCGAAAAGGTGCCCGTATATCCCGCTTGCAACCAAATTGGAAAATCCGATACCGTTTTAGAACTGCTCGCCAAATTGATTCCATAAGTTACCGCTCCGTTCGGGTACAAATAAAGCGGGTTTCCGCTCCAGTTCACAGCAGCCTCAATTTTCCATACCTTCCCTGCGGGCACGGTAAAATTGATATTGTCGTATTGATTGGCAATTCCTCCGATATTATAGGTAATGACCTGGTTGAACTGTAAATTCCCTTGCGTTTTACCCTGCATACAAATCATAAGAAGGCAAGTAAATAAAATAGCTCTCATGGTACGATATTGAATTCAATAATACTGATCCATCGATAGATAGATGAACAATTCAGGGAATACACCGTTGTTCCGGCCGGCAACCAAAAAGTACTCGTTGAATTGCTGTATTGATAGGCAGAGCCACCCAGATATACATTTCCCGAGCGAAAGGCGGCATTGCTTCCATCGAAACTCCAAGCACATTCACTTGCCCCAGAATTTCCAGATCCAAAACCTTCAATTTTCCAAACTTTCCCCGCGGGCACGGTGCCTAATAACACATTGGAAGCTTGTGTCGTTGAGAACAGCAAGGTTTGGTTGAATTGCAAATTGCCTTGGGCATACGATGCACTAAATGCCAAAAAAAATAGAGGATAAATTAAACTTTTCATTATGGGACAATATTAAACTCTAAAACAGAAACCTTTCCTACGTTTGTAATATAAAACCCGACCACGGTTCCCGCAGGAACCCAAAAGGGAAGATTGTTGCCCCCATTCATGACTTGCAAGACAGCTGATGGAGAACCATTTATTGTCAAGGAAAGGTATCCGTTAACATTTGAAGCCGTGAGGCTCTCTATTTTCCACACCTTACCAACAGGTACCGTGTAGGTAGGTGTGTTGGTATTGCCGTCCAACAATAAAACTTGGTTAAACTGCAAATTACCTTGAGCAGCGATATAAACCACGCTAAATAATGATATTATGGCAACAATTATTCTCATGGTACGATATTAAATTCTAAAACACTGATAAACCCAACATTGGTGGATGCCGCCAACGTCGTACCCGCCGGAAACCACATGGGGGCGTCTAATACTTTAAATTCCGCTGCTGCTGCATAACCCTGCTGATTCCAATAAGCATCGTCCCTTCCTACCTCACGGCTTATATTCGTTTGAAGGTAAATAGGTATCGCATTAACCAAGATGATAAAATTTCGAAGACCTCCGGCAGTGGCTTGATTGGAAGGTCGGTTTAAATCATTGGCAAGCGCAATATTCGGCAAATAATTTTCAAGCTTCCAAACCTTTCCCATGGGAACCGTTTCCTGCGTAGATACTAACTTGGCCTGATTAAACTGCAAGTTGCCTTGGGCAACCATCGAAATCAAGCTAAAAAAGGATGCGATAACAATTAATATTCTCATGGTACAATGTTGAATTCAATGATGGAAATTTCACCAACATTGCTGCCGGCCGCCAAAGTTGTGCCTCCTGGCAACCACAAATCACCACTGAGGTTTTGTGCCGTAAAACCGGAACCAAAAGCTCCATTCCCATAACTACTGTGTCCGATAATACGCTGATTTCCATTCACCATGATAGCATATTCCCAAGGAGGCGTGGAAGCTGAACTCGTGTAACGAAAACCAATCGATGGCAAAATGCCGGTTATTTTCCACACCTTACCCGCAGGAATGGTTTCTTGAACAGTCACCAATTTTACTTGGTTAAATTGTAGATTTCCCTGAGCAAAACAAGATCCAAAAAACAAGGATACGATTATTACACCAACTAGCTTCATTAGGGAACGATATTAAATTCGATCACACTTAGCGATAATATATTTTGACCCGTTGCGAGGGTTGTGCCAGCAGGTAGCCAAATTGGAGAAGCTCCTATTCCCGCGGACATAGAGGTTATACCCGTTTGGCCATTCCCATATAGACTGCCTTTTGACTCAGCAGATAAATAATAAACGGTCTGACCGTTAACCAAAATCGTAAAATCCAAGGTAGCGTTACTCCAAGAGGTAGTGGTTGGCCTAACCGACGGGAGGATATTCTCTACTTTCCAAATTTTTCCAACAGGAACTGTTTCAACCGTTGACACCAGTTTCACTTGATTGAATTGCAAATTGCCTTGAGCAAAACAGCTCCCAATAAAAAAGAAAAGGAAAAAAACACCGGCTATTTTCATTAGGGAACGATGTTAAATTCAATGATACTAAACCATCTGAAATTATTTGTATAATTTCCGCTGTGGCCCAATACAGTTCCTGCCGGAAGCCAAACAGGTGAAGAAGAGGAATGTCTCAAATAGGCAATGTTGGCTCCTGAGGACCCCCCACCTCCATGGTATTCAAATGCATATTGATTATTCAAATAAATACTTATATAACTTTGATTCCCACCAATTGCCTCAATTTTCCAGGTTTTCCCTTGAGGGACCGTCCATTGGGATAAATTATTCGTAGAACTGGATAAAAGTAGAACTTGGTTAAATTGCAAGTTGCCTTGGGCAACTATCGAAACCAAGCAAAATAAGGACGCGATAACAATTAACTTTCTCATGGTACAATATTGAATTCAATGATACTAAACCAACGGTTCCCACAGCTGCACGCGTGACCCAATACGCTTCCTGCCGGCAACCAAATGGGACTGGCATCTGCGTTGCGGTAATATCCCGAGGTGCCTGAATTAGAATAGGCGCCCGCATAAATAAAGGCCAAAGCATTATTTACATAAACATTCAAGGAACTCGACGCCACCCCAACCGATTCCATTTTCCACACTTTACCTGCCGGAACAGTCCATTGGGTTTGGTTGTCGGAGGTATTGCTTAAATACAAAACCTGATTGAACTGTAGGTTGCCTTGAGCATTAAAACTCATGCACACCGTAAAGGTGATAATGATAGCAACTAACGTTTTCATGACAATTCCTAGAATCCGTCCGTGGTGTAAATCAAGGTATTGGAAGTGGATCCTGTACCGCCTCCGCCACCTCCGGCTCCTGCAATTGCAGTCCAGGCACTACCATTATAATAATAGAATCCTGCGGTTTGATCGGTTTGATAAATCAACAACCCTGTTGCAGGCGTAGCAATCGCATTGCGTTGTGCTTGGGTCATGCTCGGTAACAAAAACCCTTTGGTCGTAGAATTTACCTCCAAAGCCGCCGAAGCATTCGGTGCCACAGTACCTATACCAATGTTGCCACCGTTATTGAAAATATTCGAGCTATTCGTAACCCACTGTGCCCCGTTCCAATAAGGGGTATTTCCTGCCGTTGTTCCATTCGCAAGAATCCCAGAAGGACCTTGAGGGCCTGTGGCTCCCGCTGGACCTGTAGCTCCTGTGGGACCTGCTGGGCCTTGTGGCCCCGTGGCTCCTGTAGCACCGGCTGCGCCGGTCGATCCCTGAATACCTTGGGCACCTTGTGGGCCGGTGGCCCCCGCTGGGCCCACCATCGAAACACCCGAAGGCCAAGATCCGTTAGCCTTTGGACCGTATATCGTATTGGTTGACGTATTGATGTAAAAATCACCGTTGGTTCCTTGAAGATTGCTCGGCACCACGTTACCGTTTAACACTCCGTTACCGTTGGTTCCTGCTGGACCTGTCAATCCCGTAGCTCCTGTTGGACCGGCTGGTCCTTGAGGTCCCGTAGCTCCTGTAGCACCGGCTGGACCTGTCAATCCCGTAGCTCCTGTTGGACCCGCTGGGCCCTGAGGGCCTGTTGCACCGGTAGCTCCCGCTGGCCCCGTTAACCCTGTGGCTCCTGTAGCCCCAGCCGGACCCTGAGGGCCGGTTGGTCCTGCTGGACCTGTTGCGCCTGCCGGACCTGTCAATCCTGTTGCTCCTGTAGCTCCTGTAGCTCCTGTTGGACCCGCAGGGCCTTGTGGACCGGCAGGGCCGGTAGCCCCCGTAGCTCCCGCTGGACCCGTGGCGCCTGTAGCCCCGGCATTTCCTTGGGCTCCTTTGATGTTCCCGGTCAAGGTCCACGTGGTGGAATTCGTTTTATAGTATACGTCTCCCGTTTGGGTATTCAAATAAAAATCTCCGGTGGTTCCTAAAGCTGATGCAGGAACCGTGGTGCCATAACGCCATTGATTAAGCTGCACACCCGCCGTTTTAGCATACAAGGCATAAGGAGCGCTCATTAAACGTTGTGAACCGTAATCTACATAATTGGTTCCGTTGGCAAAATCTACCGATAGGTTTACCCAATAATTTCCGGTTGACCAGTTAATATTGGCAAAAGTTCCAGATAATACTGTGCCTTGACCAATCACCATGTTGACCAAACCAAAATTAGACGTGGTCACCGATTGACGTTCAGCATATACCACCGTACCCGTTGCTGAGGTTTGTTTGATTTGTACGCGAATGGCCACTAAGGTATTGGTGACTAAACTTCCTGAAGAGGTGCGAATCACCGCTTGGTAGTTGATACCCTCTGGCGCTTGCGCACTGATGTTAATACTGAAAAAGAGTAAAATGGCAATCACACCGTTGCGCAACATAGACGTAGACTTTAGATTCATAAGATCGATTTTAGGAAACGAAAATAAATAAATAAATAGGAATTCGGGCTATCACGAAATAAAATAACAATTCAGTAATATTTAGTCATTACCTCAGAAAAGGAGCGTAGGAAGTTGTTGCTCGATGATAGAAGCTTTAACCATCCACGAATGAATAATGGAAAGGTCGGCCTCTCCTCCTTAGTTATTGAATAGCACGTTGGGATACCAAGCGTTCGAACCATTGGACAACGGACTTGGGCAGGTACCCGTGATGTTTGCCGATTCTGCGGTGTTTCCTGCGCCTTGTGTTTTGTACCAAGATCGATTGTTGAAGTTCGTACCACTGGAATATTCGACACTGATTCGCAAATTATCCACGTTATTCCAGGTAAATGGTGTGGTTAGCGTAACGCCATACCAAGAACCCACCACCTTGTTAAAGGAGATCGGTCCGTTGTACACAAGTGTCGCATTATTTATGATTGTAGTGGCCCAATCTTGGCTCGTGCTAGTGGTGGTGGAAGCGGTATTCTCCATGTAAATTTTAATGTTACCATCGGACAATCCTGCCACCGATGCCTGCCACTTAATAGTGGTTATAAGTTGGTTACCCAAGGATGGGAAACCACCTGCTTGATTCAACACCGCTTTTGGATAAATCGTAGCGCTTCGGTTACATCGGTTGGCACCACCAAAATTCTCGGTGGGCCAGTTAGTGGAAACGATTCCGGACCCAATGGTAAACCCTTGTAACCCAACATTAACTGTGAAAGTACAGCTCTGGCCACCGATCAAAATTGTAAAACTTGCGGTGCCATTCGAAGCAGGGGTTCCCGTAATGGTAAACGACAAGCTACCGTTGCCGTTGGCGAGGGTTCCTGCGCTCAGGGTAGCCGTGAGCCCTGTAACCCCTGTAGAGGGAACGCTCTGCGCGCTGTAAGTACCTGCATTTCCGCCTGTGTAGGGAACGCTCACGCTCACGTTGCTCGCTGCTTGGCCACTAGTCAGCGTGCCAACGGTGGTAGCCCCAGCGCAGTTAAGGGTAGTAAGTGTCGCAGCTGGAGCCGCTACATTCACGGTAAAGCTGCAACTCTGCCCGCCTAAACTTATCGCAAAGGTGGCGGTGCCGCTGGTGGATGCTGTACCAGTGATGGTGTACGTTACATTGCCGTTTCCATTGGCCAAGGTTCCCGCGCTTAAGGTTGCTGTGAGTCCTGTTACCCCTGTAGAGGCAAGGTTTTGCGCACTGTACGTTCCAGCATTCCCACCGGTATATGGAACGCTCACGCTTACATTGCCCGCCGCCTGGCCGCTGGTGAGTACACCAACCGTTGCGGCATTTGCGCAATCCAAGGTGGTGAGGGCTGCCGCAGGGGGCGTACAGAGACCCGCCATCGTAACCCAAGTCAAGGCGCCGTTGCAAATGCCTAGCACTTGACCATTCACGCCCGGATTTAGCAAGGTCCAGCTTGTACCATTCCAAAACATTAATTGATTCAGGGCGCTTCCGTTTTGAAATCCATTCCCTGCTGGTCCTTGAGGTCCAGTAGCGCCCGCTGGGCCTGTTAAACCCGTAGAACCTGCGGGTCCTTGAAGACCTTGAGGACCTTGTAAACCCGTTGCGCCTATTGGTCCAGCTGGCCCCACTAACGATACTCCTGCAGGCCAAGAACCGTTAGCCTTAGGGCCGTATATCGTATTGGTTGACGTATTGATGTAAAAATCCCCGTCGTTTCCTTGTAGGTTGCTCGGCGCCAAGCTACCGTTTAACACTCCGTTACCGTTGGTTCCGGCCGGACCTGTTAATCCTGTAGCACCAGCTACGCCGGCAGGGCCGGTTGGACCTGCTGGCCCTTGAGGACCTGTCGCTCCTGTTGGACCCGTTAAACCCATTGGACCTGCGGGGCCTTGAGGCCCAGTAGCTCCTGTCGCACCGGCTGGACCCGGAGGGCCGGTTGGACCTGCTGGACCTGTTGCACCTGCCGGACCTGTCAATCCCGTGGCTCCTGTTGGACCCGCAGGACCTTGTGGACCGGCAGGGCCAGTAAGCCCTGTAGCTCCCGCTGGACCCGTGGCACCTGTAGCCCCTGCATTTCCTTGGGGACCTTTTATGTTCCCTGTTAAGGTCCACGTGGTAGAATTCGTTTTATAGTATACGTCCCCCGTTTGGGTATTCAAATAAAAATCCCCGGTGGTTCCTAAGGCTGCTGCAGGAACCGTAGTTCCATAACGCCATTGATTAAGCTGTACGCCCGCCGTTTTTGCGTACAAAGCGTAAGGTACACTCATGAGGCGTTGTGAACCGTAATCCACGTAGTTTGTTCCATTAGCAAAGTCTATCCCTAAGCTGACCCAATAATTTCCGGTGGACCAATTGATGTTGGCAAAGGTTCCCGACAACACCGTACCTTGACCAATCACCAGGTTGACCAACCCAAAATTGGAAGTGGCCACCGATTGCCTTTCGGCATAAACCACGGTTCCTGTGGCAGAGGTTTGCTTGATTTGCACACGAATGCCTACTAGGGTGTTGGTGACTAATGTTCCTGAGGAAGTGCGAATCACGGCTTGGTAGTTAATGCCTTCCGGAGCTTGTGCTAAGGCAACGCATTGAAAAACGAGGAAAAGAAACAAGGTCCAGCGCGTTAAAATTTTTTTCATGGGGCTATGGATATAGAAATCAATGAGATATAAATGTTAACTTCGAACTAATCGTTAGCTAATATAGGAATAATTAAGAAAGAATTATCTTTATCCCGAAAAACTGTTCCCATGAAAATATTCTTTTTAATGTGCGCTCTTCTATTCCTTCCTTTACATCGTACCGTGCTTGCGCAAGGGAACCTTCAGTTCAATCAGGTATTGTTGATTGATAACAATACGGCAACGGTTCCTGCTGGTAAAGTTTGGAAGATTGATAACATTATATATCAAGCGGTTCCCTATTTACAAGCAAGCAGTGGAAGCGGTGTTTGTGCTCCATGCAATGGTTCTTCTCAATTATGGACGAGCTACACCACACAAACTTGCCAGGTCTCCGCTTCAAATCCCATGACCATCAATGGTGTAAAATCCAGTGCAGGTAATACCGGATCTCCGCTTTGGTTACCCGCGGGAAGCACCTTAGCAGGAGAGACAAAAACCTGTAATCCTGATCCCGGGGCCTTTGGGAATTCATGCATCTGCCCACCTCCAAATGTTACCGCAAAAACGTTTATTAGTGTAATAGAATTTAACATCGTACCATGAGAATACTTTTTCTTCTCTTGACTGCCTCCTGCTTTGGCTTAATTAACGCGCAAGGCAACTTGCAATTCAACCAGGTCAAAATCATCAGCAATACGGATGCCCCTCAAACGGTGCCGGCGGGAAAAGTATGGAAAATCGAAAGCGTTTTCGCCAACGATCAAGATGTTTACGCAGCGGCCACTTCGGGAGGCAATCAGTCGTTTTTTTCATCGTGTGGGGTTCCTACCACTTGGTATTTTTACTATGGCCGGTACTTAGCCATCAACAACATTCCGATTAGTTTTGGGACACATTCAGCTGGCGAACAAATGACGCAATTGCCGATATGGGTACCGGCAGGATCCACGATTTGTACCTGTACGAATTCCAGCTTTTGTGCTCGAGGATATTCGGCGATTGAATTCAATATTGTACCATGAAACATAGAATCTTTCTTTTGACCTTATTGCTCGCAGCCTTTGGGTTTTCCCAAGACACCACTTTGATTCGGTCGTGTTATGGAGGTGGTAGTTTAACGGTGCCGGAAGGTTTCTCTTGGGTAATCGAAAAAGCCTATATCAATAGCGGTGACGGCTACAACATCTTGGTGAGTAATAGTAACTTTAAGCCTAAGTATCGCTCGGGCGAAAAACTACAAACCCCCTATTACATGGCGGAAATGGAATTGCTCGATAAGAAAGAGGGTGTGTTTTATTTTTTCTATCTTCGGCAATCGAAAGACTAATTGTTTTTTTTTGTATCCTTGTAAAAATTAACGCATGAAATTTTTAATAACCTTTTTAGGTCTTGTTGCTTTTTCGTTGATGATTGAAGCGCAAGTAGGCTTGGATATCACCGCCAAAGGGCAGTTCAATTCTACTTGGTTGTTCAATAAAAATATTTCCGATCAAGGCGCAGAACAAGATTATGCTCCTAGCTGGGGTAGCCACTACGGTCTTGGATTGGGGATGCGCCTAGGTTTTTTGGGAATAGGCACGGAATTCAACTTTGGCAAACACAATGCGGAATATAGTGGCGTAATTTTAGGCAGCAATTATTCCTCAAAAGTAGCGCTTAGCACCTTTCAACTGCCCTTATTTTTGCGTTTCCAAAATAAAGGGGGGGTGTATGTAGAACTTGGCGCCCAATACAATAAAGTGCGCAAAGCGTTGTATACAAGAGAGAATCTATTGCCAACAACAAATGACGCGATTAGCGAATACGCAAAAAGTTATTCCACGGCATTCCTTGGCTTTGGTGTCAACCGAAAACTACTCAAAAGCATTCCGCTTGGATTCATATTCGGCCTCAGGTTGCAATACGGCATCAAGGATGCACGCGGGGTAGATGCCTACGGCACTGCTTTGGATAATTCAATCGCGTATCCCACCTACGCCAAGACGCGTGCGGCTTCTGCAGGAATCAATATAGGCTTGATGTACACCATCGATACTAAAGAAAAAGCATCGGGTTATTAAGTTTTATTTTTCGAGTCGATCCAAACAGTAACGGGGCCATCGTTCACCAAGTCAACTTGCATATCTGCACCAAACTTACCTGTTTTTATGGACGCTACAAGCAATTTTTCGAATTGTGCGATGACCTGTTGATATAATGGCAGTGCAATATTCGGAGGCGCTGCTTCTATAAAACTCGGTCGATTTCCTTTTTTGGTGGAGGCTAGTAGCGTAAATTGGCTGATCAGAAGTATTTCCCCTCCGATCTCCTTTACATCTAAGTTCATTTTACCCTCCTTATCGGAAAAAATACGCAAGGCAAGGGTTTTGTTGACCACATAATCGATGTCCGAAAAATCGTCGGTGGATGCGATTCCCAAGAACACCAACAAACCTTTACCTATACTGGAAATTACCTCATCTTCCACCGTTACCGAAGCCTCTTTCACCCGTTGAATTAATACCCTCATGCGTATTTATCTCTTCGGTAGGGTTCGTCTTCGTTTTCTTCCAACATGGCCACGTAATGGGCATAGCGTTGAGGGTGTATTTCCCCCGAAGTTAAGGCCTCTCGCACGGCGCATCCCGGTTCATTCAGGTGCATGCAATTGTTAAACCGGCAGTTCTCCATGCGCGCGCGGAATTCCGGAAAATAGTGTGGCAAATGCGCTTTCTCCAAATCAATCAAACCAAAGGAACGAATTCCCGGTGTATCAATGATGTAAGCGCCAAAGGCGAGTTTGTGCATTTCGGCAAACGTGGTGGTGTGCTTTCCTTGGCGGTGTGCGGTTGATAAAGTTCCTGTACGCAGGTCCAAGCCCGGATCCAAAGCATTCACCAAGGAGCTTTTCCCTACTCCGCTGTTGCCCCCTAACATTACCTGTTTATTGCGAATAAGTTCCTTTAAAAAGCCTAAACTCGTGGGATCGTTGGATTGAATGGGATAGCAAGGATATCCAATCGCCTCGTAAAGGGTTTTCCATTCTAAAAAACGCACCTTATCCTTTTCCTCGTATAAATCGGTTTTGTTAAAAAGCAACACGGAAGGAATTCGAAAAGACTCCGCAGCGACCAGAAAACGATCAATGAACAAGGGATGTGTTTCCGGTAAACGAAGGGTCACTACCAGATAGAAGGTGTCTATGTTAGCGGCTAACAACTGCATTTCCTTGCTGAGGTTGGTAGCTTTTCGTGAGAGGTAATTCAACCTTGGGAGGACCTTTTCGATCGCATAGTTGCCCTCGTCGTCTTTTTCATCGCTCAGCAAGACTCGATCACCCGCAGCAATGGGATTGGTTAATTTCTTCTCCCCTTGTCGCAAGCGTCCCCGAAGTCGTGCGGCATGAACGGCACCTACCTCCGTTTCAATCACATACCAACTTCCCGTAGATTTTAATACCCTTGCTTCCAACCGCTTATTTTATTATCCCATTCTCCGGAAAGCCGTAGGGAAGGGTGCATTCACTCGCTTGTTTTGTAAGTTTGACCTTCCTTTTTACCTTACCACGGTACCAACTTAGGCATTGGGTCTTGGCAGTTGATGCATCCAACAAAAAGACCTCGCACAAGCCTTTTCCTAAATTCCTTACCAAAATATATTGATTTTTTTCGCCTTTCTCTTCCTTTTTAGCAAGGGCCATGCGCACTTTATTCTGCCATTGCTCCTCCCGGTCGACCTCTTGATAAAACGCGGTTAACCACGCCGCACCATGGGTTTTTTCCATGCGAACTTGGACCGTGTCGTTGGCTGCCGCAATCGCACTCAACCCCAGTTCCTCCGCCACATCATTTCCGGCATAACACACCGTAATGCCCCAGCGAAAACCCACCTCCTTGATGGCATTGTTCCGTTCGAAACCGAAAGGCCTTCCTGTCAAAAAATAGGAGCACTGCGCCGAACACAGGGTGTAAAACGCAAAGAATAATCCAACAAAAACGCAGCGTATCAATGCTTCATCAATTTAGCGGTTTGTCTTCCTCCTGCATGCTCCAATGTCAAATAATATACGCCCGCTGCGAGAGCATATCCAGGGACCACCGCATTCATTTCTCCTTCGGTATTGCGCTCCCAAACCGTTTTACCCGAGGCATCAACAAGCCGTAATGCGTTCACTGTACCGTTCCAAGAAATCATCACATCGTTCGTACTTGGGTTGGGTTGAATGGAATAATCAATCGCTGTTTCTTGGAGCCCTGATTGATCCACAAAGAAACAGTCCGAGGTGTCTTGACAACCGTTTTGCGTAATCACCACGGCAAAATTTCCACTTGGTTGGGAAGTCGTAAAGCTTTGGCTGGTAGCCCCTTGAACGGGTTGGTTTGTTGTACAATTTATCCATTGGTAGGTTGCTCCGTTTTGTTGCGCGCTCAGGGTGATGCCTGTCACGGTAACGCCATTGTTTGGCATTGGAAGTACTTGCAGCGATTGGCTCACCGTACTTGCGCATACCCCTGGATTCGGAGTAAAGGTATAGGCCGTTGTTCCTGCATTCTGGCTGCTTGCAGCAGGGCTCCAAGTGCCTGAAACACCATTGTTCGAGGTCGTAGGAAGGGTAACGGTGCTGAATTGGCACACACTTGACCAGGCAGTAAACGTCGGTGTAGCCGCTGCGATGACCGTCACCTGAACGGGTGTTGTTGTAGCACAAGCCGCAGCAATAGGAACGAAGTTGTACGTCGATGTGCCAATCGTTCCGAGATTCAACGCGGGGTTCCAACTTCCGGGGATGCCATTATTGGAGGTTGTAGGTAAGGTAAATGAGGCATCGTTTTGGCACACCGAAGGGAATGCGTTGAACGTAGGAACGTCTTGTCCATTGCACGTTATCGTGAAGTTATTATTCGAAATATCGAAAAAAGTACCTGCCGAGGAAATGACCATTACTCTTGCGGTATTGGTGGTGAAATTCGGGCACACAATGGTTTCGGAACCGTCATTGGCGGTGGAGGAGGAAAGTACGTAGGGATAGGATTGTCCCCCATTAACCGAAAGAAGAATCCGCACATTGCTGCAAGAAATAGGCGCTGCATTGGTATTTGCCACCGACCACGTGACCGTTTGGCTGCTTCCTCCTGGCCAAGATATTCCTGCGGCGGAAGGATAATTCACCACAAAGGGACCGGCAGCGGCATGGGTTGTAACAGAAATTTCTGTGTAATCATTGCACGCCCCCACAGCATGGTTGTCCTTGACCGTTAATCGAAAGGGCATGACACGCGCCACAGAAGGCAAAACTTCCCAAGTAAAGGGGCCGTTTGAGGCTAAAGAGGCCAGGCTAGGGAAATAACGGTTTGAATCTAGCGACGGGTCATAACTTCTAAAATTGGGTCCGCCCACCGATGTAGCAACCGGGGGTTGCGTTGAAGCCTCGTTATTCATTTGCTCCCATAAAAAACTTAAAACGTCCCCGTCTGGATCGGTGGCATGGCCGGTTAATACGAAAGGAGTGGAAATCGGCACTACGATATTGCCGCTGGTAGAATGAATGGTTGGCGCGGTATTGTTCAAGGCGGTGATCACCTCACATTGGTGACCTGCACTTAAAATTTCATTGCCAAATTCTTGCAAACTATACCCATGAAAGTAATCATCGCTGTTGTTTTGTACGTTGGGTGCGCAAACGCCCGCATACCCCATAATGGTGCTGGCACTTCCGGGTTCACGGCGCGCGGCCGCCACGCTGTTGCAGTTGTTGTTTTGGGTATGGTTACCTCCAAATTGATGCCCCATTTCGTGGGCCACGTAATCGATATCGAACGGGTCGCCAATCGGTGCTGCGCTTCCCGTTACGCCTCGCGCTTTCTGACCTCCAGTACAGACCACGCCAAGGCCGGCCAATCCGCCACTGTTGGTGCCAAAAACGTGGCCGATATCGTAGTTCGCGCTGCCAATAATGTTGTCCACCGTAGTTTGATTCTGATTAATCATCGTTCCAGGTGTTCCGTTGGTGTAGGGATCGCTCCCCGCATTGGTGTAAATCAAGGAATTATTATTAGGCACAATTACCATTGTAATCGCGACATCTTTTTCATAGACGCCATTCACTCGGTTCATGGTCACTACTTGCGCTGCTGCTGCCAAAGCAACCGTTCCTCCGTGAAACGCAGTGTATTCCCCCGTAGCAGCAACCGCTAACCTGTACGTGCGCAGTTCACACGTTCCATTCATTGTTTTCAGGCTGGATTCTGGTTTGGCAGTAAGGAACTCTTGCACATCGCAGCTCAGGTGTTTTTGGGTGGTAAAATCTTTTTTTCGATAAACCACATAATGCTTTGTGTCCCCCTCGAACAAAGGATCAATAAATATCGTGCTTTGACCAGGAATGAAAATCATGGCATGCAAACCCCTTGGGGTGATGTCCCATTTTCCATAAGCTCCTGATGCATCCGAAGGATAGGCATCGAAGGTCATGATTTCGGGAAATAGGGCATTGTATTGAGGGTGCATTGTTTGGTTTCTTTTCACGGAAAAGGTGTGTAGGCTTCCATCGGGAAAAGGGAGTTGAATTTGTGCTACGAAACCGTTTTGTGGGCCTTCTCGGTAGGTAATTCCTTGAAAAGCTTCCAAAAGCCCGGTTGTTTCTAAAGAATAATACGCGGCCGAAGAGGCGACTATTCTCGGTGAATTTTGAGCAGGAAGTGCTTCATGCGTTATCGGTTCCCATGGCAACGAAACGCTGCGAAGATTTTGGGCAAAAGTCGATGTTAGCAAGCACATCATGGAAAGGCACAAGGCGTAGTAAGGTTTCATGTTCTTTTTTGAGGTAAAAATACGAAAGGCTTCGTTAACTAACGAAGGAAATATGCTACTTTTGATGTTAATCCAAGGTTCTGCATTGAAGAAATTGTACCCAAGGTTCTTAGGTAAATAATGGTAAACTGTTTTCAATTGGAGAAACTTATACATAAGCATTGGGCTCCTTTCATTTTCGGGCAATGAAAGCTCTTCAACACCATCTATTTTGACTACCGCCCTGAAATCGTTGTGCCATGAAAAAATTCGGTTTAATTGGAAAATCGCTGGAGCATAGTTTTTCGCCCGCGTTTTTTAGTGCCTATTTTGAAGCACATCAAATCCAGGGATCGTACGAATTGATCCCAATGGAGGAAATTACCGCCATTCCTTCCTTGTTTTCTGGCTCCTACCACGGACTCAACGTTACGATACCCTACAAAGAGACCATCATCCCGTATTTGGACGAGCTAAGCGTCGAGGCAAGCGCCATAGGAGCGGTCAACACCGTGGTTTTTAGAGGAGGTAAAACGCTCGGATACAACACCGACGCTTTTGGATTTCACCAATCCATTAAACCCTTTTTAACCTACCACCATGAACGCGCTTTAATCCTGGGTACGGGTGGCAGCTCCAAAGCCGTGGCGCATGTTTTACGAAACCTCGGCATTCAAGTTAATTTTCTAAGCCGGGAAAAGACGGGTCCTAATGTGTATTTGTACCCATCCGTGAATGAAACAATGCTTGGGGCGTGCAAACTCATTGTAAATTGCACCCCCGTGGGTATGTTTCCAAGCTCGGAGGCTTGTCCGTTACCCTTATTTGAAGGGATTGAATCTAGTCACTTGGTGGTGGATTTAATTTATAATCCTATGGAAACCCTTTTCTTATCGGAGGCAAAAAAAAGAGGCGCTACTACCCTGAACGGTTTACCCATGCTGCACGCGCAAGCCTTAAAAAGTTGGGAGTTGTGGAATCACTTGGATTGATCGATCTTCCTCACCATGGTCAGAATCGTCGCCAACGCCACCGTTTCGCCCGTCTCGTCATACACATCCACTAAAAACTTCACAATGCCTTTGGCAATGTCTTCTTCGTTTCGTTTTTCTTGATCAGTTTTTTCTTTCACTGTAAATCGAACCCCTAAAGTTGCTCCAGGATACACCGGTTTCGTAAAACGTGCTTCTTCAATGCCATAATTCAACAATACAGGGCCTTTCTTAGGGTCCACAAACAACCCAGCTGCTTTGGAAAGCACAAAATATCCATGTGCGACTCGGCGTTCAAAAATGGTCCCTTCCAGCGATGTGGCATCCATGTGGGCATAAAAATTATCGCCAGAAACGTTTGCAAAATTGACAATATCTGCGTCGGTAACGGTATGCTTGTGGGTGAACACGGTCTCGCCGATCACCAATTCTTCGAAGTGCTTTCGAAACACATGGGGATTGGCCTCGGGCATATCCGCACCTACTTGAAACTGTTGGGTGATTTTAGAAATCGTTGTGGGGTGCCCCTGAATGGCGGTACGCTGCAAATAATGCAATACGCCTCGTTTACCTCCCATTTCCTCCCCACCTCCCGCTCGGCCCGGACCGCCGTGGGTAAGCAAGGGCATGGGAGAACCGTGGCCAGTACTTTCTTTGGCGCAGCGTTCGTTCAACACCAATACTCTTCCATGCATGCTTCCCGCCCCTAGCACGTAGTCCATTGCCTCTTGATCGTCCGGTGTTACAATGGACGAAACCAACGATCCCTTACCCATACGGGCCAAGGTAATGGCGTCGTCCATAGATTTGTAGGGCATTAAGGTCGCTACGGGACCAAAGCACTCGATGTCATGCACGTCGGTATTTTCGAAGGGATCATTATTTCTAAAGAGTAAAGGAGAAATGAAAGCGCCAAGCTTAGCGTCAGCACCCTGCACGAGGACCTCATCGATGGAACCGTACACCAAATTCTGTGTGCGAGCGAGGGTTGTAGCATGTTCACGGACTCGGTCGCGTTGCAAGTGGCTCACCAGTGCGCCCATGCGTACCCCTTCTACGGAAGGATCCCCCACTACGGTAGAGGCCAAGCGTTTGGCTAAGGCGGACTGCGCGTCTTCAATGAGCGAATCAGGCACAAAAATTCGACGCACAGCAGTACATTTTTGCCCGGTTTTGATGGTGATTTCTTTAACCACTTCTTTAATGAACAGATCGAATTCTGGTGTTCCAGGAACGGCCTTTTCCCCGAGAATGCACGCATTTAAGGAATCGGCTTCTAAATTAAAGGAAACACTGCGTTCCGCAATTTGCGGGAGTGCCTTCAGCGCTTTTCCCGTTTTTGCCGAACCGGTAAAGGTTACCGTATCTTCGGTTTGCACATGATCGAGGATACCTCTCCCCAAGCCTACAATGAGTTGTAAGGCGCCTTCCGGTAAAATATTGGAGGAAATAATGTCTCTTACTACCACTTCGGTTAAAAAACTGGTATACTCCGAAGGTTTCACCACCGCAGGAACTCCTGCCATAAAATTCACGGCAATTTTCTCCAACATTCCCCAAACCGGAAAATTAAAGGCGTTAATATGAACTGCTACGCCTTGTTTTGGGAGCATGATGTGGTGCCCAATGAAGGTGCCGTTTTTTGAAAGTGGGGCCGCACTTCCGTCCACATAATAAGGTAAATCAGGAAATTGGCGGCGCAACGATGCGTTGGCAAATAAATTACCGATTCCCCCTTCAATATCGATCCAAGAATCAATGCGGGTGGCTCCGGTGAGGGCGCTGACCTCATAATACTTTTCTTTACGTTCCACGAGATAAAGGGCCAGAGCCTTGAGCATTCGGCCTCGTTCTTGAAAGGTCATCTTACGCAAGGGTGGGCCACCTACGCTTCTTCCGAAGTGCAATACCTCTTCGAAATCAATACCTACGCTTGAAACCTCACCGATTTTTGCCCCGGTAAGGGCATTGAATTGTTCGATTTCTACCCCTTGTCCGCTGACCCAATGGCCTAAAATATAGTTTTGAAATGTTTGCATGTTGCGAAGATTAACCGGGTAAATTTAAGCAATGTTAGTGGACGTTTTGTAGCTCCTGTTCTTTGAGTACTTGTAGTTTTTCAAAGGCGTCCTTAATATGGGCAATTGGTTCAATATGCATCCTAAGTTTATCGGCTTTTTGCTCGAGACGATATCCTTGGCCTAAGGTATTCATTCGGCGGAGAATTTGAGTAAACCGTTCCGTTTCGTAAAAAGGGGATTGTGGATTGGAAATGAAGGTTCCGACGAGTTTTCCGGATTTCACCACGATTCGTTCCAACCCTAATTCTTGCCCCAACCAACGCAATTGAAATGAAAACAACAATTCTTTTCCGGCCTTCGGAATAGGACCAAAGCGATCTATCAGTTCTTTGCTGAATAGTTCGAGTTCTGCTTCCGTCTTCAGGTTGTCCATTCCTTGATAGAGGCTCAATCGTTCTGCGACATTGTTGACATAGGTATCTGGTAAACGGACTTCAAAATCCGATTCAAAAACGCATTCATTGACATACGACTGAAAACTGTCCGTAGTTCGTTCATCAAAAAGCTCTTTAAAATCCGATTCTTTTAATTCTTGGAGCGCTTCGTTGAGAATTTTCTGGTACATTTCAAAGCCAATTTCCGAAATGAACCCGCTTTGTTCTCCCCCGAGCATGTTCCCGGCTCCACGTATGTCCAGGTCTTTCATGGCGATGTTGAAACCGCTGCCCAAATCTGAAAACTGAACCAGTGCTTCCAGGCGTTTCCGTGCCTCGGAATTTAACACACTGAACCGAGGGGCAATAAGGTAACAAAACCCTTTTTTATTGCTTCTTCCTACCCTGCCCCGCAATTGGTGCAAATCGCTTAACCCAAAAGCATGGGCTTCGTTGATAATGATGGTATTTGCGTTGGAAATATCGATTCCCGATTCAATAATGGTTGTGGCAAGCAGCACATCATAATGGCCTTCCATAAAATCCATCATGACTTTTTCGAGTTTTTCTCCCTCCATTTGGCCATGTCCAATTCCCACACGCAAACCAGGGCAAAGTCGTACCAGTAACCCGGCAATGTCCATCAAGTTGGAAATACGGTTGTTCACAAAAAACACTTGTCCGCCCCGGCTAACTTCGTAGGCAATGGCGTCTCGAATGATTTCTTCCTCAAACGTAATTATTTCTGTAAGCACCGGTTGACGGTTAGGCGGAGGAGTGTTGATGATGCTTAAATCTCGCGCGCCCATCAGCGAAAATTGCAAGGTTCTTGGTATTGGCGTGGCGGTAAGGGTAAGGGTATCAACCGTCGCTCGGAGCGTTTTCAGTTTGTCTTTCACGGCAACCCCAAACTTTTGTTCTTCATCTACAATCATGAGTCCAAGGTCCTTGAATTTCACTTTCCCTCCCACCACGGCGTGGGTACCAATCAAAATATCTATTTTCCCTTCTTTGAGGCGTTGCAAGGTGTCAGCGGTTGCTTTGGCTGATTTGAAGCGGTTGATATAGTCAATATTGCAAGGAAATTCTTTTAACCGTTGTTTAAAGGTTCGGAAATGTTGCATCGAGAGAATGGTGGTAGGTACAAGAACCGCCACTTGCTTGCTGTCGCATACGGCCTTGAACGCGGCACGAATGGCAACCTCTGTTTTCCCAAATCCCACGTCCCCGCAAACCAGGCGATCCATGGGCAAGGAGGATTCCATGTCTTTTTTAACATCCATGGTTGCCTTAAATTGATCCACCGTATCTTCGTACATGAAGGAAGCTTCCAGTTCATTTTGAAGGTAGGTGTCGGGGGAATAGGCGAAGCCCGGCTGCGCTTTTCGTTGGGCGTACAACTTAATCAGGTCGTAGGCCAATTCCTTGATTTTCTTCTTGGTTTTATTTTTAAGGGTGGCCCAAGCTTGGGTACCTAGTTTGTTAACCTTTGGGATGGACCCTTCTTTTCCCGTAAACTTAGAAATTCGGTGTAATGAATGGATTCCGACGTATAGTACGTCTCCGTCTTTATATACCAAGCGAACGGCTTCTTGAGGTTTCCCGTTAACGTCGATGGTCTCAAGTCCCGAGAACATGCCTACGCCGTGGTCAATGTGGGTGACATAATCTCCTTTTTGCAGGTTGTAGAGTTCTTTCAAGGTTAACGCCTGACTTGCCTGACGAAATCCTTCTTTCAATTGGAACCGGTGGTAACGTTCAAAAACTTGGTGATCAGTATAGCAAACCAATTTCAAGGAGGGAAGAACGAATCCTTCATGCAACGCAAAGTGATTTCGTACAATGGGGAGTTCTTCTCCGGTATCTTCAAGTATCTGTTCAATGCGTTCTAGTTGACGGGGTTGGTTGGAGAAAAAGTGTATTTGGTAGTTTTGGGAATGATAGTGTGTTAAGTCGGCGCGGAGAAGCTCCATGTTTTTATTGAAGGCGGGTTGGGCATTGGTGGTAAAATTAATTACGCAGGGCGTCAAGGGTTTTGAGCTGTTTCCCCATATTATTTGTGCATGATGTTGTAAGGAGTTTTGTAATTGTTCCAGGTTGAGGTAAAGCGCTTCCGGAGGGGTTAAAGGCAGGGTGGTTTTTGTTTCTTGGTAAATTTTTTCGGCTTTGTGGAACATTTTCTGAACGATGTCTTCCAATACTTGTGGGTGATGGATCCAACAGAGGGCATCTTTGCCTAAGTAGGAAAACAAATCTCCCACCTCTTGCAATAATTTGCTTGATTGTACATTGGGAAGAATATTGAAAAATTTGAAATGGGCTTTAGAAAGCTGGGAGGTTGCTTCAAAACTTCGGATAGACTCCACTTCATTGCCAAAAAATTCCACGCGGTAAGGTTGGTCCGAGGAAAAGGAAAAAACATCCAAAATACCTCCTCGAATGGCAAACTGACCGGGTTCATAAACAAAATCCACGCGTTCGAATCCGTATTCAAGGAGCAGGTCATTGAGGAAATCTTGCGTATAGTCCTTGCCTACCTCCAACTTCATGGTGAGATGTACCAATTTTCTTTGAGTTGGCACTTTTTCAAACAAGGCTTCAGGATAGGTAACCACGAGCACCGATTTATCGGAATTCATGCGTTCTAATACTTCTGCGCGATAAACCACATTTGCGTTGTCGGTTTCCTCCAACTGATAGGGGGTTTTCATGGAAGCCGGGAAGAACAAGGCTTTTTGTTGGTCGCTGCACAATCCTTGCAAATCGTTCAGAAAATACGCTGCAGATTCTTTATCATCGAGGATGAAAACATGTTTACCTTTCTTTAATTCGGTCAATGCAGTGGCGAAAAGCGCCAAGGATGAGCCGTAAAGACCTTCCCAACACAGCATTTTTTCTCCGTTACGCAAGTGATTCAAAGTTGCGCTTAGTTCCGGGGCATGTTGAGCTATTGCTAGCACTGAGGCATTTTCCATGCGGCCTGCAAAGGTAGAAAAAGGATTAATTCTTGGGGGATATCAAGCTAAAAAAGCCATGGCTTTTTCTACCATCCATTTCGATCCTACGTAATAGGGTGCGCGTTGATGCAACGAGGTAGGCGATATTTCGAGTATTCGTTTTCTTCCGGTAGTCGCAAGCCCTCCGGCCTGCTCTGCAATCCAAGCCAAAGGATTACACTCGTACAGCAAGCGCAGGCGTCCTTGGGGTGAGGCGGGCACCTCGGGGTAAATATAAATGCCTCCTTTGATCAAATTGCGATGAAAGTCTGCTACCAAAGACCCAATATATCTGCCCGAATAAGGCATTCCGGTTTGATTCTCACGGCTTTGGCAATACTGGATATAACGAACTAAGCCTTGCTCGCATTCTTGGATATTCCCTTCGTTCATCGAATAAATTCGGCCATTTTCCGGCATTCGCATGGTCTCATGGGACAGCATAAATTGTTCTTTTACGGGATCCAAGGTATACCCATCCACACCGTTTCCGGTCGTGTAGACCAGCATGGTCGAAGACCCGTACAAGACGTAACCCGCGAACACTTGTTCCGTGCCTGGCTGCAACATGTCGTTTAAATCGGGCATCGTTCCTTTTGGTGAAATCCTTCGGTACACGGAAAAAATGGTACCTATGGAAACATTTACATCGATGTTGCTTGAACCGTCGAGGGGATCAAAAAGCACCACATATTCCCCATTCAGCCCTGCATCCGAAGGAAAGGCTAGGTAATCGTCGTTTTCCTCAGAAGCAATGGCACAAACGATTCCACAGGATTGAAAGGCACGGATGAACGCCTCATCCGCCAAGACGTCTAATTTCTGTTGTGCTTCGCCTTGCACATTTAAGTTGCCTTGTTGGCCCAGAACGTGTTCAAGTAATCCAGCTCTTCGTATATCTAAACTGAGTGAAATCGCAGGCTCAGAAATGGCTTGAATTAGGGTAGCTAAATCCTTGGAGGAAATTGGTTCCTTCATGAATTAAACAAACCAATTTGCGTAAACCTCCTGGGTTTGAACCGGGTTAAGAATGAGTACCGGAATTAAGGCGTCGTTGGTAATGATTTGCTGCTCGTAATTCGCGTTAAAAATCCCCAAAAAGCTCGTACGATTCAGGTTCATGATAGCAATTAAGTCGGCATCAATACTCCTTGCATGACGGATAACTTCATGCTGAAAATCCTTGCTTGGAAGAATCTCAGCATCCATTGCAATGTTCCGCTCTTTAAAGTAACGGGTACAAAAGGCAACATGGTCTTTCAATTCTTCTTTAAGGTCCTCATCCGATTCTGAAGGCGTAACGATGTGCACTTTTGAATTAAAATAACCTGCAAGTTTCGCAACGGTGGATAATTTCTGCAAGGTTTCGCTGTGTAAATCCAAAGGAACAACGATAGAATTGAACCCCCCAGATTTAACTTGTTTCTCTTGCACAATAACGAAAGGAGTTTGCGAACTGGTCACCACACGTAATGCATGACTTCCAACTACATTTTGCCATCCATGAGCCCCGTGCGTTCCCATAAAAATCAATTCCGCCTGATGTTCTTCAGCAAACAAGGAAATATCTTTGAAAATATTCCCTACTCTTACGTTGTTGGTTAACGTCACGCCTTCCTGGGCATTATTTGCGATAATTTCATCAATTTTATTCACCGCATCATTGATTTTATCGGTGTCACTAACTACGTGTAAAATGTGAATTGTAGTGTGCGATTTAGAGGATGTTTCAATAGCATGACGAAGGGCAATGTCCGCAACAGACGTAAAGTCGTGAGGAACAATAAATGATTTGTGTTTCATAAATTAAGTATATTTCATGACAAATTTAATGGAAAGTTCCTACATTTAGGAGCCTAACAGCACATTAATATTTGAAAATTGTCAGGTTTATTTAATACGGGTAAACAGGTGTGAAGATAATTGGAAGGCTAATAAAAAAAACAACCGAAATTGGTTATCGCAGGATTAATCGAAAAATGTTGGGTCACCAACATCAGGAGCTCGTATTGCGCAACCTGTTAATCAAAGCAAAAAGTACCGATTTCGGAAATGCCCATGATTTTGTTAAAATCCTTAAAAGAAAGGACTTTATAGCAATTTTTCAGGAGAAAGTACCCATTGAGGATTATGAAGATTTCCATGAAAAGTGGTTAAAACATACGATTAACGGTAAAACGGATTGCACCTGGCCAGGAAAAATAAAATACTTTGCGCTTTCCTCTGGAACCACAGGAAGCCCAAGTAAACGTATTCCCGTGAGTATCGATATGATTCGGTCCTTTCAACGCAGCAGCATACGCCAATACGCCAATTTACATACCTTAGATCTAGACGAGTATTTTTTTGGTTCCTCCGGATTGGCTGTTGGGGGCTCGAGTAAACTAAAAAAAATTGGAGAGCGCTATGAAGGAGATTTGAGCGGTATACTCAAAAAACATGCTTCAATTTTAGTAAAACCGATTACCAAACCCAACAATAACATCGCACAAATTTCGGATTGGAACTTGAAATTGAATGCGATGGTGGATCAAGCTCCCAAGTGGAATATTGGCATTATTGCAGGAATTCCAAGTTGGTGTGTCATGCTCATGGAGCGCATCGTGGAAAAATATAAATTAACCTCCATCCATGATCTTTGGCCTAATCTCAGGGTATACGCTCATGGCGGTGTTTATATGGAGCCCTATGAAGCACGCCTAAAGAAACTGAGTTCAAAACCCATTTTCCTGTTAGATACCTACCTTGCCAGTGAAGGGTATTTTGCCTTTCAAACAAGCCCAGAAGAGAAAGGGATGAAATTGTTGTTGAACAGTGGTATATTCTTCGAATTTATTCCATTTGACTCCCGTTTTTTCAATGAAGATGGAGAGTTAGTTTCCAACACCAAAGCCTTGAGTTTAAGTGAAGTTAAAGAAGGGGTCGACTACGCGCTCGTCATCACCACCAACGCTGGACTTTGGCGATATCTCATTGGTGATTTGGTACGTTTTGTAGATGTTCGAGATCACCGACTCATCATATCGGGAAGGATAAAACAATTCTTGAGTTTATGTGGCGAGCACCTTTCGCTCGATAATATCAACCAAGGATTACATTTGCTAAATGCTACGAAACCGCGAGTTGGTGCAGAATTTACCATCCTGGTTGACAAAGAACATCAACTCCACCATTGGTTCGTTGAACTGTTGGATTCTGAGGATGATCCCGAAAATATCATGCGCGAATTGGACGGTATTCTTTGCCAACTGAATGACGACTATGCTTCAGCAAGAAAGTACAATTTGGCGAACCCAAAGATAACTGTGGTTCCCTCGGGCACTTTCTACAACTTTATGCAATCCTTTACAAAATTTGGCTCTCAAACCAAAATGCCGCGGGTACTCAACGATAAACAACGTAAAGATTGGCTTGCGTTTCTGGGTAAAAGTTAACCAATCCTGCGCTTATTGAATAGCGAGTTTTTCGTAAAAGAATACGAACAAGAGAATTCCAACGAACTTTGATATGCCCGAGCAATTTTGGATAGCTCTACATCATAACTCACCCCAAATTGTATCCCTCCAATATCCAATAAAAAGGTAGGAGACAACGTTCCTGTGGAGCTCACATAGGTGCCAAAACACACATAGGCGTCATTTTTCAAGCGCGTCAATTCAGCGGTTTGTTGCATTTTGAGTTTTACGAGTGCGGCATAGCGTCCTAAATAATGCTTACCCTGCAGGAGTTGCATGGTTTTAAGTTCGATGGCATAATTTCGGCTCAAAGCAAGTTCGGCTTCTGCATGCATTCCCACTTTGGTATATAAACGGTCGAGGGTGATTTCATTATACCTGAGTTTAGGCCGATTCAAGTGTTGCGCAACAAATCCCAAGTTCATGGTATTAAGCCGACTGTTGCCAACTTGCTTCGCGCTATTGATTAAGGCAAACGAAATGCCTGCAGAAGCATCAACATAACTAAATTTCGGGATTTGATTTGGTTCATTAACGGCCATGTTTGGGTCGAAAGCACTGCCATTCCATTGCGAATACCATTGCAGTTTCGATAAATCTGCCGATCGGTTTGTATAGGCCAATTGTATTCCTGCCGAAACTCGGGTCTTTGGTGAGGTCACCAAGTGGCCGCTCAAGGTGCCTCCAAGAGCATTGTTCCCAAACTTGGACAATCCCCCAACATCGCGTAAAAAATGCAGACCAGCCCCAAGATAGGAGCGGTTATTGAATGCGTTTTTTCCGAAAGTAAATTCCGCACTTCCCAGGGTTGTCGAAAACGAAGTCCCCGAACCTACCCACTGATTTTTTTGCTGGAGCGAAAAGCGTTCAAACCCATCAAACTTACCTGCTGTGGATGGATTCAAGACCAATAAACATTTATCGTATTGGGTAAAAAACAAATCTTGGGCTCGAAGGATGAAACAAGAAAACAGCGCCCCAAAAAAAACTGCACTTTTCATGTTCAATTAACGAATAAGGGTAAGGTTTCCGGAATACACTTTTTTATGTCCATTAACCAACACCGCCTCGGCCATGTAGGCATAAACCCCGCTGTTGCACATTATTCCCTTATACGAGCCATCCCACTTAGCCTTTTTATCCGATGTTTTAAAAAGGACGTTTCCCCAACGGTCGTAAATATAAAACACAAATTCCTTCACATCTTTACCTACCAAAATGGCGTAATTTTCATTTAGTGGGTCGCCGATTCCGTCGGGGGAAAAAGCCGTGGGAAAATGCATGCCGTCGAAACAATCCTTCCCTGCGTCGTCTGGATCACATGCATCCAAGGGATTCGAGCCCATGGCTACTTCTTGTCCATCGGAATATCCATCGCCATCGCTGTCGGGATTGTTGGGGTTCGTTCCAAGGAGCGCTTCATCGGAATCGCTCAGGCCGTCCCCATCAGAATCCAAAATTGTAGCCACAAAGACCGCAACCACGGTATCGGGGCTATTAAACGTCAAATAATTATTGTGGAGCGTGTCGGCCATTCCTAGGGTAGCATGGGCCACATCCCAATGACTAAATGCGAATCCCACATTGGCAGAAGCATCTAAAAGTGTTTCAATTCCTCCGAAATACGTGGTTGTCCATGGCAGCGGGGAAGGATGGATAGAATTGACCTGGATGTTGCCGGCGCCTGCAGGAGACACCTTAAAAACCACCTGATAGGGTCCTGTTAGTTGGTAACAATCAATAAGGCCCTGTTGAAGGGCTCCGCAACGCTGGTTGATAAAATCCTTGAGCGCGGTTACGCTGCTCTGCCAGCCTGCGTAGGACCCTCCCCATCGCGCGCAGTGGGCGGCCATTTCTGGGTCGATTTGATGGATCATACTATCGAGTAACGGAATAAGTTTCGCGCAGCTAAAGGACGTATTTAGGAGATCAGCATATCGGGTCACATAATATTGTTTCACTGCTGGATTCTCAGCCAGTAATTTTCCAAGTATTTCGGTATGCCCTTGTCCACCGGGATTTGGAAGAGCTTCTGCGTTGCAAGGATTGGCATTCGCTGAAGGATCTGGGATGCCTGTATAATTGATGTAATGGCCAAAAGTAGCGTCTAAATCCCACAACGTGTAACGCCATTTATGTTTGTTATTGGCCGTATCTAAGCCTCGCCACCAGGCTGTATTCCAATTGAGCCAATCTTGATTTACACAAAAGGAATTAAGCATAAAATAGTCTGCCATGGACTTCCAATTCAACAAGGAGTCTACATAGTTAAAATTGGCAGGAACCCCCATGTTATTGGACATTATATACGTACGCAACGCATTCCAATCCGGCGCGGCATTGGGCGCCCCATATTCTTCCCAAGTGGCTCCCCAAGTTTTCAAGTAATGCAGGTTGTATTGATTTTGGCCATAATAATATTCGGTATAATCCGGGTCATCTACTTTTTCCCGAATATCATACACACCCCAATAGTTTCCGTTTAAATAAACCACAGCGGGTCGCCACGTTCTTTCATCCAAACGCAAATCAGACCGAATCGAAAGGGTGTGAACGAAGGCATCGCGGATATGAGCTCCTTGTTCGAAAGGATAATTATCGCTAGCACCAGCCTTTAAAATAAGGCGCTGGAATTTACCCCGTGTTTTCTCCGGGAAAATGGGGTGATTGATATCTCCGTTGTAACCGTACTGATCTCTGCAGATATAATCAAAACCACGCTGCGGGTAAGCCCACGAATCGTTGCCGTGTTTATTAAAATCACCTTGTGCCTCGTCGATAAAACTACCGTTGGACTCGAAAAATTCAAAGGACCCCACGCGGTCAGGAGGGCTCTGGTTACCGTTTTGAAGTAAGTCGTACAATTCTGCACTGCAGACAGAAATCACAGGTACGGAATGGGACACATTTATAAAGTAGGTATTGGTTTCGGTAAACGAGGGCAACTGACCGTTGGCATAGGCCGTTGCGCGAAGCACCGTCGTATTATTAAGGGCAATGGCCCCGGTATATAAGGTGGATCCTGGGTTGGGATTCGAGCCGTCTAAGGTATAACGAATATTCGCTGAAGGATTCGCGCATTGTATTGTTACTGTTTGTGGCCCTGTGTAAAAACCTGGGGCCAAACTGAAAACCGGTGTTGGGGTATAAAAAGGAACGGGATTGGTATTCGCGGAATTGGGTGTTGGGGTGGAGAATAGGGAAAAAGTTGCTGCAGCATTGCTCGTTCGACCAATGGAATGATTAGCTTGGGTTCGATGCACGATTTTGAAAGAGTCCACGACTCCTAAGGTGGGGTTTGTAAGAATGATCCACTCCCCATCGGTTTGCGAAAGGTTGAAGTTCGGATGGTATTCGTTGCCATTCACCAAATCACGCTTGGAGCAAAAAACCATTTTATAGCCGTTTGCGGGAATTGAACCGCTTGGAATCTGCCACTTCGTTAAATTTAAGGGGTGATCGGAAAGATACCAACCTGTTAAGTTTACGGATGACCCGGTAGTATTGTAAAGTTCTATCCAATCTTCATATTGGCCATAAGCGTCCGTGATTCCTGATATATTCGAACAGGAATATTCGTTGATAACGACTTGACCAAAACCTGCAAAGGTCACCCCAAAAGCGGCAATGACTGCGATAAATTTTTGGTATAATTTCCTCATTGGAGGGACAAATTACGGATAATTCGACAAAAAGATGCTTAAATTCGCCTTCTGTATTAACTTTATCCTTTATTTGTTAATTTAATATTATGAAATTATTTTCTTTCCTTTCGGTTTCCTGCTTGATTCTGACGCTTTCTGGTGCGTGCTCCAAACAGCCGGGAATGGGTGGCCGAGCCGCCATAAAGGGAAAGCTTATTGGAAAATTTTACGCTGATAAACCCATGACGGCCTTTGCTGGTCTGGGGGTACTGGCGGATGAGCGCGTTTATTTGATCTATGGTAATGAAAAAACCTTTTATGATCAGGATATTCGAAGCAGCTATGATGGAACATTTATTTTCAATTACCTAAGGCCAGGAAAATACGTGGTTTTTGTCTACGAAAATTGTTATCCCTGCGCCTCTCTGCAAAAAGAAAAGCTGTTTGAAGTAGAAATTACGGGTAAAAACGAGACCATCGACTTGGGTGAAATAACGCTAAATAAGGTTCAGTAGGTGAAAAAGGTTCTTTTCACCTTAATTCTTGGCTTATCAAACATTTCATATGCTCAAAATATAGCGCAACAAGTTTGGCTTGAAACAAGCTTGAAGTGCCCTATTTCAAAACGATGGAGTTGCGCTAGCGAACTGAATCAACGGTATGATTCCTATGGGTTAACCACTTTTTTTCCTCAAATTTCGATAAAGTGTAAGCTCAAAAAATGGCTTCGTCCTTCGATTGATTATCGTTGGATAATGAGCAGATCTTATTTGGATCCCTATACGTCAAGCCATCGAATCAATGGGAACCTTGAAGTCGCTCTCGCTAAAAAACGCTTTGACCTTGGTTTGAGGGTTCGTTATCAACACGTGTTTTCCCGCAATATCGCTTCGTATGACTCGGAATTTGACCAATGTTGGCGGCTTAAGTTAGCGTGCGGGTACGACATAAATCATTTTTTACTTAGCCCCATGTTCAGTGCTGAAGTGTTTTATGATCCGATGAACCATCCTCAAGGCAGGCAATTTACACGTATCCGCTGTTTTGGGGGCTTCAATTTTGACCTTAATTCGAACCATAAATTGTCCGCAGGAATGTATTTGGATCAATGGATAAATAGCGCTCCGAAGTCCCGATTGATGTATGTTTTTTCTTACGGATATACGCTTGGTAAAAACTAACCTAAGGGGTGGACTCTGTTAGAGGTAATCATCCTGCTCATATCGAGCGATCACTTTCGCTAAATTGATACGTTTTTTTTCCTCCCAAGAATTTATGGCGGTTTGCGTAAAATACCGATGTTGCTGAAGAAACGGGATTTGCATGGCGTCCCACTCTTTGTCACTGGATAATTTACCCATAAACATCAGTTCTTTTTTCAATTCTTGGGATATCGTCTCGAAATGATCCGTCCCTAAATAATTCAAATCTGCGTCGCACATAATTTCTTGAAGTTGATTTACGGGTTTATGGGGAACTTCCGTGGCAAAAATAAGTTCGACGACGGTGTTAATATGCAATTCATTGTAACCGAATTTTGGTAAAATCTGTCGGGCGAATTCCACTCCAATGGATTCATTGTGCTCGTATTGTTTGGTGAAGCCCAGATCGTGAAACAAGGCTGCCGTTTTTAGTAAAAACAAGTCTTCATCGCGCACCCCTTCGCAAAGGGCGAGGTGTTCAACCGCCTCAATGACTTCTTTTGTATGGGCTGCGCAATGGTAATAATATTCTTTCGGAAGTTGGTCTTCGAGCATGTTCATCACTTCCGTTTCCACGGAATAATACTTAATTGGGCTATACAAGTGCAGCTGCGCAATTTCAAAAAACAAATCGTTCGGCACGATACCTTCGCCATTTTCGGACAAATCGGGTTTAATTTTGACCAATTCGTAGCGATTTACGAGTGTTTTCGTTTTCATGGAAGCTTTGCCACGGTGCTTAAATTCGAAATAAGGCTCCACGAGTAAGAACGTGGACTCAGCAACGGAAATGGTTCCCGGATCGGAGGATTGTTCCATGCGTTGGGCCTGATTTACGGCGGCACCCCAAACATCGTAGGCAATTTTTAAATTTCCAATAATGCCTGCGGTTACCGGTCCTGTGTTAATTCCAATCCGAATTTCCCAATAATCCTTTCCGTTGGCAAGGGCTTCATACTTTTGTTTGAGCATGTAGTCTTTAATTTTTAATGCAGCAAAACAGACATCCAAGGGATGGGTAGAGTTTCTTTCAGGAATGCCCCCAACCGCCATGTAAGCATCTCCTATGGTTTTAATTTTCTCAATATTGCTTTCTTTAATAATTGCGTCGAATTTTTTAACCAGACTGTCGAGTTTATTCACCAACCGAGCGGGGGTCATAGCTTCCGAAATTTTACTGAATCCCACGACATCCGTAAACAGGATGGTTGCGGACTCAAAGGATTTTGACCTTACTTTTCCTAAGCGTTGGAGTTCTTTAACGGCTTGAGAAGGGAGTGCGTTATTCAACCATTTTTCTGCCTTTGCCTTTTCGATAAAAAGCATTTCTTGTTGTTCCAGCACTTTATTTTTTTCCTCGGTAATGCGCACATTTTTTTCTTGGATTTCATCTTTTTGCTGGGCTATTTCTTGAGTCCTTTCCACAACTAATTGTTCCAACCGTTCCTTTTCTTTTCGTTCCTTGCGAATTTGAATCCTTACGTAGAGGTAAGACCCCAAAAGAAGAAGGGCGAAACAGGTGCCAACAAAAGGCTTACTAGCCCAAAAAGGAGGTTGAATAATAACGGTGAGAAGTGCGGGTGTTTCCGTCCATTTACCAAAACGTCCTTTCCTCGAATAAATGCGTAAGTAATACGTTCCCGCTGCCAGGGCATTGAAAGCAACATGATTGGTTTTACCTAAAAAAACGGTGTCCGTGGTTTCTCCGATGATTTCGCATTTATATTCAATCATGGATGCTTGGTACAACTCGTTGGGTTCAAACCATATTTCAAAATCGCGGGAATGGTAAGGCAAGGTAAGTGCGTAAGCTCTATTTATTAACGCATCCATCGAAACGCTTCCTGAGGGCCATTCATCGTTTTTTCCTTTCAAAAGAACCTCATAGATTTTTGGAAAGAACATCGTATTGTCCTCGTTTTCTAATTTTTTGTCATAAACAAGGTACCCGAAGGGCCCCCCAAGGAAAATCTGCCCTTCACAGTTTGAATAAAGCGCATTTGCATTGTATTCTATGTGGTCCATACCAAAAGGACTTAAGGTTACAAACTTGCTTTCTTTTTTGGAAAAAGAGGCCAATCCGCTATTGGTGGAGACCCATAGTTGTCCGTTGTTCTCTCGAACCATCCCGAGAATTATTGGGTTGGTCAGTCCCCAAGATTTATTCATTACGGTTACTTGTTCCGTTTCGAGGTTCACCTTTAAGATTCCTGATCCATAGGTACCCAACAAAAAGACCTTGTGCTCCACTTCTACGAGGCAAGAAAGAGCATCGGCAGTAAGGCTTTTAAGCTTTTTTGTAATAGTTAAGGCTTTCGGTTGCAGCGTTAATTTATCCAGGGCACAAAATCCTTGTTGATCGGATAAACACCAAAGATTTGCTTTATTATCTTGATAAAGAAAGCGAAAAGCATTATTCGCTTCAAAATACACTTCTTCCGCAAGGAGTGTAGCGGTATTCATGCTAAGAATACCCGAGGAAGTTGAAACCAGCACTTTATCACCGAGTACCAGGGTGTGGTAGAAATGAAGATGCCGCGCTTTAATTCGTGGTTGCTTAAAAACTATGGGATTATACTTTCCTGTTCGAGGGTCAAAATAAAACAATCCATCAAAACATACGATTAAATACCGATCCTTAGGAAGCGGGGTAATGGCCATTACGGAACCGTCGTGATCGACGAGAAAACGAGGGTCGAGGGGATAATGCGTAAAGTTGTTCGTAGCCTTATCCAAGGAGGAAAGACCGGTATTTGTTCCAATCCACAACCGATTATTTGTTTGAAGAAAACTCCATACATTTTCGCTTGGCAAACCGCTCCTTAAATTTAGCGAAGGCCCCACATAAGTCCATGGACTCTGTTTTGCAGAAAAACAAGAAAGGCCCTTGTCACTTCCAATCCAAATAACATCGTGTTGATCTAAATAGAGTGCTGTGATGTGCTTCGATTTTAGGCCTTTAGGGTGAAGGTAATCCACCAGATAATGCTGTGCAGAATTGTTCTCCAACACAAAAAGCCCATGGCCATTTGTCCCAATAGCGTACCCTTTTCTAAATGGAACAACTCCCGAAACCAAGGAATTGAATTTTGAATCCCATAAATCAAAAGGCTGCTGATGATGCGGGTATTTTTCGTCGATTAGCAGGGTTTTTCCGTTCAAAAAAAGCAAGAATCTCCCTTTGACCGGGAACGCAGAAAAAATACTTGAACCGTTAGAGTTGTAGAAAAGAACTGCCTTGGCATCGTTGGTTATGCGAAAAAGTTGATGGTCTTTGCTGATCGCATAAATCCCAAGGGATCCTTTCAAAATTTGTTTAACCTTGAACTGCAAGGAAATAGGCTTAAATATCTTCGATTTAGGATTAAATAGGTAGAGCCGTTGATCTCCTTGTAACACAAAAACACCTTGGTGTGTGCACAAAACTTGTCGGATTGAAAAATCATTTTTAGGATTGCTGTACGACGTTATTTTTCGCTTTGAAACTTGGTAATAAAGCAATTCACGTTTCGTTCCAAACCATAAATTTCCTGAAGCATCCCGATCGCTTGCGAGGATGAAAGTGCTTTTAATTTCCGGATGACCTTCTTTGGTTACCGCTCGAAATTCAAAGCCATCAAACTCATTTAACCCTTCTTGAGTTCCTGCCCAAACGGTGCCTCGCAGGTCAGCAATTACGGTATTCACCGATGATTCAGACAAGCCTTCCGCAATCCCATAGTGGTCGAAATTTAAGCTTGTTTGGCTTCTTGCCTGAACAAAAATCAGAATAAAGGCAAGAAATACGTGCTTACTTCGCTGTTTTCGAAGCACTTGCATTGGTGATTTCCAGCATTTCGCGGTCGAACAAATACATGCCACCCGTTTCTTTACCGATCAAGTTCAACTTATCCAGAATGGATCGTGCCAAGGCTTCCTCTTCCATTTGCTCGGCCACATACCACTGCATGAAATTGTGGGTGGTATAATCTTTTTCTTTTAGACAAACATCTACGACGTCATTAATGGATTGTGTGACCGTAAGTTCATGTGCGAGAAGCGCTTCGAACATCTTATGAACGGAATCAAATTCCAAGGGGGGTTGAGGTATTGCAGGAACAATGGCTTTTCCACCGCGTTCGTTCACAAATTTCACTAGTTTCAACATGTGAAAGCGCTCTTCATCGGAATGCGTGTACATGAATAAGGCGGTTCCCGCAAGACCTTTAGTTTCCGCCCAAGAAGCCATGGAAAGGTAATAATGAGAGGAGGAAGCTTCTTTGTTGATTTGGTCATTTAAGGCGCGTTCGATGTGTGTATTCATGCTTCAAAAGTTTCATCAAAATTAATCAAATAGGATTACATTTTCAAGGATTATTCCTCGATAATTGCTTTGCAAGAAGGTGACGTATCAAGCCCGGGAAAAAAAACTTAAGGAATGAAAAAATACGTCCTTGAATGCTTGCGTAATCTTTTCTCCTGTTGTGTTCAATGGCTTTTAGAATTTTCCGCGCTGCGGTTTCTTTAGTCATCAACCATTGGGAATTGCGTTTCGGTACGGGCACTTTTTTACCCTCTGCATTCAAGGCAAATTTATGAGAATCGTTCTCAACAAATCCTAAATAGATGAGCCCCACATGAACTCCATGGGGCTTTAATTCCAATTCCAACCCTTCTTGCAGCGGGACTAAAGCCGCCTTGGTAATCGAGTAACTTAAATAATGGGGAATTCCATGAATTGCCGCTAAGGAAGAAATAAAAAAAATGCTTCCTTTAGTCGCTATTAATGAAGGAATAGCCAATTTGGTTAATTGGACTACTCCGTTGAGGTTGGTTTCTAACACTTGATCAAAGGTAGCATGCGAAGTTTCTAACAAGGTGCCCTGTGCGGAAATCCCCGCGTTGTGGATCAAAACATCCAAACACCCAAAGGTAGTTTGGATAAGTTCAAGCATACGGCTCACCTCCTCCAATGATCGAATATCTGCCGTAACATGGAGCGCCTGTTGATGAAGTATACTCTGAGCTATCGCTTCATCTTTGGGAAGGGGCGTTAACCAAGAATGCAAAACCACTTTAGCTTCCGCTTGGAGTAATTGCCGAACAAGCACAATCCCCAAGCCTCGACAAGCGCCAGTAACTAAAACCACTTTACCCTTCCAAAAACTTCCCATACACTAAAGTAACGCGTTTAAAATAAATCCCCCTGTGGATATTGCAACCCTACATTATGTAAGTTGACGCATTTGCAAATCACTCAGAAATTTTGTGAGTTTTTTAAGCCCAACATAGTAAATAATTAAACCAAAAAGCAGGAGCACATGGCTAAGATCGTTACGATCGAACCAACGATCCAGATTCAATTTTAACCCTTGTATTGCGGCATTGGGCAAGAGAATAAGGGTGCCGTACCAAAAAAAACGAAAATCTCGGTGAATGTTCCTTTGGTAATAATATGCCAAGCCTCCCAAACATAAACCCATGCCCAGTATTGAATTCACCGTGGGTAAAAGCAATCCAAGTGCGGGATCTTGATCTGCTTTTAGGGTAATGAGCAGCATGATTTCCAACGCAAGAAACGCTCCCGTTTTAATTCTAGAAACTTGTTTAAAGCGTATCCGTTGATGCTCTTTTGGCCAAAATACCAGCATCGCCTGTTCTACATAGAAAGTAGCTACTACTCCCAAAAGCCATGAAAACGACTTTCCGAACAATCCGAAATAATTAAATAGAAGATGTCCCAAACCGCCGGTTAAAAAGGAACTGCCTAAAAACAAATAAAACAAGGACCAATTTTTATAAAAAGGGTGTTTTTTATGGATCCGATAATAGCAATAGAAGGAAACCAATACGATTAATGCATCGCCAATGGCCGCATTGGGTTCAAGCAAATGTAACCCTGCGAATTCCCATTCAATTTTTGGATAATCTTCCCCGATGCGCATTATTTATTTTCCTCCTCAAAACGATGTATATTTCGCACAATAATCTTCTCTAACAATTTTGGGGTAACCCTTTGCATGAGGGATTGTAATTTCCCTAAACGTGTCATAATTACCCTATCCTTTCGTTTCAATAATGCACGTACAATTCCAGTAGCCACCTCTTCCATGGATTGAATCCTCGTTCCTTCTCGAGGCGCAAGGTGCCTTTTCGAGCCTTGTTCATCGTATACTTCCTTATCCGGTTCAACCGCTGTTTTTCCCACCAAAACGATTCCTGAATGGACCCCATACTTATGCTCTTCAATCCGAATGGACTCCGCAAAAGCTCTTAGCGCCATTTTGGAGGCACAGTACGGGGACAAGCCAGGTAAACCATGAATACCGGCTAAGCTAGAAATAAAAATTACAGATCCTTTCGATCTGCGCAAATAAGGTAGGGCCCTTTGCGTTGGAAACACTACTCCATAAACGTTGCTTTCAAAAACCATTTTAACCACAAGTGGACTTACGTCAGCTAACATTCCACGGGAAGAAACGCCTACATTGTTCACTAAGCCGTCCACCCTTCCAAACGTCTCAATGGTAAGGTTAATCAAGGTGTTGGCGCCTTCCGGCGTGGACACATCACACGCGACGGAAAGAAGCTTTTTCGATGCCGATTGGAGCTCCATGTACGTAGCCTGCAAACGTTCCGGATTTCTTCCGTTTACAACCACCGTAAAACCCAAGGCGAGGAGTTGTCGTGCGGTTTCTTTCCCGATTCCACGGGAAGATCCTGTAACAATAATAACTCCTTTATTTGGCTCCATGCGTAGGAAAAAATTTCCACTTGAACTGAATTTCGGGGTGATGCACTAAGGCAGTTAAACTGTTGGTCCAAGCAAGAGCAACGTGCACGAAAAAGGCAATCCAAACCGTTTCCGATTCAAGGGTCAGGAGGCATAACACCAACCCTAGGGGAATGGCACCAAGCGTTTCGGCCAATCCTTTCGGAATGTGCGTAGTAGCGTAGAGGGCGAGATTGATCGCGATTGCAGGCCAAATCCCAAGCGTTTTAATCAAAGGAAAAAACAAAACACCTCGAAACAATAACTCATATCCAAACAAATAAAGCGACC
>Ga0214921_10001547_pt1 | contig 38858 bp, 50 predicted proteins | sample LL1505_MetaG_FD_177992 | JGI IMG/M metagenome (GOLD analysis project Ga0214921, IMG submission 177992) | Freshwater microbial communities from Lake Lanier, Atlanta, Georgia, United States - LL-1505 | ecosystem: Environmental > Aquatic > Freshwater > Lake | place: USA: Georgia | collected...
CGGCTGCGCCGATTGAATGGCCGGCTGCGCCGGCGGATGGATGGCCGGCTGCGCCGGCATCGGGAACATGGCCGGCTGCGCCGGCATGATTGGCCGGCTGCGCCGGCACCGGCTGCGCCGATTGAGTATGCGGCAAAGATTGCCGCCCCATGCATTAATTGCCGGCACGGTTTGCCGGTGTCATGGTGTCAAACGCACGGCGCCACGATTCTATGCGGGTTTCCGGGTAGGTTCTGGCTGGCACGGTTAGTGCATTAGTCTACGTGCGGCAAGCTTCGCCGCGGTTTAAAACGGAGTCTAACGAAAATGCTTTATTCCCACATCTACAAAACGCGCGGCGGATTCAATCTAATTCTCACGACTGGGCCGGCACTGAATACCGGGGTTATCAGCGAAACCCAACATGCTGATAAACGCGCAGCGAAAGCCGCAGCGAAAGCCGCCGGCGCCAAGCCGTGGAACTATTGACCAACTAACCCAACCCGGGCGGCAACGCCGCCCACACTAACCCGGAGAACCAAACATGCACCGCACAATCCGCAAACTAATCCGCCGCGCGGTTTCGCCCTATCGCGCCGTCATCATCGATCAAGACGGGGACCGATACGAACACCGCGCAATGACCACCCGGGACGCCCGGGATTGGATCGCCTGTTACGGCGCCGGAGTCGGAATCGTTTACACGCGCTCGGGCCGCATCGCCGCCGTTCGCATTGCATAACCCGGAGGACCAAACATGGCCGCAATCAGTGACCCCAACAAGATCGCCTTATTCCGACTCTGCACGCTGCGCACCGCGCTACGCTTAGAAATAAACGGAATGCGCAGCAGCGGCCGCTCAGCCTATGCAACCCTCAAAACAGAGTACGGGTATCGAGGAAACCGTGCGGCCGTTCTGGCCGCAGTCATGGCCGATATCGCGCAGGCATTTACCACAATGGAGAACCAAGCATGAACCACCGCCCACTGACTGACATCGCCCGCGAGATTAACGAAGATTGGAAACGGCCGCACTTCGCCGCTATCCCCTACCTGAACGCGCTTTCTGGTATGCACTCGATCCATGACCGCTTCGGGTATGACGACGCCCGCGGTATCGTTTTGTACTTTTTGGCAAATGCCGGATCGTGGCGCGGGCCAGTGGCCAAACGGATCAAGGCCGAATTGAAAGCCGCGCTTAAGTAAACACCCGCCGCCCACTAGTGGGCGGCACAGCACAGCGTCGGATGGCCGGCGCTGTGCTGTGCCGATTTTGGCATTCAACCGGAGCGTAACGCATGAAGAACCCCACCGGGTACGTATTTTATGAGGGTAGATCGCCCATCGATGGCGCGCCCATTGTCGGGGTGGCAGTAGTCAGATCGGAGAACCCCAAAACCGGGGACATGGTGCAAACCTACATTTTGCGCAGCGACGTCCACCCATCGGAGGCGATAGCCAACGGCGCCGACCGTTCTATATGCGGAGATTGCCGACACCGTCGCGATCCGGTAACAGGCAAGCGTACTTGCTACGTGACGCACTTCGGGATCGGGTCGGTTTATCGCGCGCTGAAAGCCGGTTTATATCCTAGGGTTTCGCCCGCACAATTGCGCCGCATTATCGCGGGCCGCATGGTAAGACTTGGCGCCTATGGCGATCCGGCCATGATTCGCGCCCGGGTGTGGCGGTCCATTCTGGCATTAGCCGCGGGTCATACAGGATACAGTCACCAGTGGCGCGCAGGGTTCGCGCAGGGCATCGCCGAGTTATGTATGGCGAGCGTAGACAATCCCGCGGAACTGCTAGACGCCCGCGCGAGTGGCTGGAGAACCTTCCGGATCCGCTTAGAAACCGACGCGCTAGCGCCCGGTGAATTCGCATGCCCCGCATCGGATGAAGCCGGGAAACGCTTGCAGTGCATCGACTGCGCAGCATGCGACGGCGCCGGACAAAACACCCGCAGGGCATCGCCCGCAATCATTGCGCACGGGACGCAATCCCGCTACTTTACCGGAGCCTAGGCCGTGAATCACATACACAAACTGCAAACCGAAAACGCCGGCGCAAATCAGCGAATCGTCGGACTAATCGAGCGCATCCACGAATTCCGCGCGCACCTGCAAACTAGTAAATTCGGGCCGCAATCCGACGGAACCCGGGGGGACTGGATCGGCACCGCCGACGTTAATCGCTGGCTTCGCTACATTGAAAACGGGACGAACGAATGAAGCTTCACCCCACCCACGCACAGGCCGCTACCCTAGCGGCAAAACTACAGGCCGACGACACCGAGTGGAGTTACCGGGTAGTCCGCGCGCCCACGGCGCGCATCGCATACATCATCGAGGTTCGCGACGAAAAAGGGCTTCACCTCGGGTACCTGTAGCGCACCAGTGCCGGCCCGCGGGCCGGCGCATTCTCCGCCCCTTCGGGGGCTTTTTTGTGCCCATCGTATCGGCAATACTTGCCGCCCCATAGGGGCGACCGCCGGGGTTGCAGGCGCGTTCGTTATGCCGACCGTGGGGGTTGCAGGCGCGTTAAGCTGTAAAAGATTAGACAAATGTTGTTTTTTTGCAACAGTCTAAATTTATCCCGATTTGTCCGCACCCCCGGACGCTCTGTAACCCGCGTCAATCCTAGCGCCCAATGTCAAAGTCCGGCGAATACCTATATATATATCTATATCTATATCTTATATATTAATACACCTACGTGGACGCCCGGACTCTCGCTCCCTTCCCGGCTTAGGTTCTTTTATTTTTTTAAAATCGATCCCGTGTGGCACGCTACCCCCCTGAAACCTAGACTACACGCGGGCTTGAGTGCGTCCAATCAAAAAGCTAGTAAGCGACATAAGAAATTTACGTTTTAGGTATCCCCCACGGAAACACAGGCTACATAAGGGTTTGCCAGCGTCCAAACTTTTTGCTAGTATTTGGCCTTTAAGGAGGATCTGCCATGACTCACGCCGTACACTGCCCAAAATGCAACCGGATTCTGCCGCCCAAGGAGTTCATCTATACAATCTCACGCCAACACGCAATGGCAAGGGGCTACTCTGGGGAGCACCGAGTCGAGTTCACATCCAACTATTGCAAAGCCTGCCGACCCCCCACAGAGCGTAAACTGTCAAAGCTAACCATTCATGAACTGAACGAACTCGTAGCATCCGGAGACATACGCCCATCCACCGCAGTTCGTGTGCAAGAAGCCAAAGTCAAACGCAAGTCCAAGGCGTGCAGCGAAGCCTCAAAGAAGAGATGGGGGCGCCCACGTACGCAGGCATGGAATGATTGGGTGTCTCATGTTAGACACGAGATGGACCTAATCACTCGACAGAAGCGCTACGCCAAGAAGATTGGAGACCCCAACACAATCGTGTTCTGCGACGCTGCTATCTCGATGCTACACGGCGTGATTGGCAGACTGAAGACCCGAGAGTTCCTCAAAGAGACGCTAGCACCCGGCGAGAACCCGCTTCAGTGGCCCGAACCCGAGCGCTCAGACGTAGCGAAACTGTGGGCCAACATCGTGCCGTCCATCACGAAACCACCAAGATCACCAATATTTTTGTAAAACGCTTGACAGACCAAAGCAGCCAAACTAACCTATAGCCTCAATCAACCAAACAAGGGCACGCCCATGATCTACGCACACACGACCCCACCAAAGCCAGCCAAGCCACAGATACAGATACAGATGAACGACCCAGTCAACCGTCCCAAGCACTACACATTCGGCTACTACGAAGTCATTGAAGTCTTGCAAGACTGGTTCCCCAAGAACCCACTGCTGTGGCAGGTGGGTAAATACATCGCTCGCGCTGATCACAAGGGCAACGCGTTACAAGACCTGCGCAAAGCCCGGTACTACCTCCAGCGCGAGATCGACAGGTTAGAAGACCTGTCAGAGAACCAGAAACCTGAACAGAACTAGGCCGGCGTGCATATCGGGCGGTGCTCACACGTGGCTTGTATATCTTGTGTGTCCCGTCGTAGGTTGGGTCGCCGGCTACGAGATCTTGGGCCTTACCTACACTCCCACACCGCGAACAGAGGGGGCGCGGAATATACATACCCCCCTCACATATACACCACGCTAACCCAACGCCAAACAACATGAAGCAAACTCAAGCAACCCTAAACAGAATCCAAGAGTCCTACGACAACCGCATGCCGCCCGAGTACTGGATGGATGACCTAGAAGACACGCCAGACAGCCTAATAGAGAACTTTGTAACACACGCACACGCTCAGCAAGCGTTCAGTAAATACGCAGACTTGCCGGCCATACGCGCATACGTGGCGAAGCTGTTGGGCTACCCGGACCCGGATCATTGGGCTGTTGAGTTCGTGACTGAAGAACTGGCGCTGCTGTACTACGACCAATTGAGATAGGGGCTATACCCACATGGGACTAAAACCAGAAAGCGCGGTCAAAAAGAAAATCAAAGCGATTCTGACCGAGAACGGGGCCTACTGGGTAATGCCTGTCAGTAACGGCATGGGTAACCACGGCGTGCCGGACTTTTTAGTTTGCTGTAACGGACGCTTCATTGGCATCGAGGCCAAGGCCGGGAGCAACAAGCCGACGGCGCTACAACAGGCGCACATCGACCGGATATTCGACGCAGGCGGCTACGCCCTAGTGATCAACGAAGACAACCTACACGTACTTACGGAGCTATTGGAATGGACAACGAAGAAAGCATAAAGAGAACCAAATTGGCGCAGATGACGATGCTGTTCGACGCGCTGACCACATGTAATGAGCCAGATTCAAAAGGACATGCGCTGTTTTTGTATACGAACGATGACTCTAAGCACATGACGATCTTGTCTTTTAACGCGGGTGCTGACGATGTATACAGCATGGTGCAGCACATGAACGACCTAATCACGAAATCAATAACCGCAGCGATGCAAGACGCCCCACCGAGAGAGAAATACAATTGAGTAACGCCAAACCCTTCAAACAAATAGTCACGATAGACTTTGAGACGCGCTGGTCTAAGGCGGACTACACGCTATCCAAAATGACCACCGAGGAGTACATCCGCGACCCCCGGTTCAAAGCGTTTGGTGCTTGCCTGCATGAGTACGGATCGGACGAACCCCCATGCTGGTACAACGGCGAGGACTTACATGCCGCGCTCGCTCAATACGACTGGACCCAGACAGCAATCCTTGCGCACAACGCCCAGTTCGATGTATCTATTCTTGAGTGGGTATATGACTGCCACCCGTGTTTTATTCTGGACACGCTCAGTATGGCCCGCGCACTGCGCGGCACCGAGGCAGGAAACTCGCTAGCGCAGCTAGCTCAGGAATTTGAGCTACCGCCCAAGGGCAACGCCGTACACAATACAGACGGGCTGGAAGAGCTTACGCCTGAGATTGAAGCGGAGCTAGCTGAGTATTGTGCGCACGATGTGATGCTGTGCGAAGAGATATTCCACCGGCTATCTGCCGGGTACCCTAAGAGTGAGCTTCGACTGATTGATCTAACGCTACGCATGTACACACAGCCGCGGCTGTTACTTGACGGCATGATGCTGACCAAGGCTATCGATGAAGAGCGCGAACAGCGCGAAGCACTACTAACCAATCTAGGAATCACAGACGCTGATCTGGCGTCGAACCCGAAGTTTGCCCAGCTACTCGAAGCTGTTGGGGTACCCGCGCCTAAAAAAATCAGCAAGACCACGGGTGAAGAGACGCTCGCGCTGGCCAAAAACGACGCCATGTTTCAAGCGATCATGAACGGCGACAATGCCGAGGCTGTTCTGCTATGCGAGGCTAGGCTCAAGGTTAAGAGCACGACCGAGCGCACCCGTGCGCAACGGTTCCTTGATATTAGTAGGCGCGGTGCTCTGCCTGTGCCGCTGAGCTATTACGGGGCCACTACGGGGCGCTGGACGGCGAGCAAGGGCAGTGCCATCAACATGCAGAACCTAAAGCGCGGGAGCTTCCTACGCAAGGCGATACTAGCGCCGATGGGCCACACGATAGTAGTGGGTGACCTGTCCCAGATCGAGCCGCGCGTGCTCGCTTGGCTCTCGGACTACGAGGACATGCTCGACATCTTTCGTTCAGGTGCGGACCCATACGCGGCGTTTGGTGCGCAGATGTTCAACATCCCCGGCATGACTAAAGAGAGCCACCCTGACCTGCGTCAGTCGGCGAAATCGGCTTTGTTGGGGTGTGGGTACGGGCTGGGGTGGGCATCGTTCGCGTCGCAGTTGATGGTGGGGTTCCTCGGGGCACCGCCGATCCGGTATGACAAAAAGTTTGCCAAGCAACTAGGGGTGAACTGGGAGTACGTAAAGCAGTTTCTATTGCGCAAAGAAAACGAAGAGCGCCTGTTTGAGATCCCCCACACTTGCACCGACAATCAACTGGTTATACACGCCGTAGCAGCCAAGAAAATCATCGACACGTACCGGGCTACTGCCTATCCGGTTGTCGGCCTGTGGGCGTTGTGCACGAAGCTGTTGGTGGACTGCTTAGTTGAAGGCAAAGAGCACACGCACAAATGCCTGACCTTCCGGTTTGAGGAGATCGAGCTACCCAACGGCATGAAGATTCGCTATCCCAACTTGCGCAAGGATGCAGACGGCAACTGGGTGTACGGCAAGGATGCAACGAAGCTCTACGCCGGGAAGATCACCAACAACATCACCCAAGCACTCGCTCGGATCGTGATGACAGACGGCATGCTGCGCGTATCTAAACGCTACCCTGTGGTGGGGACTGTGCATGACGAACTCATCGCGCTAGCGCCCGAGAATGAAGCGCAAGAGGCACTCGACTGGGTGCTGGAGCAGATGACAATGGAGCCGTCTTACATGCCGGGGATACCTTTGGCCGCGGATGGCGGTACGAGTTTACGTTACGGGGATGCCAAGCAATGATTGAGAAGAAAGTTACGTGGAGCCACTCCAGCCTCAAAGATTTCGAGGGCTGCGCGCGCCGCTACCATGAGGTCAAAGTACTCAAGAACTATCCGTTCACGGACACGCAGGCCACCCTCTACGGCAAAGAACTGCATACCGCGGCGGAGCATTATGTGGCACACGGCACGCCACTGCCGGCACAGTTTGAGTTTGTTCAGCCTGTGCTCGATGCGCTGATGACAAAGCCGGGAAGAAAGCTGACCGAGTACCAGATGGCGGTGACTAGTGACCTTAAACCCTGCGCATGGGCTGCGGACAACATGTGGGCACGCGGGATCGCGGACCTTTTGATCGTGGACGATGACGATCTGACTGCATGGGTAGCTGACTATAAGACTGGGAATAACCGCTACCCGGACACTGATCAGCTAAAGCTGATGTCGCTGATGGTGTTCATTCACTTCCCACATATCCGCCAAGTGAAGTCGGCACTGTTGTTTGTTGTGAAGAACGACATGGTCACGATGTCGATGGAGCGCGGCGAGGCAGAGAAGGCGTGGTGGGAGTACCGCGAGCGGGTAGCCCGGTTAGAAGCTGCGTTTGAGAACGATGTTTGGAACCCACGGCAGACGCCGCTCTGCCCGTGGTGTGTTGTTACGTCTTGTGAATTTAATCCTAAACACTGAGGACTGTATGAAAGTTAAACCCAAAGCTACGCCAGAACTTGAAACAACCCTGCAACCGTGCTTCATGCACGGGGTCGATATGTATGTGCCGCACGTGAAGAACCCTAAAGAGTGGGTGACCTATGGCGGAGTTAAGACCAAGACTTTGCAACAACTACAACTGATGGGCGCCAAGGTGCGACACGAAATGCTGTTTGCGCAGAACCCCGAGACTGACTGGATCTCTCACGTATACCTATGAAGTGTCCAGAGTGCTTTGAATCAATGAGAACTAAAGATACCCGGCAGTGGAAAGACCCCGCTAGAAATTTTGATTGGGTCGAACGGCGCAGGGTATGTTCTTTATGCAACTATCGCGTAATGACAATCGAAATGCCCAAAGAAGTTTGGGTTAAATACACGGAAGGTACTAATGAAGAACAAGATGTCTGAAGCTTGGCGTGAATGGTGGTTAATTACTCACGGAAAAAACACCCCGGTGGGGAGCTACAACCCGCTAGAAGCACACATGTACGATGCGTGGGTTGCGGCATGGGATGCGGCAAACGAACAATCTCAAGTTGAGATTAACCACCTTAAGGAACAACTGATGCGGGCTAACACCAATGACGGTGCGTACAAAGCCGCATTTCTGGCCGGTCAGATGGCTGCGCGGGGTGGGTCGTGGAAATGAAACATAACTGCCAGCAGTGCCGAGTGAATCCTGCAAGCCACAAAGTCCCAACATCAAAGGGTAACGGGTTTCGATGGAAGTGCGAGGCTTGCCATAAACGACTAGCCCCGAGCGGGTTCAAGGACAAGATCGCATGATTACCGAACGGGAAAAATTCGCAGGAAGGACTACTAATCATGAATCAAAATTACCGAACGGGAAACCCATGACACGAGAAGACATCATTCGCATGGCGCGGGAGGCTGGGTTTACGGCGGGTGAGGTTGCCCATATGGGTGACAATTTCATTCGCTTTGCCGAGATTGTTGCCGCACATGAGCGGGAGGAGTGCGCCAAGGTTTGTGATGATGCAAGAGATAATTCAAGCACCCTCGCTCACACCGTATGCATCAACTTGGCACGTCGCATTCGTGAAAGGGGAGAGAAATGACTGACTACGAACGCGGATATCGCCAAGGCTACGCTGATGCAATGAATTGGAAAACCCAGAACCACCTTGAACATCTTCCGGGTCGGCAGGAGTTAGTGATTGACTGCCCTCGGTGCGGTCATTGTTGTCCAGAACGCTCATGGGTCGGGCTGACGAATGAGGAAATTAAATCCCTGCCTAGTTGGTGGCCTAGTTACGAAGACGCCCCGGCTTTGATTAAATTAGTTAAAGATGTAGAAGCCAAACTGCGAGAGAAAAATGAGATACGGAATCCTTGACGACGAGGGTAACGTCGTGCGTTGGGTCTGGCATATGCCGCCGTACCCGCACATCGTCCAAAAAATCAAACGCCAGCGCAAACCCAAGACCGACACGTCAAAAGTGCCAGACGCCCCGTTTTAAGGAATTCAAATGAATCAAGAAGAAATTATTGATAACGCTTTGCAAAATAACGAAAGTATTAGAAATGCAATTCTTTGGGCGATCAAACAAGAGCGAGAAGAATGCGCGATTGTTTGCAAAGAAAGAGCCGAAGGATACAAATACACAACCGACATTTATGCTCTTGTTTATTCTGCTGAACACATTGCAGAAGCCAACAATTGCGCCATTGCTATCAGAGCAAGAGGACAAAAATGACTAAAGAAGAAATCATCCGTTTAGCGCGGGGGGCAAATTTGCCATCGTGCCACACAACACACCCCAAAGCCCTTGAACGCTTTGCCGCCCTTGTCGCCGCAGCCGAGCGCAACAAACTGGCGCAGTGGATGGTATCGCTGGGCTATGCAACCGGACATGGTGACGCGATGGAAGATCTGCTGGAAGAGTTGGAGTGGCAGGTTACGGAATCTTGGTCGAAGGTTGTCGTAGCAAGCGTTGAGGCCGAGCGTGAGTTAATTGCCCAGTCGATGGACAAACAAGCAGACCTTGCCGCTGATGAAATTGATAGGCAGTGGGCGCAAGAAATGGCAGCCGCCATCCGAGCAAGGGGAGAGAAATGAAATGGAAAACCGAAAGGCCAAATCGCAATCAACTGTGGGGCATGAGTCCAAGTCAGTTTAAGACCATGCTCAAACGCAAAGGTTACAAAGTAGGCCGTGATTTTTTTAAGTTTGCTGCTGTTGCGTACAAAAACAACAGGGCCTATCGGTTTCGGTATTGGTCATTCCCCGAGTTTTTTGTTGACGTTTCCTGCCCGTTAAATGAATTTGACCGATGGGCAAACAGCACTGACCGCGTTTTAACCTTTGCTAATTGGATTGAATCATGAACGAACGAAATAAAAAGCAAGGTGTTGCGGAGAGTTTGAACAAAGAAGCGCTACACCGGGAGTTGTTAGAAACAAACCAAGAGATGAAGCTAAATCATCCTAGATATAACAATCCAAATTCACCGGGCCATACAGATAGATACTATCAATTGATGAAAAAGAAAGATATTTTAATAGCATTGTTACAACAAAACACGGTAAAAAATACATGAACAAACGAATCAAAGAACTTGCTATACAGGCTGGCATTGCCATGATTCCAAATTCACATCCAATCAGTATTACCGGCTTAACAACAGATTTGGAAAAGTTCGCCGAGTTGATTGTGCGGGAATGTTTAGATATTGCCTCAGAGATTAGAGGGGAACCAAGAACTGATACACATTTTGTTATTGGGTATGACCTCGCTTGCAAAAGAATGGTCGAGGCATTTAAAGAACATTTCGGGATTGAATCATGACTGACCGCGAACTAATGCATCAGGCGCTAAATGCGCTGGAATACGCATCAGATCAATCTAAACCAGAAGGTTTGTACGGATGCGATTGTTTGATTTGCAAAACCATTCTGGCTTTGCGCGATAGGCTGTCAAAGCCACACATAAAAGTCGAAGGCCCAATGCACGTTGTCTGCCAATGCGACAAGTGCAAAACACAGCGCCATTGGGTTGGGCTGACGGAGGAAGATAAGGAAGGTTTTTGGACAGCAGACCAGATGACTGTAGAAGAATGGGACACGCTATTCAACGAAATAGAAGAAGCACTTAAGGAGAAGAACACATGACCGACCGAGAACTTATGCAACAGGCGCTGGAAGCGTTGGAATGGAATTTGCCAGTCCTTGAAGATTACGGGGACAAAGAACAACTCCAGAGACAACACAAAGCCATCACTGCCCTGCGCGATAGGCTGGCAAAGCCACACATAAAAGTAGAAGGTCCGCTGCACGTTGTCTGTCAATGCGACAAGTGCAAAACACAGCGCCATTGGGTTGACCTGACCCGAGCAGAGTTTGCTGAAATTTTGTGCGACGACCGTTTGAGAGGAAAAACTGAACTTATGCTTTTGCAAACTCAAGCAAAGCTCAAGGAGAAGAACGGTGGCTAAACTACCTTACACATTTACAATCTGCCCCGACCAAGAAGCACCAAAAAGTTTTACCGCAAGCTGCAAAGAAATGGGAAGGCTTGTTATGAACAGCCCGGATGGTGATTTGACTATTAATCAAAAGCGTATTGCAACTTGGGATGCGTGGTCAGGCAACCACATGGGTTTTATTGAAGAAAAATTGCAGGAGATGTTCCAAAAACTCAGGGAGAAAAACGGTGGTGAAATACGGAATCCTTGACGACGAAGGCAATGTAGTACGGTGGGTCTGGCATATGCCGCCGTACCCGCACATCGTCCAGAAAATCAAGCGCAAACGTAAACCCAAGTTGGATTTGTCCAACGTACCAGAGGCTTTAATATGAAACGAACAATGATTAACTTGAAATGGGATACGATAAAAGAAGAAGGCGTGGTGGCTACCAAACCAGAATTCGATGATGCCTATCGGATACTGCAACTAGATGTGCTGCAAGACTGGATTTACGACCTACAAAAACTTTACGACAGCATTCATCAAGAAGAATACCCAAATGACACACCCAATACTTGAATACTTAAAAGAACACGGCGAACTGCCGGCGTCTAAGGTGCTAATACCTAACCGGACCTTGGGCGCAGTTAAAAACGCATTGCGAAAATTCTACTTTGAGGGTGTGCTGCTGCGCAGAGAGGTCCCTATGGATGGTTCTAAAACCCGGATGTACATGGTGTACAGCCTGTCGGGCAAAGAGCCGGGACCTAGAAAAAAACCCCAAACGAATGAAGAAAGATTAAAAAACGCCGCGCTCAAGAATGAGCCGGACTACGCCTACCACCTACGCAACTTACCGAGGCCCCAAGAATGCGAATCAACCTACTCTTAAACTGGCTGGCTTTCCTCGCAGTGCTATACGTAGCCTGCCTGTGTGCCTACGCGATTGTTGTTTTTAACTGACAGGAGACGCTAAATGCTGGTCAACGGACAGTTTGTCAAAGACTGGGACAAATCCCAGATGTGTACAGGGTACTATCGTAAGCAGCAACCCAAGTGGGTTTCGTGGGACATGGAGCGCCTGCAAGATTCACTTCTTTGGGGGAAGCGGCTGCGCCCTACCCTGCTAGATCGCATTAAATATTTAGGCTTTACTCGCTAACATGCAGATCATTGAAAACAAAGCGCTTCTTTTCAGGACGCGCAACCCCGACAAGTACTCAATCATTCCCAAGCATAAGGTCTTGGAAGCAGATGATGATGGCATCCATGAGGTGGCCGTCTACTGGGGGCTAGATGAAGCGAGGGTGCTACACAATCTTGGCGTAAAAAACGTACCTTCGCCCATCACCAAGCGGTACAGTTGGCCGGGACGCTACAGGCCCATGCAGCACCAGATAGATACTGCCGCTTTTCTGACGATGCACAGGCGGGCGTTTTGTTTCAATGATCCCGGCACAGGCAAGACAATGTCCGCGTTGTGGGCCGCGGACTACCTGATTGAGAAGGGTTATGTGCGCCGGGTGTTGGTGCTGTGCCCGCTCTCGATTATGCAGTCGGCGTGGATGCAGGACTTGAACAACGCCATCATGCACAGGAGTGCGGTGGTTGCGCACCACACACAGTCTTCGCGCCGGATCGAGATGATTCAGCAGGACTACACATTTGTTATTACCAACTACGACGGGCTGGCACTAGTAGCCCAAGAGATCAACAACGACGGACGCTTTGATCTGATCATTGTTGACGAAGCGAATTGCTACAAGAACGCATCAACCAACCGTTGGAAAGCGCTCGCATCGATTATTAAGCCGGAGACCTACCTGTGGATGATGACTGGTACGCCTGCGTCGCAGTCCCCTGTGGATGCCTACGGTCTGGCCAAGCTAGTGAATCCGGGCGGCATCCCGAAGTATTTGTCGGCGTGGCGCGACATGACGATGCACAAGATCACGCAGTTCAAGTGGGCGCCCAAGCCCAACGCTGCCGAGCTTGTGTTTGATGCGCTGCAACCCGCGATCCGATTTACAAAAGGTCAGTGCCTAGATCTGCCGCCGGTTGTGACGATTACGCGCGATGTTCCTATGACCCCGCAGCAAAGCAAGTACTACCGGCTACTCAAAGAACAGATGATGGTTAGAGCCGCCGGGGAAACCATCAGCGCAGTCAACGCGGGTGTAGCGGTGAGTAAGCTTTTGCAGATCTCATGTGGCGCGGCGTACACAGACGACAAAGAAGTAATCGAGTTTGATGCCAGCCCGCGGTTGGCGGTGTTGGAAGAAGTCTTGCAAGAGACCAAACGCAAGGTGCTGATCTTTGCCATGTTCCGTAGCAGCATCGACGCGGTGGCCGCATACCTAAACAAAAAGGGTTACCCCACCGAGCAGATCCAAGGCGATGTCAGCCCCGCCAAACGCAACAAAATCATTCACGATTTTCAGACCACGGACAACCTGCGGGTGTTGGTAATGCAGCCACAGGCTGCTGCGCACGGGTTGACGCTGACTGCCGCTGACACGGTCATATTCTTTGGCCCGCTCATGTCGGTTGAGATGTATACGCAGTGTATCGCCCGCGCAGATCGTAAGGGTCAGGACTCGGACAAGGTAACGGTTGTGCATCTTCAGAGCAGCCACATAGAGCGCGAGATGTTCAAGGCGATGAATAGCAAGGTGAGCGAACACGCACTGCTGGTGAACCTTTTTAATGAGGAGATCAAAGCGTAAAAAATCCACTTGCGTTGTCAAACAGATCGTGTAGAATGTCAAACACTAGACAAACTTAGGAGTATGAAGTGAGCGAAGACACCATTCAGATGGACAAACTCGTCCGTGTTTATCGTAAGATGTCAGCCCGGATTCAGGAGCTGACTGCCGAGTATGAGAACGCTGTTGAGCCAATCAAGGCCCAGCAGGAACAGGTTAAGCTTGCGATCAAGGATCAAATGCTGGCGCTTGGGCTGGCATCCGTTCGCACTGTAGAAGGTACTGTGGTGCTGTCCCAAAAGACACGCTACTCTACGCAGGACTGGGACTCGTTCAAGAAGTTCGTTATCGAACACGAAGCTGTTGATCTGTTGGAGAAGCGTGTAGCGCAGACCAACATGGCGCAGTTTCTAGAAGAGAACCCCGGTCTTGTTCCCCCCGGGCTGAACTCTATGTCGGAGTACAGCATCACTGTCAAAAAGCCAACTTCTAAATAAGGCACTTTCACAAATGTCCAACGTAGCTATTTTCAATCCCGCGCAAGCCCCTGCTCATGTCCGCGCGCGGACCGAACTCTCAACCATGGCCAAAGCCCTCAGTGGTGGCGGCAGTAGTGGTGGCAAGCGAATCAGTATTGCAGGCGGAGTATTCCGTTTGTATCACGGCGGCAAAGAGATTGCTGCAATTGAGGATCGTTTCCTCGATGTCGTGATCATTAATGCCGCTACCCACATTGGCCGGGTTTGGTACGCGAAGTCGTATGATGGCGAAGCAACTTCGCCTGACTGCTGGTCCGCGGACGGAATGACGCCAAGTAACGACTCAACTAATAAGCAGTCGGACTCTTGCGCAACCTGCCCTAAAAACGTCGCCGGCTCGGGTCAGGGTAACTCACGGGCTTGCCGTTATCAACAGCGCTTGGCTGTTGTGCTACCGAACGATGTTGGCGGCGATGTTTTGGCCCTTCAGGTACCAGCCACCTCGATCTGGGACAAAGACGCAAAGGGTGAAGATCGTCCGTTACAGGCATACGCCCGGTATCTGGTTGCGCAGAAGATCGAGCCAAGCGACGTTGTTACGCGCATCAAGTTTGACACGAAGAGTCAGTCGCCCAAGATGTTCTTCAAGGCAATGGCGTGGGTTGATGGCGACGATCTGCCGACGATTGAGATGCAGAGCAAATCCGATGATGCTGTCAAGGCGATCACGATGTCGTTTTCTAAGAACGAAGCTACTGCCCCAGCACCATTGGCACTCGGCGCGCGCCCCGACCGCAAGGTAGAAGCTAAGTCGGAAGCAAAAGCAGAAGCCAAATCCGCGCAGCTTGAGGCGTTGGTGGCCGACGATGATGCGGCCGAGGAGCCTGTGGTCCGCAAGGAAGAGAAGAAGGCTAGCGCCGTGCCTGCGAAGAAGAGTAATCTTCTTGCTATGGTCGATGACTGGGAATAAATCTTAGAGGGGCTGGGGGCTTCGTGCCCCCGCTAATTATGTCGTATACACAGAAAACAATTGATGCCGTAGCTGAAGCACCCAAGACACTGGGTAACCAGCTTGGGCGCTGGTCTATCTACCGAGACTTCTCGGTCATGCGCATAGCTAAAATCACGGGCGCTACGCGCCAGTCTGTCTACAACTGGTTCTCGGGCCGGGAGGTCTTCCCTGCTTATCGGCCGATCATCGAGGCACTTATTCAAATTTTGCGGGCCAACCCGGACCCCGAGGTTGCATACCAAGAAGCGTGCAAGAAGTTCAATATCAACCCGTAACTTGGGGCGTTTATGGTGCCGTTGCGTTTTTTAACGCAGGTTCTGCCGCCTCCGGGCAACGGGTATTACTGTGCCGCAGAACTATCGCGTAAGAAAGAGCATGTCTTTGGTGAAAGCATTGAAGACCTGCAAGCTAAGATCGACGAATGGAACGAAAGAAAGTATGACGTTTATTTTGCGCTAGCCACATTCAAGGAAAGCCGCAGCCGAGAGGCAGTCAATGCACAGACCATCAAGTCGTTCTTCATCGACATGGATGGGTACGAAACTAAGAAGGCCGCAGCATTAGCGCTCAACGGGTTTCTTGAGAAAACAGGTCTCTCCCAATTTGGGATACCGTGGATTGTCAGTTCTGGCGGCGGCATCCACGCTTATTGGCCGTTCACTGAGACCGTCAACGTAAGCATTTGGAAGCCGGCTGCTGAGAACTTCAAGCGCCTCTGTAAACAAGAGGGGCTGCACATAGACTGGACGGTGCCGGCAGATGCTGCGCGGGTGCTTCGTGTTCCGGGGACATGGAACCACAAAAAGAAATACCCAGAACCCCGTGAGGTCAAGATACTGGCGGAAGGGGATACGTTTGTCTTTGAAGAATTCTTGGGCCAGATTCTCTCAAAGCTTGTCGCCCCTATGTTTGAGCCAGCCGCTCCACTTAATTTACCGGGTAAGCGCCCGACCAAGTCCGTTACGCAGCTAAAGCTTGTGGCCAATAGCGCCACAGTATTTAAGTTAGTCGAAGAAAAGTCGGGCTGTGGGCAGATCAAGTACTACCGCGAGCACGCCGCTCAAGATGGGATGGAGCCTGTATGGCGTGGGCTGCTGTCGTGGGCCAAGGTTTGCACGGATGCCGAAGAGGCCGCGTCTGACTTAACTGCGCTGCATCCGTACACTAGCGAGCGAATGAACGCGAAGCTTGCGGAGATTAAGGGGCCTTATCCCTGCATCAAGATGGACAGTGAAAACCCCGGTGTGTGTACATCGTGTGTACATTGGGGGCAGATTACTAACCCGCTCAAGTTTGGCCGCGAGATTCAGACGGACAACACCACGAAAGAAATCACGATCAACGCAACGGATGAAGACGCCGAAGAGGCGCTCTTCGGGATAGATGCGGAAGATGACGATGACGACGTAGTTAAGCCCGCGCCCATCAAGGTCACCCGCCCAGAGCCACCGCGCGGATTTAGTTACGGGATCAACGGCGGGGTGTATTGCCAGAAGGAAGAGAAGGACGAAGAGGGCAAGAAGATGACGGTGCAGAGACAGATTCTGCCCTACGACTTGTTTGTAATCGACATCCTGAAGTACCAGCACGACCACCTAGTTCACATGGTAGCGGTGCGCCCGGACGGCCCGGTGCTGATCAACATGCCGCAGAAAGCGGCAGTAAGTAAAGATGAGACTGTTAAATGGCTGGCGAACCAGAACATTATTTCTTCGTACGGTCAGGGCAGCGACATCAACCTGTTCAACTATGTGCGGGCGTGTGTCGAGCAGGCATCACTCAACAAGAAGGTAGTTACGGTGCCGCTACAGGCGGGCTGGCAGGAAAACGGATCGTTTGTTTATAACGGCAGGATCTTCAACAAAGACGGCTCCGTTACTACGGTGCCCATGCCGGGGCTGGAGAACATCACTCGGATCACGCAGTCCAAGGGCACGTTAGAGGATTGGCGCAAGGTCTGGAACCTGTTTATCGAGCGCAAGATGTATACGCTCTTGGCTGTTGCGCTTGATTCGTTTGGCTGCCCACTAATGCACTTCACCGAGTACGAAGGGTTCGTATGGCACATCGGGGCCAACAAGTCTGGTACAGGTAAGTCACTGACGCTAAGCGCCAAGGCAGGAGTCTGGGGTCACCCAGTGCATTACCGCACAGGGAAGGGCACATCGCCTGTGGCGATGCAGAACCGCGCAGGCAACTTAAACAGCATGCCCCTGCTAGTGGACGAGATAACCGGCCAGCACCGCAAAGATATGGAGTGGGCGCCGGGGTTCATCTTCGACATGTCTGAGGGCAAGGGCAAGGAGCGCATGGAGGCCGGCGCCAACAAGGAACGTGTTAACGACACCACGTGGGGATTAACATGTACGCTAACTTCAAATGAAAACTTAACAGATTACATGGCGGGTGCCCGCAAATTTAGCTCAAATGGTGAGCTATTGCGGATGCTGGAGTGGACGCCCAATGTGAAGTTGCACTGGAACGCAGAAGAACGCGAGACCCTGAAATTGCTTAAACGCAACTACGGTGTTGCCGGGGAGGCTTGGGTGCGCTGGATGGTACAGAACCGCAAAGTCATCAAAGACATCATGCCCCAAGTTCACTTGCAGCTAGAGAAGGAATTTAAGTTTACGGATGACGAACGGTACTGGCATGTGGCATGCACCGAGGTGGTTACAGCGGGGATTTTGTTAAGCAAGAATTATGCCAACATAATAGATGTGCCTGTCCAGCACGTGATCGATGCGCTTAAAGAGTTGGTATTTAAAGCGCGGGGGAGTATCTCAAGCAATGTACGCAGCGCTGACGATGTGCTGAACTCATTTACTCGGGAGAACTACGGCGGGTTCATCGTTCTGAAGAAAGCCGAGGGTCGACTGCTGGCGGCGTGGGGTGATGGTGATACGGTAGAGAAATCAATCACGCGCTCGAAAGTGATGGGGCGTGTGGAACACGGGCTAATTAAGCCCGGATACATAGACTACTTCATCGAAGAGAATTTACTCAGGCAGCACTGCGTCAGCATGAGCTTTGCATACAACGACTTTAAGACTGAACTAGCCCAGACACACGCGATTACGTACATCAAGAAAGATATGTTGGCCAAAACAGGAGGGCCAACCATGCGGGTGAACGCGCTACACATAAGCCGTAAGAAAACAGATGCCGACGAAGATTCATTATCCGTGGAAAAAGATTAGCATCGGGCGTGGGTTCTTTGTGCCCACGCTTAGCCCCGACAAAGTAATTGAAGATGGACTAAAGGCCGCGGTTCGCTATCGCATTCGGCCCATAGCTACCTACGGGATCAAGGACGGCCTTATCGGAGTGTGGTTCCTTCGGCGACTTTGAGGAAGTTACGCGACAGCGCAAGCTGAGAGATGTACAGATTCTCCAGTGCCACATCCTTCTGTTCCGTAGTCATTTGTGGCGAGGACTTGATCATACGCGCCTGCTTGGACATCTCGCCCAAAGTCTTCTTCATGTAGCCGGCCATGCTCGATGCGGCCAAGACCGAAGCGTTTTCGTTGGCAAACTTGATGGCTTCTTCGGGTTTGCCGTCCTGAATAAGTTTGTTGTACGCGCCCTTGTACTGCTGAATTTCTTCGATAAGCTTGTACGTAGCATCGAGCGCGCCGCGGCCTTCAGAAGTTTGGAAGAGCGAGCCAAAGAGCGGAACCTCTGAGAGCTTTGTAGTGGGCTGCTCCACATTCGCAGCTTCCGGCGCGCGCAGAAACACGTTGGCCATTTGGGTGATCGCCATACCCACACCGCCGGTATAGCCGCGGATCAGATAATCAATTTGGATTGGCGACAATCCACCCACACCGCCGAGCATCTTGGCAAGCTCCGTGCTGTTGGTACGGTAGCGGTACTGCGGCAGGATTTCTTTTTCGTGTGGCGACTCAATAGGCCCAGAATAGAACGATGAACCAAGCATCACTTCTGTTATTGGCTTGAGTGCTTGCGGCATGCTAAGCGGCTGAGATTGGCTAAGCAAACGCCCGAGCGCTTCCATTCCGGGACCAACCTTCTCATCGCCCATCGCCATGTTAACAATAGCTTCGGGCAGAGCCTTGAAGAAGAATCCAACTTCGTATGGGATTGGGATTTTTATCCAGTTCTCTTTGGTCAAACCCAACGTCGGCACCCACCAGTTGCCGTAGCGCTCCTCTGGCTTAGCGCGTTTGTAGTCCTCATCGTCTTGCATGATCGCGGCATATGCCACGGATGACATGGCCAACAGCGCAGCCCGCGCAGTAAACCGCTGCATGGTCGTAAGCTTATCGGCACCCGGCAACTGCCCGCGCATCGAGCGATACAGAACGTCCAGACTTTGAACCTGCGAGTGCATAAACGGCGTCAGACTGGCCAACAAGTACATACTGGGCGACGTCCCCCGGCGGCTAAAGTTCATCGACTCAAGCGTGCGCATCAACGCCTGCTGATGGGACATTCCCTTCTTGATCGAGTCTTCGTAGATCACCTGCCGGGTAGCCGCATCGGACTGCTGAGCGACCGTATCAAGCTTAGAAAATGCCCGTTGCAGACTCCACTTGCCGGCGGTCAAGTCTTCCAAGAACTTGGTCATGTCGCGGGCGTCGCCCACTAGGACGTTGCTGCTGGTCGCACCTGCACGCTGAAGCCGCTGCGCGGTGGTGTCTTTGCCGGTGGCCATTTTAGCCAGCGTTGAGAACGAATCAAGAATTGGGATCGTGTCCGTACCATTCTGCACCCACGCCGAAACAGGATCGCGCACAAGCTGGCGGAACATGTAGAGCGGATTGCGAACCGTGAACTTGCGGAAGATATCTCCCGGCATGCCAAGCATGCGCACAATCGCTGGCATCGCAACTTTGATACCCTCAAGACCCTCGACAATCATCTGTGCCGGGATGCCGTACATATCGGTATCAATGATGGCGTGATGCTCAACGCCATGCACTCGGAAGTGAACCACGTTATCCGTATACGGACCCTTGGACGCTACGATCCGACTGGCAATACCCAGATCCTTGAGCACAAACGCCGTATCTTTAACGGTCTGGTTGCGCATCGCCATGTTGATCAGCATACTGGTGTTTTGTACAGCACTAGTAAACACCGGCAGGATCTGTTCGCTATCGCCAAGCAGTTCTTTCAGGCGCGGTTCGCTCTTGATGTTGCCAATACGGATTGAGCGGCGCTCGTCACCCGTCTCCATGCGGATGTTGCCATCCTTGTCTACGCGGTAGAACGGCACGTAGGTGATCTGTTTTAGCTCAGCCGCTTTCTGTTTGGACATGGTGCCGGTCTGAACCAAGAAGTCCAGCAGCCCAGCGTTGTACGCCTGATAGATTTTTTCGGCTTCCTTGAACGCAGTCTCGTCAGCTTTGTTTTGCTTCAGGTGCGCGAGCACAGCCTTGTATTCGTTCTCGGCTTCGACCGGGTTATCAAAGCGTAATTTGTTCCAGCCAACTTGCTCAGCGCGCTTGCCTGCTAGGTAAACTGTGAATGCGTTCTCGCGGTCTTCTTCCCTGTAGCCCTTGGCTTTCTCTAGGGCCTGTGCCATGCCAACTAGTGTCGGGCCACCCGCATCATTCTCGTAGAAATATTCGGTGCCGGCCTTGGTCTTTTCGCTGCGAAGACGCGGCGGCCCACTGGTAACGGTCTGCCCAACAATGTCGCTGCGCTGCTGACCAAAGCGCAGTGCATACATCAGGTTCTGTGCGCGCAGAGCATCAATCTTTTTATCGTCCAGTCCCTTCTTGACCACCTCTTCCAACGCCGCATACTGGTCAAAGATCCGCTGACGCAGCTTCAACGCGCGGGTATTGGTCTTGTCCTTGATCCCGGCAAGCGTAGCGTCCCGGCTACTTGCACCCGTCAGCCCCGTGTAGAGCGACATCAGATCATCGACAGTGCTGGTGCGTTGCGCAACGACAGACTTGGTGGGTTTGCGTGAGCGGTAGAGGACATCGCCTTCCTTGGCTGCTGGCTTACCCGAAGGTGCAACCTGCGCTAGCGCCTTCACCGTCTCGCTTGGCTTGGTGGTCACACCACTTACATACTTGTGCGAGTCGCGGATCAGGCGAATGATCTCGGAGTCACCGATAGGAGCGCCCTTCCAGATGCCCCACTGCCGCAGCTTGGTACGGATAAGGTTTACCAAGCGGTTCATCCAGTTCAGCGACACATCCTTCTCGGCGCGCTCGGCGATGCTCTCCTCGGTCGCTACTTCCAGCGACATGTCGGGGTTGTCCTGCATCCGGGCGTTAGCTTCTGCCTTGATCTGCTTATTGTTCTGGTAGATCGAGCGCATCACTGCCGGGTACGAATTGCCCAGTACCCCGCGCAAACCAAAGTGACCAACCAGTTCGTGAGCAATCGTCTTGCCAACGTCCGCGCCATCAATCAAGTTGTCGCCCACCAAGTAGATCGTCTTGGTTGGCGGGTGGAACATACCCGGCGCGCTCTGCGTACCGTCGCGCTCCATCTGCGCTTGGATCTTCTCAGGCAACTCCGAGATAGACTGAACCACCGTGATCTTGGGCGCCACTGGCAACTTACGGAATGGCGCTATCAAAGACTCAACATCATCGACGCGCATCCCAACCGCAGGCTCCTCGCCCTTGGAACGGAACATTGCGTCCTGTTCATCTTTAGCCAAGGTGCCTTCGGCAGGCGGGGCGTTTTTGTTTTTGTTCCGCTTAGCTCTTCTCTCTGAAGCCGCCGCCGACTGCATTGTGTCGCCGATTCTTACAAGCTGGTCTTTCAAACTAGTCAGCGGAACTTCTTCCGTGCCAAGCAGCGCTATCTCTTCATCGACTCTGGCTTTGTCGATTACTTTAGTTTCTTCAAGCTGATTTAGCAGCGCCTGTACTTTTTGACTGTTATCTTCGCCGACAACAGTCTCGGCTTGTAGCGCTTCAATCTGCTTGATTGCGTTTTCTATTTCTTCCGAATTAGCACCAAACCGTGCAGGCGTAACCTCAGTTTTACCCTGCGGTTGTTCAACAGCCTCGGCAGGTTTCATTGCTTCGCGGATCTCGCCAACCAATGTCGGGCTGGTTGTCCAGTTATTCCACGATGCCTTAAGCTGTTGCAGTTCCGCAATGCGGCGCTTGACTGCTTCCGGGTCTTTAATGTCGATCCCTTCAGCGGCGGCGAGCTTGGGATTTTTGCTAGCGCCCGTGATAGCACTTAGCCGTTGACCAACCTCACGTTGCTTTTGCGTAGCGATCTTGGCCATCTCTTGGGCTTCGAGCATGGCGCTCTCATCAAACCCAAACATGTCCGCCATGCCACCTTCGGCGGGCTTGGGCGCAATCACTTGAACTGCGCGCATTAGGTTGAGCGCTTCGGCAGCAGATTTAGACTGCGCGGCTTTGATTGCAACTGCTTGGATTCTTGAATCTTTTGGCGCTTCAATGGCCGCGGTTGCAGCCAGATCGTCACTAATCTGTTTAGCGCGGTGGGCAGCGATCAGTTCTGGGCTACCGTTCGTAGCGATCTCGATAGCCTCTTCGCCTTTGCCGCGCGTCAACCCGCGGGCATCTGCCTCTTCTTTTGAAAGCTGTGCGCCTTGGAAGTAGTTGACATAGTCGGCTACAGTGCCTTGACCATCGCGAATGTTGATCTCCGCATCCATCGTTGCGGCTTTCTTTTTATCAAACCCGGCAGCTTCATCAAAAACTTGCGCATCGATTGTTTGCCGCCCCGAGCGCTTGGCCAGATCCCAACGGTGCCGCCCGGAGATAATTTCTAAGCTGCCATCGAGGCGCCGCCATAACTGAATGGGCGCTACACCATAGTCCGCAAATTTGCCCTTGAGCGGTTTAACGACACCTTCCGTATTTGCTTCCGCCTTGAACTGCGGCACATCTTGAGATAGCTTGAGTTCATTGACCGGAACCTTGACTACGGGCACACCTTCAATCGCATGCTGAACTGGGCCAACAGGCGGCGCTTCTACTTTTGGCGTCTCGACCTTCGGTACTTCAGGTGCAGCAGGCGCTTCAGCCGTAGGTGCTTTTATGATCTCGCGTTTATTGCGTTTATCCAGCGGCGTAACAACACCGGCCTTTTCAAGATCAAGCAATAACTGTGCCGCAGTTTGCTTTTTAATATTAAGCCCTTCAGCGAGATGGCTTACAGTAGCTTTGCCGGTGTCGCGCACAAACTTCGTGGCACGGTCCAGATCCACATCTCCAAACATCTCCATCGGTGTGGGGAGATCAAACGGCGCAGTTAGATCGGCCACAGATCTAGCCCCAAACATCTCGTATGGAGTTGGGAAATCGTATGGCGTGATTGATGGGGGTGCGGCCTGTTCTTGCGCCGCGGGTTGTTCTGTTGGTGCAGCTTGTTCTGTTGGTGCAGCAGGCGGGGTTCCTGCAAGCTGTTCCTCAACCGTAGTGCGGGGCGCACGGCCTTCAACCAAGTCACGCTTTTCTTGAAGCTTGTTGATGCGCTCCGAGACTTTACGCATGACATCAAAGTCACCAACTTCAGCGGCTTTGGTCAGTTCCTTTTGCGCGGCATCGAGCTTTTTATCTAGCGCGATAGCCGTTTCCGTTGTACCGCCCGCAGCCTCAACAGCTTTGCCAAGCTTATCGAACTGATCGGTCAGCGCCTTCCACTGGTCGTGCAGATCAATGATGGTTGCCGTATCCCCACTAAGACCGGCCATTTGCATCTGAGCGCCAAGCTGATCACGCTGCTGGAATAGCGCGTCATACTGATCCATCAAATCCGTAACTGTTGGCGGTGAGGGCGGTGGAGCAGATGTAGTTGGTGCGGCGGGTGCAGCCGCAGGCTGTGCTGCTTGGCGCTGGGCAACCAGCGGCTTAATTAAATTTTCGCGTTGCCGGTATTCATCACGCAGTGGCTGGAGAACATTCTCCATGTGATCCGACGCCGCTTCACGGGCGCCAGCCGTTTCCTCTTCCCACTTGGCGTACTCTTCAGGTTTTTTCTTTTTGCTTGGCGCTGCCGGTATTAAGCTGGCCAACCGCTTAGCCTCTTCTTTGGCTGCGGTATAGTCATCGTGCAGCTTGAGCAGGTTCGCCGGCTGAGTAGCCGCGGCTTCTTGTGCAGCAAAAGCATCGGCGGCGGCTTTTTGTTTACGCTTCTCAATCTCGCTGCGTGCTTCACCGCGCTCACTGATGCGGCCCAGACCCCCTAACGGGGACAACAACCCGGCCTGATAAGCCGCGCTGCCGTACTCAGCTAATGCTTCGTCGTTCATTAGCGGCAGACCAGCCTGCGCCCGCTCAAGTATCTGCTGCGTAATCTCGGTGGGTATCTCGACCGTACCTTTGGCTGTACCCTTCAGTAGCGTGCCAGCACTTACTTCGCCTCTGCTTAACCGCGGCAACAGCTTTTCTGCTGCCAGCTTCTCTAGTTCTTGCGCGGACTTTTTAGCGACTTGCTCATCGGTAAAGCCCATCAAGCGCCCAACCAACCCCTTGCCAAGTAGCAAACGATCCGTGAAAACATCCAGCGCCGCGCCGGGAATCGCTGCCCCATAAGCAGCTAGCGGATTTACATCAACGGGTTTGCCTTCAGCCATCTGCGCGCGAGCTTGCGCTTCCAAGTTTGCCCCGGCTGTTGGGACATACGAAGATAAGAACTGCCCGACCCCAGCGCCAATCCCAGCGCCAACCCCCGCACCAATAGGCCCAAAGAACCTACCAGCCATAGCCCCTGCGCGAGCGCCTGCCCCCATCGAGGCTAGCTGCGGAACCTGCTCAGCAATTGCGTATGGGACTTGACCTAGCGCTTCACCAGCAGCAGACAGCACGCCGTTTTTTTCGTAGGCTTCTTTGACTTTTTCTAGCGATACTTGACTAGGTCGAGCCTTCTCAATCTCTTCCATGCGGGCAACACCCGCCTTGGCTGCTTCGCTACCGCCGCCTAGACCCGTACGAAACTGCGAGCCATATCTTTGCGCCCCACCAATAAGCGCAGAACCAATACCCGTCTTTGGTGCAACTTCTGGTATTTCTGTTTTGGTGCCGAATGCATCTGGATACAACTGCGACGCGGCATACATGCCGGCCATCGCATCCTGCCCGGGCTTTAATTGAAAGTACGAACCGTCAGGCAGTTGAATGTAGCCGACCATAATTATTAAGGTTGTGTGCGAACAAGTGCGTTTCTAGGGGGTGTGGTTACCGTTTGTCCCGCGCCAAACATCGCCAAAAACTGAGCGTACGTCATCGGCTTATCGTTAAGATTATTAAGCCCGGGTTTCCAGTCAGTTAAGTACTTAGTGTACGCCGTTTGTGGCTGGAACTTTTCATGGGAAAGAATTTCAAGTCCAGATTTTATCTGCTCTGGGGTGCCCACTTCTCCGGGTTTAGCGCCGCCCAAGAATGCCGCAGCGCGAACCGACTCCGGCGGTAGAGAGGCTTTAAACAAATCAGACGTTCTTTGTGCTGCAATTTGCGCATTAGATCTGGCGGTGGCTCCCATTTCGCTTGCAGCATGTCGTGCCGTTGCCCCTTGTTCGCGTATGCCTGTAAGGTAAGTTTCATTTTCCGCGCCAAATTGAGCAAGCTTAAAGTTATTAACTACGTCTTGTGCGTGATTAAACGCAGTCAGTGCGGCGGTACCTTTCTGGCCAAAAACAGCTTCGCCAATACGCATCTTGTTGTTGTTTGCGTCAGTTTCAATTTGGTCTGCGCGCATACGCAGCGCAACTTCTCGATCAAAATCTCCTCGCGCCGCAGCATCCTGCGCTGCTTCAATGGTGACGCGCATCTGCATACGCTTCTGTGCAAGTTCCTTGAATTCCTTATTGGATTTCTGGAGTTCTTTAGCGCCTTCGGTTGCCCCAGCGCCCACGTTACGAAGGAACGCACCTAGCCCCTTGCCTCCGTATGGAGACTCCATCATTTTAAGACCTGCCATCATTATGGCCATGCCCCGCGCTTTTTCTTTTTCGCCTACCTCATTAAACTCTTCCGTGTCAAGTTTTTCGGCTAGTTTCTTAAAAGGCGCTGCCGGTTTACTAAGGCGTACAAACTGCTCAGTTTCTTCTGCTCGACCAAGAGCTTCTGCTCTAGCTTTGTCTGCTTGTGCGTAAAGCGCTTTAGGATCAAAAAACTGCCCTACGTTCTCCATTGCTTTTTCGGGGGTAAGCGTTGGGGGTGGGGTTAGTGTTGGTGGCCCACCCGCTCTCACTAAACTAGCCAGACCTGCGCGTGGTCCGGCGCCCGTACTTGCTGCTGCCGGCACTGCCGGCACTGCGCCCATAGAACGATATAAGCCTTCATAGGTTGTCGGCAAAGCAGCAGCCGCCGCAACAGCGTCGCTACTCACAGGTTCGCGATTTCCTAAAGCCCTGTCTTTAAATGCCCCTTGTCCGGGCGTCATTGGTACGACCCCACCACCCGGCACAGCACGAATCCGCCCTGCTTCAAGATCGGTAGAAAACTGCCTAAGATCGGGCAAACGATCCGTTGCGTTTCCAAGATTTGTTCTTGTCGGTGCAATGCCGCTACTTGGCGATTCCTCTCGGCTTATAAAAGGATTGCGGTCGTTTGGTCCAACTGCTGGCGCCTCTCCCATCATTCGTGGATTAGGTATTGGCGTCGGCATTGGCATTGCCTCGCCAAGATTTTGCGCTTTAAATTGCGGAACGGCAATACCACTAGCTGTTGCCGGTGTGTACGGCAGATTCCTTGGGGGCGCCGAGTCAGCGTTCTGCCTGTTCTGGATAAACCGCTCAATTGCATCATCGGACAGGCCAAGAGATCTACCCTGCGCACGGATCGCGTCTAAATCAAGCCCACCACCAGCCATACGCACAACATGCTCTTCATCATCGGCGTAACCAGCGATCCCGCCGTCAGCCATGTTCTGGATATTCTGAGCAGGCAAACTAGCTAGACCTTGCGGGGGCGCGCTGGGACCGGAAGGTGGGGGCATCTGTGGAGTGGGCGGCATAGCCGGTGGCATCTGCATACCCGGAGGCGCAGCCGGAGGCATACCCTGCGGTGGCATCGGGCCTTGTGGCCCTCCGGGCGGGGGCATGGGCGCTCCACCTTGACCGCCAATAGATTGCACAACTTGCTGCGCTACGGTCGGGGGTTGCTGTCCGCTCAACATTGCCAACGCTTTGGAGTGCATCTCCTTGGCGTCATTGACCGCTTGGTTGGCAAGGCTCAACCTAACAGCGTCGTCTTGGTGTGTCTGTGCATACTGGCGCAGCATTTGAATGGCTTGTGGGGTACCGACTTGCGCTAGCCGCTGAAGCTGCGCCTCTTCTCTGGCAATGTTCTCATGCAGCATGACAATACCTTAGTGCATTCTGGCAAGAATGAGGGAAGACAATCCACGCGGCTGACGAATCATACCGCCTTTAGCTTTAAAAAGATTAGCCGCACCAATCGCAGCCGTACCAAAACCAGCCGCTTGCGAAGCCAGACTTGGCGCTTGTTGATATACAGCCTGCGTCTGTTGAGTCAACGGCACACCACGCAACACGTTTGAGAGTTGCCCAATCTGTTGGAATGGGAAGTTCTGCTGGTTGAGGAAGTCGTTGTAGTTCTGCGTTAGCTGCTGCTGTTGGTAATTTTGTGCCTGCAAACCCATCTGATTCTGGGCGTTGGCAATATTCATCTGCTGATTATTGTAGTTAGCGCCAAGGTTGGCGTAGTTCTGCATGCCCTGCATACCGGCGTTAAGCGCTTGCAACCCATACCCTGCGCCATACTGGTTGGCTTGTTCTTGCAACTGGTTTGCTGCCTGACCATATTGCGCGGCGTTAGCAGCCGAAGCCATCTGTTGCCCGTAGCCGTACTGATTGGCTAGCTCTTGTTGCTGTTGCGTAGTAAGTCCCGCTTGCTGGTTTGCCAACTGCGCCTGCAACGCCTGCTGGTTGTACAATTGCTGCACACCAAGATTAGCTGCAAGGTTCTGTTGCCCCGTAGTTAATCCGGCTTGTTGGTTAGCAAGATTAGCTTGTTGCGCAAGTTGCGCATTTTGCAGGTTGGCGGCTTGCCCAAACTGCCCCTGAGTCAGCCCGTATTGGCCAAGCATACTCTGGTTAGCCAACAGCCTTTGGTTGTTAGCCGCTTGATTAGCCGCGTTCGCGGCTTGCTGCATCTGCGCTTGAGTCAGCCCATACTGACCTTGCAATGACTGATTGGCTAGCTGTTGCTGTTGCGCAAGCTGAGCGTTTTGCAGCGCCGTGTTGTATGCTTGCTGCTGATTAAACTGCCCTGTCTGAATCCCAGCGGCTTGGTTTAGTTGTTGTGCGGTAAGCCCAGTTTGTGCGCCAAGACCTTGCGTCTGAAGCAACGCGCTCAGATTTTGCACACCCGTCTGTTGCTGTACTTGCTGGTTAGCCAATGCCGCTTGGAGCGCCGCCTGTTGCTCAGTATTAAATTGCCCCTGCGCAGACTGAAACGCGCCCTGAAGACCTTGTGCTTGAATGTCAGCTTTTTGCGTAGCCAGATTACGCGCAGCTTCAGCATTTTCAATTGCTTCGCGTGACCCACCAAACGCACCTAGCTGCGCCATCTGCGCAGACCGTTTAGTCGAGGCAATGTCTGCTTGGCGTTGAGCTTCCCGTTGCTGAATATCCACCACGCTCTGCATGTACGGAGACATGTATGCGCTGGCGGCTCCGGGCTGAGTAAACGAGCTTGTCCCAACATTACCCGCCGCTTGCATCTGCAAATCGCGCAGTTGCGGGGCTGTTACCTTGTCATATCCAACAGCTTGTGGGGTGTACCCAAGTTGCTGCCCTTGATATGTTGGGGCCTGACCAAGCTGCGCAGCTTGCATCTGAGCGGCGTTATCAATAGTTGGCGCACGGCCTAACTGTGCCGCTCTTGCGGTAGTGCCCCGCACATCTTGGGGCTGCTCCATCTGAAAATACTGCGCGCCCTGCGGACCCACCGATTGGTAATTAAACTGCCCTGCCCTGTACGCACTCGGCGCTTGATATTGATTACCGTAGGCGGTTGGGTTGTACGTGGATGTGCCTGCTTGCGCGGCCATGTTGTACGTATTTTGAAGCGCATTTGCCGCTTCTGCACCAACACCCAGTCCAGCAATTCCTTGATACGCTTGCTGGCTAAGTACGTCAGGCCCAGCAATCCGCTCGCCTTGGTATGTCTGGTAGGGTTTAAGCCCCGTAACAATTGGCGCACCGCTGGCGTCTTTGACTAGGTTGCCTTGCGCATCCCGCTGGTAATCATAAATCGCCCCTTCGGTAGCGCCGAGCATGCGCTCGACCTGCGCACGCGCGTAGTCGGGGATCGACGTCTGTGTTTGTACAATCTGTTGTGGATCTGCCATGACTATTCCTTATGCGGGCAGCAGACGTTCTGCGTTTGTGTCGGTAGCTACTTTGTGTTTGCCAACCGTCTTTTGCCGCGCCTTCTGAACACGGTCCATCATTGCGTACAGTTTACGCGCACCTGCCTCGGTCGAGCCGTTGCCAATCTCAGACACGATGCGCGCTGGGACAACAAACTCCCCATCGGCTAGCCGCGCGGGTTGGCGATCCCCAATAGTTGCCGGGATGTTGTCCGACACACCATCACCGGGGCCGCGAAGCAAGCGCCCACCATCCGAGTAGCCGCCCAACGAACCTAGTCCACCTTGGTTGAATGCCACAACGCCGCCAGTAGCGGCTTTGTATGGCTCGGGCACATCGTACGTATCGGTAAAGTACCGCGCTTCTCCCTGCCCAGTGTAAGGTGTGGGGTTCTGTCGGCGGTTAAGAATGATTGGGCGGATCATCGCCTGCGGAGAAACGCTACCCAGCGTCGGCATCTTGGTTGTCTGGTTTGCTTGGATACCCGACATGATTGGTAGCGCCGTAGCTGCGAGTAAACCAGCGCCTTTCATAGTGCTGCCGCCGCCAAGCGTGTTGAGCGCTGCGCTGGGGTTATCCATTGCCGATGAAACGCCTCCGGCTAACTTTTCATAAGGCGTCATATTGGCTGTTGTATTTGCACCTAACTCAGCGGCGTATTTGGCTGCGTCTATATCTGATAGCCCTGCCGCACTTCCTCTAGCAAATCCAGCTTCTGCTGCCGCTTGCGACGCCGCATCTGAGCCAATATTCATCAGCCCACTACCAAGACTTGCCCCACCGTACGCACCCAGCCCGGCCATGAGTCCTTTCTGCAAGCTTCCGGTAGCCAGAGCGCCAACGCCGCCAGTAATAAGGCCCGCCGTAAGGGGGCTGAGCGCACCGCCGGATAGGTAGGTAAGTGCAGCGCCAGCCAGCGGTGCTGCCACAGGTTTAATTGCTTTCCACGCCTGACTAAAGATGTTGGCTTCAGGCAAACCTGTGTGTGGGTTAATTGTCAGCGAGCCGCCGTGCGCCATAGCCAAACGCTGGAGTCCATGCACCTCATCTGGCGTTACGTGCATCAGCATTGAGTCGCCGTTGCGACCGTAGCCAGCCATGTGTTGGGCAAGATTATGTAGGCTCATGATTATCCAACTTTCCAATTCGTGCCGTCTGAATATACGGGCACTTTAGTTGACCCGCCTCCGGCTACCGTAGATCCAAATGTAGACACAGAAGAATCAATTACGAACGACCTAGACCCCACACCAGCAGTGGACGCGCTTGGTAAATTGGCCACCGTTACGGGGGTTGATGCGCTTAGCTGCCGAGAAAAATTGTCAAGCTGGTTGAAGTACAACCGTAAGATGTTGTTAAGCTGGTCAATGTAACGCGGGTCGTACTCTTTCGTGGCATCCGGCAAACGCGGTGCGGCAAGTTTGTTGAGCGCATAGTCCGAAGTGACGATGTAAGTCATCTGCGACCGTCAGGTTTGATGTCGATTCGGGGAGCGCCCAACTGCCATGTAGTGCCAAGTTGGTTCGATTCTACTTTAAACGCCATCTGGCGTCCACGAACCCGAGTGTATATTTGCCCAGTAAACTGCTCAACTGGAATTGCCGCCGTCCTTACTACGTTAGCGTTGTTTGTTCCGCCCACGGAAGGGGGCACGTTATATCCAGAGCCTGAGTTCTGGAGCGGGTACAAGTACATTGTGACTTGCGGGTTGGTCGCAGTCGATCCACGGAATGTGATGTCCGGAAGTATGCGCCAGATAAATCCAAACTGGTGCCCGTCACCAATATCAAATTCAGACGATGTAATGTATGCGTCAATCGGCTGACCCGTCAATGAGTCCACACAGTCGTTTACGCCGTTCTCATGCCAAACAAGATTCTTAGAATATGTGGCGGCAACTGGGTAGTCATTAAGCCCGCTATCAAGCCATGCGGTGCGCCCCATCGTGCCGTAGTACCAGACGTTTTCTAAGTAGTTGTACACAACATACTTGTCTATGGTGTTGCTGTTAGTTGAGCAGTAAAACCACCAAACCTCATTAAAGCCTTCGTTCGTGCTGGCAAAGATCTGGTCGTATTGATTTGTGTTGATGTCTTGAAAAATGTACTGACGCAAGTCGCAACTAAGCGTCTGTATACGCCCGTCGTATTTGTAGAATTTGTCGTATCCCATCCAGTACACAACGCCAGAAGCCAGCGCCACAGCGTTCTGCCCAACAATAGATATGTTGTCGCCAATAAGCTGAACTGGCCAAACATTTGGTGGCCCCACATACTGCATCGAATACACCGACGCATCAGTAAAAACAACAATCTCTTGCCGGTTCTGTATGTACGTAACAATCTTTGAGCCGTGCGACAACCGCACACTACCCGCCTGATTGGTGATGGCGGGGTACCAAGTCGTTAGCGATTGTTTGTCAGACCACCGGATCAACATCGGGTCTAGCGTTGTATTTGTGATGTCGTTTGTCCCAAACACAATTGTGAACTGTAGCGTATCAGACACAGTGAAGTTGTTTTGGTACAGTGGGGCGTAGCCATCTGACCCGCCAATACTGGCTACTGGGTATCCGCGAGCAGAAATGCTTTGCACTCCAGACTGCGTGCCCGATGTGTTTATTGCAGATCCGTTGTAGGTAGCAGACAAATTAAACGTGTTACTGCTGGAGTTAACCACGTAATAGACCGTACCCGGCACCAATCCTGTTGGTAGATATCCCGTAGTTGTGAGCGTTACCGCCGTACCATTGGGTAGCGAGTATCCAAAAGTAAAAACCGCAGGGCTGGCAATCGTTACGGTAAAGACGCTATCTCTGTACCCCGTATTAGCGTCCCAATAGTACAGCGGTGACCCGCGTGTACCGTAAAGCAGATTCTGCCCGTAGTTCATCTGGTTCCAAATCTGCAAGGGGTTGCCGGTTGAAGTGCTGCCGTACCCCCAAGTGCCGATAGTAGATGGCGGAGCATATGTTGGTGGCGTCCCCCAAGTTCCTGCCCCCCAACCAGTAAGCGGCACAGCGTACTCTGGGCCGATATTAACTTGGTAAGAAATGTAAACGGTGCCGCCGCCCGTCGTGTTGGAGGCTGCTGTGCCAGAAACCGTGATGCTGTATGTGTTGGAAGATATGTAGGAAATGGTGTACTGCCCAACAGGAATAGTCACACCTCCCACTGTGGGAGCCGTACCGGAATAGTAAATATTTATGTAGCTCCCATTAAGCGCGCCGTGCCCGTTGTCGGTGATTGTCACCGTGGTATTACCACCCGAGTTAGTAGTGGTGTCTGTAGTAAACGGGTTAGAGAGCGTGCTGGTCTTGCGAATGGGCGTGACATCGTAGTAAGCGCCCCCGTTTTGGATGTAGAATTTTAGGTTTGTGCCCACACCCATCAATGTTTGCGCTGCCAGCGTCACCCAAGACCAGAGTGAACGGCATATGCCAAGGAACGTGTTGCCAGAAATCTGCAACCAACCGCCAATTTTTTCTGGCGTACCCTGTCGAAAACGAATTTTGTCGCTGTCGTACCAACCACCTTCAGTTGTGTACCGCGTGTTTTCCCGGTTGACTCCGGGTTTGAACAGAATTTTCTGTAAAGGCATTACTTGCTCGCCACGCCTTTGGTTTTCTCAAATGAGCGCATGCCACCAAAGCCGAGCAAGCCAGACAAAAGCACCATCAACTGGTCGGTCTGAAGGTCGGGTGGTGGGGTCAGCCCTTTAGGAATTATATCCACGCCTTGCAGGAAAGACCACCCCCACTGCATCAGCGGGTAGCCAATGAATTGATAAGCGAGGCCAAGCACCCCAACCCAACCGACAGCAGGACGCCAGCCGCTGACAAACAGATTAGGATTTTCTGCTTCAATCTTATTGACATCAACTTGGGCGAGGTCCGTAGCTTGGTCAATCCGCGCCTGTTCAAGATCGAGCTTGCGGTCCTCCAACGCCATTTCGAGGCGTTCTTTGTCCGTCGTAATGAGCGAATCCGCAACTTTGCCAACGCCTTCAATGATTGACCCAATACCAATCAGATCCATTACTTCAGCCCTTTCAGAGTACGATTGATCCACCCAAGCAGAAATTTAGACTGCGTACGATTTTTATTGCAGATGTCCGCGTAACGGGTGATCTTTGCCAGTGCGTAGGCTTTCTTGAACGCTTCGGGTTCAACACTGTTCAACATCTGCACTGTCTTATCGCCAACCGCGCCATCTGGTGTGGCCCCAACAATTAACTGAGCCAGCTTGATTGCAACACCAAGACCTGTGTTTACTGAGAAATTGAAGATGTTCTCGGCAACAGCTTGGACCGCAATGTCATCCCCTCGGATACGATCCCAAAACTCAACTTTATAAAAGTTGCGCACCATCCCAGTAAGGAGCGGATTACTGGTGGCTTCGTGGTCGATGAGGTTCCAACCGGGCCAGTTGGGGTTTTTGTTTCGCGCAATTCCAGCATACGTCATCCCACCCGTGTCACCGGGAATATTGTGTAGGACATAACCGCCTTCGTCGGCGATCATCTTTTCAAAGGCTTGTTCAAAGTTAGCCATTATTGTCCTTCATCTTGTTGATCTGCTCCCAAGCAGATTTCATCTTTTCCTCAAGGACCGCTACCCGCAAGTCAAGCTTAGAGAGCACGATGATGAGCGTCACAAGGCCAAGCAGCACCGGCCACGCTTTCAGGAAGAGTTCAACTATTTCCATTGCCGTGCATCCTTATGTACTCGCCACGCAGGAACGTCACCTTTTTGCGCCCGTCATGTTTCTTGACTTTACCCAAAGCAGGCGGGTTACTCAAGTATTCTGCGGCTCGCAGGATCATGTCCGGGTCATCCTCAAAAATACCAAGCGCCGTATTGCACCTCTTACATAAGATCCCACGAACATCATTCGAGTCGTGGCAGTGGTCTACGGCAAACTTGTACTGTTTGAGTTTGAGGGGGGTTTGACAGATAGCGCAATTATACCCCTGAAGTTTCAACAGGAAGTCATAATCTGAGGGGGACAACCCGAAACGCTCAAGACGGTTTACGTCTGACTTACATTTGCTACAGAGAAAGTAGTCTTTGCGCCCATGAATGATCAAGTCTTCTCTGGCAAACTCACCAGAACACACAGCACAGAACAGCATATAAAAACCCCGGTGGGTCGCACCGGGGCCGGACCTTAGTTGTCGGTCTGTTCGTCTTCTGCTTCGTCTTCGTCTTCTTCAGCGTCTTCGTCTTCGGCAACTGCGTTGGCAGCAACTTCAAACTGGGCTTCCAAGTGCGAAGAGAAGAAAGAGCTAAGCGTGAACTCGCTGATACCGTTCTCGGCAGCGACAGCAAACACGACAGAAAACAGTGCATTCAGCGCATCAATCGGCTCCGAGCCGTCAATCGCATCAATGATCAAGTCTTTCATGAGAATCTCCGGGGTTGATGGGCGGGTGCCCGCCGCGATTTTACCGTGCGTGTAAGACAGGAAAATTACTTCTTCAAATCCTTGAGCGTCTCGGCCAGTCGTGCGCGTTGCCCAAGCTTCCCCGGTTTCTTTGCAGCGGCGGCTAGTTTTTTAGCGGGGATGGGTTTACCGGGTTTTGCACCAAGTTCAGCCCGTAAAGCGCCGGGTTTTTTGATTGCCTTTTGAATCCACTTCTCAGCCATGACTGCACCTTATGTGTTAGATACGTTTGTTGATGGGAACTGACGCGTGTTACCGGGGTACACAATACGGACTGCGCCTCCAGCGCCACCACCGCCCGGGCCTCCGCTTGCGGGTCCACCACCACCGCCACCAAACAAGCCCCCACCACCACCAGCGCCATTACCATAAGGCGATGTTGCTTGACAATTGCCACCACCAGTGCCGCTAGAACCTCCGCCACCACCATTATTTAGAGAGCCTGTCCCGCCAGCAGGCGATCCGCCGCCACCACTTGCACCTTGGCCGTAAAGTCCAACACCGCCCCCGCCCCCGCCGCCAGAAGCAATGTACGGCCCAGTAGTGTAGAACCCAGAGCCACCACCGCCACCGCCACCACCAGAGCCACCAGCACCTACGTAAATACCGCCATCACCGCCGTTGCCGCTATACCCACCAGCGCCACCACCACCGGGGGCGATATAGTTTGGTGCCGAATACCCCTGCCCAGCGCCGCCGTTACCCCCGCCGGTACCAACACAATTAAGATTACCAAGCCCAGCAGAAAGAATAATAGTTGAGCTTGCCGTTAAGGACGATGTGTATCCGTCGCCTCCGTTGACCTGTACCGTAATAGCTTGACCCGGAGTTACTGCGTAGTTGTTTAGGTAGCGCAGTGCGCCACCAGTGCCGCTTGAGATAATACCGAAGCCTGACGAACCAGCACCAACAGCCACGGCAGAAATTGAGGTAATCCCGGCAGGGACAATGAAGGTGTACGTTCCGCTAGATGTGTATTCGTTTGCACCGCCAGTTAGGATTGAATTGCTTGCCGCGCTTGGAGCGCTTGGCCCAAGCCCGTTGTTTGCCGTGACGGTAAACGTATAAGAAGTAAGCGATGACAATCCCGAAACTGTAATCGGCCCTGAACTTGCGGTGCCAGTAAATCCACCCGGACTTGATGTCGCGGTGTAGCTGGTAATAGCTGAGCCGCCGTCAAATGAGGGTGGCGTGTAGGAAACCGACGCAGTGTATGCGCCTATTGTGGAAGCCGTGACTCCCGTGGGGGCATTGGGCGTACGCCCGTAGCTCAGCCCAACAACTGAACTAAGAATGCCACTCATGTCAGCGCGGTTCCCGTGATAATCCAAGTCGTGCTGGCTACTTTAAGCGCGTTTGCCACGCCATACTGCCCGAGCGTACGTGAACCCGCCGTACCAAAATAGCCCCAGTACATCGTGTCTGAGTTTGCAATACCAATTGCAGTAGACGAAAGATTCACAAAAGAAATAACCGTACCAATCGGGTATGCCACAGAAGCGTTTGCTGCAATAGTGTACGTCGCGGCTCCAGCACCAGCCGCGTGATAGATGTGTTTACCAGCGTCACTTAGTACCGTTGTGTAGTTACCAGTCTGAGCGTTCTGCGGGATGTTCAGGTAACCTGCCGAGTTAGTGCCGTCAATCGTGCAGTTTGATAGCGTGCCAGAACTAGGGGTTCCTAGCACGGGGGTTACGAGCGTTGGTGTGGTTATTGTTGGGCTAGTTGAGAAAACAAGATTCGTGCTAGTAGTGCCCGTAGCACCAGACGCGGTATAGCCCGTAATGTTGTTAAACGAACTGATGCTAGCGGTTGATGCGTTGGTACCGCCGCTGGCGACTGGGACAACCCCCGACACAACGGAGGGGGAAATCTTTACGAAGTCAGTGCCATTAAATGCAAGGGAGCAGCGCTCATTAGCCGCCAGTACTACGCCGGTCTGGCCAGACGCTTTGAACGTGACCGTGTATGTGCCAGACGTATTAAGAACAACATAAGTCTTGCTCGATGCCGGGGCCGTAATGGTTATGTTAACTGACGCCGGGGACGCAATAATAATTGCATACTGAGATGAAGTGGCACCAAGCGCGCCCCCAGTTGTTTTGGTTAGCGTCGTGTCCGCAGTTACTGTTAGTGCCCCGGCAATTGCCGAATCAAGATAGGTCGTAATGTAGTTATTGACTGTATCGCCCCATGTGCCGGATAACTCCCCCGTAGTAGGAAGCGCAAGCCCAAGAAGTGTAGTAAACGTGGTTGACATAAGTGTTCCTTACGCGGCTATCTGTGTCCAGTACGGGTTCTGGCTATCGTCTACCTGAACCCATCCGGGTGTTTGTGGGTTAGAAATTAGCGTCCAGTTCGGGTCTTGCGGAGTTGGAATTGGCGTCCAATTATTATACGGTAAAGCCACTTGCCCAACATACCCGACTGCTTGTATCCCGGTAACGGGTATCACAACAGTTTGGACAACCACAACAGTACCGATTGCTCCGGTACCCTGAACTCCGGTAACAGTGAATGTGACCGATATTGGCACAACGGCTGTGCCAATTGAACCCGTGCCTTGAACGCCTGAGACAGCGACAGATGTTGGAACCTGTGTAATTCCAACTGCGCCGTTGCCCTGTACGCCTGTGACGTATGGGATGATTCCAACCTGACCTAAACCCTGTATTCCGGTTGGAGATACAACCGCACCAGCAACGATTGAGACAGAGCCAATACTTCCTGTAGCTGCAACTCCAGTCAGAACAGTATTGGATGCGCCCGTAGCTGTGACGGTTCCTGCACTTGCTGTTCCTTGAACTCCAGTAACCGGGACATTGATTGGGTTGATAACAGCGCCAATCTGCCCGTTGCCTTGAACACCGTCAGGGAAGACAACATAGCCATATTGAAGCGTAACCGTGCCGACTGCGCCGTTTCCTTGGACTCCGCTAACAGTTAGGCCAGCTACATAGAACGCATCGTTCTGGAAAGCTGATGCTTCAAAAGCCCCATCTGTTCCAACTGCTTGTATCTGACCAACATTGCCTGTCGCAGCTATGCCGGTAACGGAAACCGTGGCGGAAATCCCAGCGGTGATAGAACCAACTGACCCCGTACCGGCAACGCCGGTAACAGAAACAGCGGCGGAGGCTACAGTTGTAACGATGCCGACTGAGCCAGTACCGGCTACTCCGGTGACGGTCGTGGAAACACCGTAAGCGACACTTACGCTGCCAACTGCTCCTGTGCCAGAAACGCCAGTGACTGCTGTATTTGTTTCGGTTTCAAATGCGCCGGAGTAAAACGCACTCGACTCAAATGCAGCAGCCACCGTTTAAACCTCAATTTCGCAAGCAACCCCAGTCACTTCAACTACACAAGCGATAACAGGAACCCACACTTGGTTCTCTTCATCCCATATATATTCTTTACCGTCGTCAGGCTTGTCCATTGATTATCACCCAAGAGGTTGTTGGTTCGTCCCAGTTGTACAACTGACCATCAGTAGGAAACGGGACAGGCGGTTCCCACAAACAGGTATCTTCGTTCAACGTCCAAGATAGGAACGGTTGTGGCGGGATAAAAGCGTCTCGGGTTGCATCGTATGTGTAACCAAATCCGGCAAAATTTTTACGAAATGGTGTACCGCCCAATTGATGAACTCCACCAATCGTGTTGTAGCTAGTGCGTTTGCCACAATAATATTGTTCCCAATTTATTGTTTGACCTTCAAAAGTCTCGCCCTCATCTTTCCCAACCGTCACTTGAACAACAATATTGTTTTCATCAAGAACTGCGTAATGAGCCATTTCAGACCTCAACTAAATGTCACGGTGTCAGAAACACCGGCTGCTGTAATTGTATAAACTTTATTAGCCCCAACTGTTGCAGATGTTT
>Ga0214921_10001548_pt1 | contig 38856 bp, 35 predicted proteins | sample LL1505_MetaG_FD_177992 | JGI IMG/M metagenome (GOLD analysis project Ga0214921, IMG submission 177992) | Freshwater microbial communities from Lake Lanier, Atlanta, Georgia, United States - LL-1505 | ecosystem: Environmental > Aquatic > Freshwater > Lake | place: USA: Georgia | collected...
GAACAAGTAAAACATGTAATTTATGTATGAAACCAATAGAATTATACAAAAATAAAGTAATAAGAAAGAAAAGGGATGGAACATATACCAAAGCAAGAATATGTCAAATCAATAGTGTAATCCGTTGCAAACTCAACGAGTGTAAATTATGCTGTATGGATAGAGATATTAATGCATCAAAGAACATTTTGCTTTTACTGCAATTACAACAAGCAGGAAAAAAACGACCAGAATGTTTTAGTCCAAAGAATATGAACGACTATGATACTCCCTTATGGGAAGATAAGTATGTCGTGGCGTGAAATCCGCAATTACCTTTTGTTTATTTTTTAGCGTCTATAATGGGCGTTTTAAATGTGCAAAGGTGTAAGAACAGCTTCCTTATTATCATAAATATATAACTTATCAAGCGCGTTATATTTGTCATAATTTTTAAATCTTGCCAATAGTCTAAGTATTTCTAAATGATTGTATTTAAGATACTTGTATGTCATTTTGTATGAATTGTTGTTTTTACATCTATAAATTATAATTATATTATTTCAATTTTATGTAAAAATACATAAAAATTATGTAAAATTTTTGCAAAAATAAAAAGACAAATTTGCAGAAAATTGAAATACTATAATTATAATTTATAGTTGTAAATACAAAACAGCTACTATTATTATCAAAATGTCAGCCTTCAACAAAGTTACTAGTTATTATGAATTCCATACAAAAGATATGGAGAACTTTCCATTATCAATATTCAATGATGAATCTAAAAATAAACAATTTGGTGTACTTTCACTTGTTACTGAAAAAACAGAACCTATAAAAGTTCCACTTGCAATATTCTTCAACGTAGATTGCTCGGCATCAATGTCAGATACATGCAGCGATGGTCGTACAAAAATACAACATATCATTCATACATTAAATAATATTCTACAAGTATTTTCAACCATGGAAGATACTGAATGTTATATTGCAGTGGATGTATTTGACCATGATATAAAAACTATATTTGATTTCACGCAGATAACATCAAACAATGTAAATACACATATTGAAATGATATCTGCAATTTATCCAAACGGGTCTACTGATATTGAAAAATCACTATTGAACGCAAATACAAAAATAAACAGTTATATTGAAAAAAACCCAACCCATAAAATGGTACATATTCAATTAACTGACGGGGACGCAACTGCTGGTTGCAATGACCCAGATAAACTTGCTGAAATTGTAGATGAACGTTATACAAACATATTTATTGGTTTTGGAAATACACACAACAGTTTTATGTTAAATACATTAGCTAATAAAAAATATGGCGAATATTTATTTGTAGATAAAATAGAAAACGCGGGATTTGTTTATGGTGAAATTGTAAATAATATGGTATATTCGCTCATTGAAGATGGCTATATTGAAGTTGAAGATGGTGAAATTTATGATTGGAAAAAAAATAATTGGACAAATAAGCTGGTTATTCCAAAAATTGCTGGCGATATTAAAAAAACATATCATATTCGATGTGATGATATTGAAGAGATTGATATAAATATTCATGGAAGATTGATTGGAAGTGATAATATTGAATTATTATGTAATGTGTACCCACTTCCGGATTTGATTGATTTCAATACGAATATTGCAGAGCCGAATGATTTGACTCAATATATGTATCGTCAAAAAGTACAAGAAATTTTATATATGATAAATGAATTCAATACAAATGATAAAAAAGTTCATATTGACAACCAATTTTCAACACCAATTAGAAATAACAATAACTATCATCGTGATACAAAAATGGAAATAAGACAAAATGTAAAAACATTGTTTACTCATCTCAAAAAATATAGGGACAGTTTGAATGAAGATGAAAAAGAAAAGAAACAATTCATCAAAGTATTAATGGACGATTTGTATGTATCTTATAAAACAATGGGCAATCATACATCACATATGTATTCATGTGCAAGACAAACATCACAAGGGCGTCAATACTCTTATAATGTGACAAATATTGAAGAAGAAGAACAGCCAAATTTCAGGATGAAACGGTTTCCCAATGGAAGGATTTTCAATATTCAATCAACGCCATTAAAAAGAAGTAATAACATATTATGTCAATGTTTAGAAGATGAAGAAAATGAATCAATTGTAAATATTAGTAAAAGATTAGATTTTGAAAATGATGAATATGCTGAAATATTTAGAGAACATGATATAGAAGAAAATTGTGACGAATTTGATGATTTTGTATTGTCTCAAAATACCGATACGACATATACCACACCATCTATTGTAAATATGATGAGGTCAGTAAGCAAACGATAAATTGATATAAATGTCAGAAAAATTATATTTATTGTATTTTGTAAATTATAATTTATGTTTAGAATAGTATAAAAATATATAAATTATTAGTATATATTTTTAATGTCAAAAAATTTCAAAACCGAAACTGAATCCAAAGAACCAAATGTTCCGCCAGAAAATTTCATTATTATTGTTCGTGATTTTCTTAAAGATTTATCAATAACATATCCTGAATTTTCTTATTTATGGGCGAATTGGACCGACCCAAAATTACCAGAATCGGAAATTCAAAAGTTATATGATTATTGTATTACTGTATATCCACAAAGATTTTTTGATATTCTATATCAAAATTTTGATTTATTTAGTTCTGAAAGTACCAACAATACCTTTTTTTTACCAAATGTTGATTTTAAAATTCTATATAATTGTGATAATGTATCAGAAAATACAAAAAAAGCCATTTGGAAATATTTACAATTATTATTGTTTACTATTGTGAATTCCATTAAAGACAAATCCGATTTTGGAGATACTATGAATTTATTTGACGGTATTGATGAAAACGAATTACAAAATAAATTGAATGAAACATTTAGTAGTATTGGAGATTTCTTCAAAAATATGGAAGAAAATACCAATAATAATGAAACAGGCGAAGATTCTGAAATACCAATGCCTGATATGAAGGATTTTTTCAAATTTGCAGAAAAAATGAAGGAAGACGCAGGATTAGACGAAGACACTGAAAGTGGAATGCCCGGTGGATTCAAATTTGATAGAAATAGTATGCCAAACCCAGAAGAATTACATGGTCATTTGAAAGGTCTTTTTGAAGGTAAAATTGGAACATTAGCACAAGAATTGGCCGAAGAAATTTCACAAGATTTTGGCGACATTTTAGGAGGAAATGATGAAGAACAACCAACTTCCACACAAGATGTATTAAAAAAAATGATGAAAAATCCTAAAAAAATTATGGATTTAATGAAGACTGTGAGTGGTAAATTAGACCAAAAAATGAAGAATGGTGATATTTCAAAAGATGAAATCATGAAAGAGGCCACTGAATGGATGAGTAAAATGAAAGATATGGGAGGAACCGACCAATTCAATGAAATGTTTAAAAACCTGACAAAAAATATGGGTGGTTTAGGTAAAAATATGAAAATTGACCAAAACGCATTAGACCGAATGACAAAAACACAATCAATGAAAGAACGTATGCGTAATAAGTTAGAACAACGAAGACAACAAGCAATGGCACAAGCCGCTTTGAACCAATCAAAAGCTGTTATTCAAGAATCAAATACACCAAATAACTATGTATTTAGAATGGAAAATGAAGGCGTTCAAGAAAAAACATATATTAGTAAAAAACAACAAGACCAAGAAATCGATGATATTATGGCTAAATTAGATATTAAAGATGAACCAAAAGCAACAACACAACCCACTAAAAAATCCAAAAAGAACAAGAATAAGAAATAAAATGTAATTGTATTTATATATAGATGATTTCATTATCTAAATACATAAATGTTCCTGTATTTATTCTAGCAGTGATAATAGGAATAGTTGTTATGTATGTTACTATGCCAGATACTCGTAAAATATTTGTGTACCCTTCTCCTGAAAATATAGATATATTGCAATATCGTGATAAAACTGGTAGTTGTTTTACAATGAAACAAACAGAGACCCCTTGTCCTAAAAATGAAAAAGATATTGCTAAAATTCCGGTTCAAACATAATGTTTAGTTATAATATATGTATTATGACTAAATCGAAATGTTTTTCAAAGTGTCGTAAAGTTCCTGAAACATTGTGTACACATGAAGAATGTAAATATGTTAATGGTTCTCAATATAGTTATTGTAGATTATCCAATGATTATAAATTGGATGAAAATTGCATTTCGCGGAAAAAGACGTATAAAAATGCAAAATCAAACACCACCAAAAAAATGAAAACACTAAAAAATAGAGAAGCTGCCAAAAAAATCGCTAAATTCATGGAACGCATCGATCCTACAAAACGACGCGAACTCTTCTTAAAAAGTATTTGTTCGGATTCTGGTATATGCATTGCTTTTGGAAAAGAAACCAACAAAATAAAGGAACATTTTGGCGGTTTTACAGATTTCAAATATATTAAATTACCAATCAAAAGAATGGGCAAACCATCCGAGAATGGATTCGTAAATGAAATTACTTATGAAAATAATGGATATTTCGCAAATACGATTTTGAAATCATCCGCAAAAGTGGATTCAGACAACTTGATGTTTGAATATTTAGTCGGATTGTATATCAATAAACAATGTTCTGTATTTCCATGTTTCATAGAAACATATGCATGGTATTCCTATATCAACAAAGATACATGGAATAAAATGAAAAAGTCGAAATATACAACTTATAATATTTTTGAAAAAAACCTTGTATTGCAACCTGCTGTTATAAATTCCCCTAAATCTATGGAAATAGCATGTACAAATTCGAAACATATTGCTATTTTGATACAACATATCAAAAATGCACAATCGTTGAACGCTAGCATTTCTAATAAATTTTTCTTTGATAATGAGCTATTGTATGTATTATATCAAGTATATATGCCATTAGCAGCGCTTGCTAAACAATTCACCCACTACGATTTGCATTTAGATAATGTATTAGTATATGAACCAGTCAGAGGTAAGTACATACAATATTACTATGTTCTCAATGATGGAACACAAATTTCATTCAAATCATCCTATATTGCTAAAATTATTGATTATGGACGTTCATTTTTCGTAGACAATAAAAAATCCATTGTGGGAACTTCTAAAAATATTTATAATGAAATTTGTCACATCAAAAAATGCAAACCGGATTGTGGAAGTAAATATGGTTTCTCTACATTAGAACCTGAAAAACCACGTGGAAGTTTCTATTATATTAGTTCAAGTAAGCGTAATATGAGTCATGATTTACGTTTATTGAATGAAATATTGATAAATGCAAAATATTCTTGTAGAAAAGGTGAGTTATATGATACAATCAAAAAAACACAATATGGAGTAGGACTCACCGAAGATGTTTCATATGGAACCAAAGAACAAATTCAATGTGGATTACCTGAAAAAATAGCAAATGTAGTAGATGCGCGGGATGCATTGCAAGAATTAATATTGAAAATGGCTGCAAAAAATGAACAACGCTATTCAAGTATGGAAAGATTGGGTTCTTTGTATATTTATGAAAATGGTTTCAATATGAAATTTGAATCACCGTAAACAAAATATTTAGCACAAAACCGATTATCTGTTTAATATATATATGAATATTAAACGGATTTTATATACTCCATTTGGAAAAATCGTTATTTCTATATTGTTGGGATTAGGTTTAGCCACAATGTTCCGCAAAGTATGTACCGACAATAATTGCATAATATTTAATGGTCCAGTGATAACCGATATTGAAGGAAAAACATATAAATATGGTGAAAAATGCTATAAATACACGGCAGCACCAACTGTATGTGACAAATACAAAAAAATTATTGATGTATCATCCCCGCCGCCAAAAGACCAATAATATGCGTTAATTGCATGAGTTTTAGACATTTTATTATAGTATAGTTTTTATATGGCTGACAGAATTGCAACTACACGAATTTCGGACCTACCTGAAAATATAACTGTACAAATGCCTCCTGGGTCATATAATCCATCGCAACAAAATTTCAATCAACCAAATATGGGATACGGACAAGATAGTCAAGAACCAAATACTACCTATACTCAAATGAATGTACATCCAAATCCATATGGCATTCCACCACAAAATAATGTCATGTCGTTACCTCAAACTACACAGCCACCAAAAAATCAAAATCAGTTTCTACCTCAATATAATATGCCACAAAATGAGCCTCAATATAGATTACCATCACGTGACATTCCAGTTGACCCTACACAATATTTAAATGATGAACAAGTTCAACCAAATTATATTCCAATGCATAAATTAACGTCGGATTACATAAAAGATTATGAAGATGAAAATGATATTCCAATGCAAGAATATAGACAAAAAAAACATAGGGAATCATTAATAGATACACTATTGACGGAATTACAAACCCCCATTTTAATTGCTATTTTGTTTTTCATATTTCAAATGCCTATTATAAATACACTTATGTATAAAAATTTAGCATTTTTACCAATATATAATAGTGACGGAAATGCTAATTTTTATGGGTTATTTTTAAAAAGTGCAATATTTGGGTTATTGTATTATGGCGTATCAAAATTCACAAATTATATATCGATGGACATTTAAAATAGGACAACCCTCGTATGAGGGTTGCCTTTGTAATTGTTTTATCGTAACAGTTGCCCTTTCACATATAGTGGAACGTCAGAATGCGTTCCACTATAAATGTTCAAAGGCGTATTAGTGAATTATAAACATTATTTTTTTATAAGATACCCTCCTATTGTAAAAAATAATTTCAATTTTTATCAATGAAATTATTTGGGAAAGTGTTTTGATAATACTTAACAATATGGGTTATGTATGTGAATAAATGCAACTAAAATATAACGTCTACCTTTTGTAATTTCTAAGCCTGAATGTTTCGTTTTTCCACAATGAATCAATGCATCCCCTTTTTCCAAAAAAGTTACAATTCCATCATCGAAATATGTACCACCGCCTTCAAAATCACTAGGATCACTTAATAAAATATTCACACTTATTTCAGAATTATCTCTATGTATTTCCAAATTACTTTGTAGATTTGCATCATATTTAACAATAAAAACATCATCAACATTAAAAATATGTTTATCATCCAAACAATACGATTTCTTTATAAATTGAATAATAGTAAATAAAGATTCTGAAATAAAAGGAAAAATTGAGGTTATTTTTTTCAGAGGTAAATCAGTTGTTGGATATAAATCATGCCTTGTAGTTGTCCACCCTCCGTTTTCAAAAGCATATTTTTCACTTTCTCTAATAATCCAATTACATATATAAGATTCATATATATTTTTTTTAATAAATCGTTGTATAAACTTCGGGTTACATGATGTATCAATATGGTTATTATCATTCATTTCGAATTTGTCTAATTTGAATTCAAATGCATTATAAATTTCACAGTCTTTTGTATTGATTAAATCAACCAAATTTTCATATTTTGATGAGTCTACGTATATAAGTTCATCAAAATAATCATAATTAAAACCATATCTACTTTCTTTAAAAAAAACAGTTTTGAATTTATTTTCTACAAAATCGAATGACATTTTATTATTTATTAAATCTATGTTATAATTAGAATAATGGTCAAATGAAAATATTTTTTTAGGAAAAGGAATTGAATTCGATTGATATTCATCCAATACATTAATTACAAGTGTTTTTTCATTGTATACAGAATGATAATATTCATTTGGTTCAAATATGATATGATTTAATTTTTTTGGAAAAGAACAAGAAATAATCAAATTATCAAAATTTTTATATTTATATGTTTCTTCCATCAAATTTGTAATAAGAAATGGATTATTATTATTATCAAAAAATACAATAATCGATAGAATTGGAGTTGAACCTTCATTTTTCATAAAATTAATTTTTTTATGAATAAACCCAAATTCTGTATATTTACTATTTATACTTAATCTATTAGAATGAAATGTTACTATATTACAAACTATTTTTTCTAAAAAAGAAGTATACTCACTTTTTTGTTGGTTTAATCGGTAAAATGTATTTGAAGGAATAATATCAATAATTTCTTTAAATAAATTATCATTATATTCGTTACTAATTTTCCAATATTTCGACATTTACATATCAACGCTATTTATTCTTTATATATTTATAATGCAAAAAAATATACAGTTACTGATGTAGTTGATGGTTCTATTCTATTATTACTAATGTCAGGAATGCTACCTTTTGTACTAAATGTCGCGTCTATCCCTTTTACCCCGGTTGCCCCGGCTGCCCCGGCTACCCCTTTTGCCCCTTTTGCCCCGGCTACCCCTTTTGCCCCGGCTACCCCTTTTGCCCCAGTTCTTCCATATGACAAACCTTGTGAAGGATCTGATTTTCCACAATAACCATCCTGTCCACGTCCGCCATTACCTCCTTGTGTCCCTTTATACCCTTGTCCTCCGGTTGTTCCATTCTCCCCTTTTCCTCCGGTTGTTCCCTTTGTAGGAGCAGTGACTTTAATTTCAAAAATTTTAGTATTAGATTGTTTAATATCAAAAATGATATTATTACTAGTATCAATTGTGACACCAACATCCGAATTACTAGGGTCAATCTGATATAGATTATTTGAATATACAATTAGACCATCACCACCTTGACCGCCATCTCCACCTTGACCGCCATCTCCACCTTGACCGCCATCTCCACCTTCTCCACCCTCACCAACATCACCGCTACCTCCACCGGGCTTATCTCGACCACCATTACAATCAGATTCATTACCACTTCCACCAGGTGCACCTGGTTGACCTTTAATTCCAGTTGCACCTGTTGCACCTTTAATTCCAGATTCACCTTTATTTCCAGCTTGACCTTTACTTGCTACTAATTTTACTTTTATAGCATTACACCATTCCGGAATTTGTATTTTACCAGTTTTAGTTATAGTTGTTGAGGAAGCAGTAATTTTTTTATCTCTAAACTTACCGTTTCGGTCTGAAAAAAAATTTAAAAAACCTGTATCATTCGGAATTATATCTGATGTACCGTATCTGCCAGATGATGATGGAGTATAGTTTGGTAAATCGAAGCCACTTGAAAGACTTAAAATTCCAGTCTGCATCATACCTCTTATATCATATCCTTTGTAGTAGTATTTTTCACTCATTTAATATATATTATATAAATATTTATTATTAACTGATATAAAAAGAAAAAATAAATGAAGTAAATGGAGTATATTTGTGAATACAAAAATTCGATACCGAATATATTATGTAATGAAATAATACAATTATTTGAAAGTCTAGAAAATGAAAAAAAAGAAATTATAGTAAGTCATGCAAATACCAGTTTTGAAAATACAAACATTTTTATTATTCCTAAAAATCATGAAAAATGGAAAAGAATTGAACTATTTTTATATAAAGAAATGCTGAGTAAATTAAAAAAATATACAAATAAACATACAAATTATATTAATTATAAAAATTTTTTTGGAAATAATCAATTGTATGCACCAAATTTTGTAATACAAAAGTGTGGAAAACAAAAAAGTGAATGTCAGTATAACGATGACCATGGCGTAGAAAATAGTAATTTAAAAGTAATTACATTTATATGGTATTTAAATACTATTGATGAAGGAGGTGATACTATTTTTTGGGAAAACTATAAAGTTCGGTCAGAACAAGGAAAACTTTTATTATTTCCATCAACTTGGTGTTATCCATATATATGTGAAATACCAATTTCATGTGATAAATATGTAATAACCGGTTGGATATATGAAAAAATAGATAAATAATATGTTGTAAAATGTTATTTACGAAATATAATAAAGAATAAAAAGAATACAATATATATTTTTTAATGTTTGGAAACTTCAATACGTGGAAAATTTCAATAGATAATGAAAATATACAAAACATATTGTTAGATAGTTTCGAAATATCAAATCCTTTGACATATTTATTAGATACAAATAAAATGCAATATAGTGTTATTGAAAAATTGGTTTACGAAATTGCATCATTCCATTTCAATCGTTTAAATATGCAATTTGATGAAAATAAATATGTAGAATTTTGGTTCAAAAATAGTTCATCGCATGAGAAAAATAGTTTTCATTTTGATTGCGATGAATATGATAGAAAGATGAACATGCCAGAAATATTCATTACTCCTTTATTATCGTGTATTGTTTATATGAATAATAATGAAAACCCTACTATAATAACGAATATAGACCAAGAAACTTATAATACTGAGAATTTTAACGAAAACACTACATTAATATTATCTTTTCCAAAATATCTTAAACATATTACATTTGACGGCGGTAATAATTATCATGGAATATCAAATTTTTCCGGAAATGAAGATGACCGATTTATTTTAGCTATTAATTTATGGGACATACGACCACAATTTGTCCCTTATTTTGATTATTTAACATTTATTAATATGATATTTGTTGCTAAAAAAAAACGAATAGAAAATATGATTATAAATATAGATAAAAATGATAAATTAATTGATATTTGTTTAGATATGAAAAATAGAAAAACAATAAATCTTGAAAATAGGGAACTAATAAACCCCGAGTTTTTTAAAAATATTTTTATCAATAAAAATTATGATGGATTATTGAATTTATATGAAATTATAAAAAAAGATTTACCCAATTTTGATACATTTTATTTCAATTTACCAAACAATGAAGTGGTGGATAAAGAACACCATATCAATAAACATCTCATACACTTTGATATGTCTTTGCCAAAATTTAAACAACGAATTATTATTCCAAATATATATTCATCTATGATTTGCGATTGGAATACAAAAGAATATGAAAAACATAATGCAAAACAAGATTTTATAAAAATTGAAGAGTTAAAAAATATTTTCCCAGTTTTAATAGAATCGTTTTCAATAATTTTACATCAAATTACAAAATATTATTGTTTAAATGACCAAGAAATTACTTATAATATAGTTGATGTAATAATTATAAAAAACTATGAAGGATTCAAACCACATGAATATAGAAATGATTGTGATATGATAGTGAATATTTTATTAAACGATGATTTTGAAGGAGGTGGATTTTGGTTTGAAGATGGAATTACAAGTTTTTTAGAAAAAGGTTCAATGATAGTTTATAATTCAAAAGTGAAAAATACAATCACGGAGGTAACAAAAGGAACCCAATATATATTAAAAATATGCATTCAAATCGTGAAAATAAATTAAATAGAAATAATATATTATTTATTATGGATATACCCATTATTGATAATTTACTAGTAATATCAGTTGCAACAGACCCGCATGACAAAGGCTTCCAATATTTTATAAATTCATTAAAACATAACAATATTCAATATAAGATATTAGGATTGAATACAAAATGGAATGGCGGTATTATGGAAGAGGGAATGGGTGGTGGTCAAAAAATAAATTTATTAAAAGCAGAATTGAAACGTTGGGATACAGTAAAACTAAAAACAACTTTATTATTGTTTTCTGATAGTTATGATGTGATAACTGTATCTACAGAATCTGAAATCATTAAAAAATATTATAGTATATCAAAAAACCATATATTATTTTCTGCTGAAAAATATTGTTGGCCCGATATTTCGTTAGAAAAATATTATCCAAATACAAAATCAAATTATAAATTTTTGAATTCAGGTGGATTTATCGGAAATGCATATGATATATTAAACATTTTGACTATGGATATAAATGATAACGATGATGACCAATTATATTTTACAAAAATATTTCTTTTCAACAATGTAAACATAAAATTAGATTATAATTGTGAAATATTTCAAACATTAAATGGAACTATACAAGATATTTATATTTATAAAAATAGAATTATAAATAAAAGTCAATTAACATTTCCGTCATTTATCCATGGTAATGGAAGTAGTAAAAAATATCTATATAACATTGCTAAACATTTATCCTTTCTACGAAATTGAATAATATCTACATCGATGTAAAATAAATATCACTATTTTCAACATCGCTCGGAAAATTTATTCTACTTTCTTGATCTGTAATATTATTTTTTATAGCAAACGTTTTCAATTTTGGATACTTTTCGTAATATTTACTATATTTTTTATGCGGATAATCAGAATCGTACATAATTGGTAAAAATTCATCAATTGGTAAAAAATGTTTCATTAAATTTGCATTTAATAATTTTTTTGCACCATTGTATGTGAGAATATAGCATGATGCATTATAGCAATATTTTGGAATAACAACATTATCATTAACTTCGATTTCATTTCCCAAATCATATAAATGATTCAATTTATATCTATTTAAATAAAACATATCATAATGCATATCTAAATTTAAGATATATTTTAGCATACTATCAAAATTATCATAAAAAACAGTATCATCTTCTAATATTAATAATTTTTCAATATTATTTTCAACAATATAGTTCCATACACAATAATGCGATAGAGTACATCCAATTGTACCTACATATATTGGAGTATTTTTGTATGGATCAATGTAATTTGGTATAATTTCAAAATCATATTTATGTAATTCTGTTTTTCCATATACTGCGTCCATATAAATGTAATTGCTTAAACAAGTTTTTTGTATTTTTTCTTCCATTGCTTGTTTTCGTTCTTTATTTTTTGCTAAATTTATGATAACAGCGTGAATCATATAAAAATATTGATTATTATTTTTTATATTATTCAACTAATAAATATATATCTAACAATATTGTAATTTTTCAAGTGACCACGTATTTATCGTATACCTGTATGTATTATTTTCAACGGTAGAAACTTTATGTAAGTGTGTCCAATATGGTGGAAAAATAATAACAGAACCTTTTTTTAGTTTCAACTTAATATTATAATAAGGGAATTCAAAAATTCCACCTTCATAATCATCATTTAATGTAAATATCAATGATGTATTGCGAATCATTTCATAATCTTCTATTTCTTGTGATTTACTAATAAAGTTTACATCTGTTATTATTTTAAATGCTACGCTATCCATATGCATTAATGTCTTTCCGTATATTTTTCTGAAATCATAATCACAAATATATTCAAAACATATATTTGGATTAATTTGTATCATAATATTACTTATTATTTTCATTTTGTCATTTAGACTATCAAGACTATTTTGTAATTCTTCTGCATTGAAATCATTCAATATACTGTTATTTGTAATCAAATTATTATCATTTAATAAAGAAATAAATTCTTCATGTATGTTTGTAGAAAAATTATAATCAAAATCATTTTTTTTTTCCAATAATTTTCTTGGAAATATAGTGAAACATTCTACATTATTTGACTTTCCGTGAACTTCTTTTACAAGTGGTAATATATCGATTAATTTAGTCATTTTATTACAAAATTCAGTTTCTAATATGTTTTCAATAATATATACATTACATTTGTCATATTCAATTGTAATATACCCATCAATTTCTTTTATAATAGTATTCATATATTACACCAACCAAAAATGAATTTATATTATTTTTTATACCATTTAAATTATTTCTTCTAATTTCCATGCAATACATACCCTCATACTTTTAACATAACGATTAAATGCGCAGCCTTTGTGAATATATGTAGATGGAAATAAAACACCACGATTTATCATTGGTTCTATTGAAAAAACGATTTTTTCATTTGGAACTTTTATATATAAATTACCACCAATATCTTCTATATTATCAATATTATGAATATATAAACAAAATGTAATTGCATTTTCTTGATAATCATCTATATGATAAGAACCATCTTGTCCATATGTTTGTCCGTTTGCATATACTCGTTTTAAATTCATTTTTTTTTTAAAAGTATATTCAATTTTATCTTTTATATATTTTGAAAAAAATATGTCATCATCTAATTTCATTATCCAAAAAGGTGTATCTATTTTATCATCATTGCCGTTTGATTCTTGACCAAAATCCCAACTTTTTGATGAAATAATAGAATGTAATAATTGTAAATCATCATTATTCAAAAAATTATCTACAATTTTTATATTTTCCATAATTATCTTAATACTATATATTTTTAAGTTTGTTCAAAATACTTTATGTTATCAGTGAACCATTTTTTGATTTCATCTATAAATTCAATTTCTATATTTTGTTTGAAGACATAATCATATTTCAAAATATTTTGTAAAACATAAGAAAGTTCGAAGTTATCATATTTGATTAAATTCTCAAATAAAAACAGTTCCTTTCTATTAATAAAATTAACACTATTATGAAAAACGAAAAAAAATACTTTTATTTCATTTGCGGAACGAATATGCATAAAATTATTTTTTTCTAAATATTCAATTGAATGTTTTTGACAAATGTCACAATGTATATTATTGCAAATTGAATGTATAATTTGTAATAATTCCGCGCGTATTATATGAAATGATTGTGGTTTTATTTTATTGACAAGAACATGAAAAAAATTCCATAAAGCAGTCCCCCAAAAAATTTCGTCGTTATTCATATTTTTTCTATATAGACAAATATAGAAAAATATTTCTAAAAATTTTACACCTTTGTACAATTACACGAATGGAGCCTAATATGGGACAATTTATCACTGCTTAAACCATGCGCAAAGGTAGAATATTTTTTAGAAAATATTTAGGAAATTTGTTTTCCTTCTTTTTCTTGTCTGTTTTTTCTTTTCCACATTTTTAACAGTTTTCTTCGATTTATTTTCTTCATGTTCTTCTTTTGATTTCATATTTGAACCTGGGTTGTATTTTAAAAACCATTCTTCAAATTCACGCGTTCCACGTTTTCCAGTAAGTTCTTTGAATTTTTCCGCTTTTTCTGCACGAATAGTTTCCAAAGTAGGTTGTTTTCCATAACATTCTAAACTGAATCGTTTCAATAACCCGCGTTGCTCTAACCGATTTTCTTGCTCTACATTGAATAAAAATTCAGCCATACATAAAATCCGGTCTTTATTGAAATATGGAAATGGTTTGTCGGCATAAATAAATGCTAAATAAAAACTCAACATTGTGTCAATCGTCGCAACATTGATTTCTTTATCATTAATAGTAATTGTATTATAACTATGACACCCGATTGGTTTATATAAAAATGCTAATGTGTCTTTACCAACACGAACTTCATAACGTTCAGGAATAATTTCTCCAATAGCATCGTGTTTTATTATTTTGATTTTTGTGTATCCATATTCATTTAATTGTTCTCCCACTATATTTGCAGTTCTTTCTGGTTCTTCACTCAATACATCAAAATCCGGTATTTGCATAATTAATTTCTTCTGTGTTTTTGGCATGTATCTTGAATATAAACTACTTGCATAGCCGCCGAAAAATACTACACCTTGGTCGATTAATGCATCGCGAACAATGAAATATATTTTGGATGATTCTTTTTCATTTGTTTCCATACCCCGTTGAAAATCAACAGTTTCGCAATTCATCGACGTTTTGAGAGGATAATATTTATTCAGCAAATTCAAACGTTTGAATACTTTCTCCCATCGAGAAACGTCTCCTTGTGGGCGTGATAGTTCTAAATACATTCCCATTCGCAAATAATTAGGTGGAGCATAAGAGATACCTGAACGTTTTACGGATTCTTTTTGAATTGCATCGAAAATATCTTTTTCTAAATAAGTAATGTCGGCAACAGGAATAAAATTGACAAAGACTTTGTATGTTCCGGGATGAACCCCGGATTTTGCTTCTACATCCGTGTATCCTGCTTCAAAATAAATATCGGCCAATTCTTTTGCATGTTCTAATGCATGGTTTGAGAAAAAATCGTAGTCTGGAACTTCAATGTCTTTATTGTAAAATTGCGCAAATTTTGGCAAGATTGCATTAATCGCAGTTCCACCGTAACATACTAATTTTTTCTTCATTAAAAAATCTTCAACAATGGCGATTATTTTTTTGACATCATCACTGTTTGCAATTTTTTGTCCTTGAATGGTTTCACTTTCATCAACGGCGTGTCGTAATATAGCCAATTCACAATCTTGAAAAGTCATATCATTATCACATAATTCAGTTTTATATTTTTTAGTATATGTCATTTATATATAAATGATATATTTTTTGATTGTTATCCTAAATTAGAATATTTTAATCTTTTTTTTGTTTTCTTGTTTTGCTAGTTATTACTGTTTTATTACTACTACTTCTTTGTGGACTTGGTGAACTACTTCGTTTTTTTCTTGTAATTCCAAGGAAAGTACCTACCCTTCGCAATGTTCTGGTCCAACATGTTTCGTCGTTTGGGTTACAATTACCTTCACTTATATCTGGGCGATTTTCTCTATACAAACTATTCACGTTTATATTATTATCAAAAAATTTTTTATTTGAAATTTTTTTCTTCATTGCTTCATATGAAAAAGTATTTCGTTGACTAACGATACCCTGTGTTAATTCTTCTATTTTGTTACAAATTGATATTATTGATAGTGTAGTGTTTGGTTTAAGGTTATACCAATTAAATGTTTCCTTATTTTCGTCATTTAATCCATCTCCATATAAAAATCGTATTAGACGATTCATTTGTGGTTGCGTGAATGGGTGGTCGTTAGAATTATATTTTGTATAATTTGTAAAAAAATCAATAAAGGCAATAAATCGAATAATCATACTTATTTTTTCAATTTCTTCAAGATATTTATTAAAGTTTCCTTCTGATATATCATAAAATTCAGTTACATCAATCTGATTAATAGCATTAAAATCGTCATCAAATTCTGTTCCTGTGAAACGTTTATACAGTTTTTTTGTGTTTTCAGGAACGGGTTTATTAAAATCGATTACTCTACCAAAGTCAATTAGTAATGATTTTGAATCACCACGTCTGTTTGCTAAAACATTTCCAGAATGACAATCATAATTTACTAATTTAAGTTTTATAAATAAAATAATTATTTCAGCAATTGCGTATTCACAATTTGTCGGGTATACTTCATTTTTATAAATATTATAAAGAGGGGTATAGTTATTATCAACCAATTCCATTGTAAGCATTCCTAATTCAGCATCATACACTTCTAAAACACTATTTAAATAATTGAGCATGTTTTTACACTCACTGTCTTTTTTTGTTTTTAATAAGTCATTTATTAATTGTTTAGCATCATCATTTTTAAATAACGATAAATCAATAACAGAAGGACATATATAATTACCATTTGGATTAATGGTTTTCAAATAAATATTCTGTTGTACAACTGCTTCTTGTATAAAATTGTTTTTGTTTTCTACCCCTTTACCATGTTCCTTTTTTTTTATATCTTTATATGGTTCTAGATTAATTAAATTGTTAAACTGATGAACAATAACAATTTTGAAAATCAAACTTTTGACTGGTTCATTAAAAAGAGTCCGATGGCCATTCAATCCTAAAAATTCTGAATATTCTTCTTGAACATCTAATTTAAATACAAAACCAACTAACGAATCATATGAGATTGAAGTTAATTTGCTATTTTCCGATGTTATCATATTATAAACCGCTTGCCAACTTGATAAATCGCTATTTTTTTTAACGACTCCACCTTTCGTTTTAAACTTTCTAAGTTGTTTTTTCTTATTACGAGTGTTTCTTGAATATTTTTTCATATATATACATTTAGAAAAAATGTATATGTATATCTCTAAATCTACTTTGCGTCACCTACAAAACTTGCTCCATATTTTAATGTCATTTTTTCATCAGGATTTTGTCTCTTATTTTTAATAAATTGTATTACATATGCTAATGGAACGAATGCGGATTGGTATTCAGAAAAAATTGTTTCATATAAATCCAATGCCATATCTCTTTTATAAAATTTATAAGCAATTGTCTGGACTCCATAATTTTCAATTAATGAAAACGGATTTTGTGGATTCGGTGAATTTTCATCTACATCAGGCATTAGCAGTTTTAATTGAGTTACATCAGTAGTTTTGAAATCATCTTTTATTTTTGGTGGCGTGGTTTTTTGGTTCTTGAATAATTTATATTGTTGAGATGACCATGTATTACCACCGGTTATAATGTTTACATATTTATCAAATGACTCTGGATAATTTGGATTAATAGATTTATCCATTACAATGATAACTTTTCCTTTCAATTCACTTAATTTTGTATCTCCATTTATTTGTACTGCATTGCCGGAATCTTTGTATCTATTATTAAGCCCATCCAAAATAGGTGCAATGATTGTAAATATCGACGCATCTTTTGATTTAATGCGTAATTGTATAAACAATGGGTCATTTGGATTGGGTGTTACATATGTATTTTTACCGTCAGCACTATTTTTTACAGGTGAACCATTAATAGTATCCTTTATATCAGTAAATGGAACCGCATTTTCATTTGTATTTATAAAAGTATTATATGTTGGGTCAGTGGAATAATTAACATTAACAGTTCCATCTTTTAAATATAATTCAAAGTCTAAAAAACGACAACCTTTACTCATAACATATTTTACTTGGTCAGTTGATATTTTGTTTCCATCAAATGCTGTATTATACGATGCTTTTATACAAACTTGGTTTAATTTCATATCCAACATTTTATCGGTAGTATTTGTAATAGCTGATGTATCTAACCCTTCTTGAAATCCTTCATATATGTAATGCATGTTTTGTTTCTGGATTAATCGGTATACTATATAGAAAAATATCAAAAATATCAAAATAATAACAAACAATTGTACAAATTTCATTTATATATAATACCTATAACAAAAAATAATAATAAAAACAAAATAATGTATTATATTATACTTATTTACAAATGGCAGGAGGATTACTAAATCTTATATCAATTGGTAATAATAATGTAATATTAACTGGAAATCCTACTAAAACGTTTTTCAAAGTAACTTATTCTAAATATACTAACTTTGGATTGCAAAAATTCAGAATTGATTATGATGGATTAAGAGAATTGAGAACCACCGAAAGTTCTACGTTTACATTTAAAATACCTAGATATGCAGAATTACTCATGGATACGTATGTAGTAGTTACTTTACCTGATATATGGAGCCCTTTTTATCATCCGAACGATAACAATGCAAACTCGTGGACACCCTACGAATTTCGTTGGATATCAGATTTAGGCACAAATATGATTAAAGAAATTACTATAAATTGTGGTTCATTGACTATACAAAAATATACGGGCCAATATTTAGCCGCAATGGTTGACCGCGATTTTACCGCAGAAAAGAAACATTTATTCAATGCAATGAGTGGTAATATTCCAGAAATGAACGACCCTGCAAACGCATATGGACGTACGAATACATATCCATCAGCATATTATACGGGGGCTGCCGCAGGTTCAGAGCCATCTATTCGCGGTAGAAATATATATATACCCATTAATACTTGGTTTACATTGGATAGTCGTTGTGCATTTCCACTTGTTTCACTACAATATAATGAATTATCTGTATCAGTTACATTACGTCCTATACAAGAATTATTTCAAGTTCGTGATGTATTCGACGTGGAAAATAATTTACCATATATCCAACCTGATTTTAACCGTCAACAGTTCCAAATGTATCGTTATTTGCAAACACCACCAGCTGTGAATATTTCACCTGAAAAATATGAGAATAAAATAAATACATGGAATGCTGACGTACATTTATTAGCTACCTACTGCTTTTTATCAAAGGAAGAAAGGCAATTATTTGCCCAAGAAGAACAAGTATATTTAGTAAAAGATGTATTTGAATACAAATTTGAAAATATAACGGGTTCTAAAAAAGTAAAACTCATGTCAAATGGTATGGTTGCAAATTGGATGTGGTTTTTACAAAGAAATGATGTCAATATGAGAAATGAATGGAGTAATTATACAAATTGGCCATACAAATCAATTCCATCTGATATTACAGAAGCACCTGATGATGCAATTGGTGATGATGTAATCGAAATTGGTCCATTATATAATCCAGATGGAACAAATACAGGATTTTTTTATACAGGCGATTTCTATGCAGGAAATCGCAAAGAAATATTAGAAACAATGGGTATATTATTAAACGGTGATTACCGAGAAAATATACTAACACGAGGAATATATGATTATGTTGAAAAATATACGAGAACCGCCGGTTTCGCAAAAGAAGGAATATATTGTTATAACTTTTGTTTAAATACGAGTCCATTTGAATACCAACCATCGGGGGCAATTAATTTAAGTAAATTCAAGAACATAGAATTAGAATTAACAACCTATGTTCCGAATATCGATTCAGTTAATTCTACCTTTGGTGTGATTTGCGACCAAAATGGAAATGCAATCGGTATTAGTAAACAAAATTGGCGGTTATATGAATACAATTTTAATATGACTTTATATGAAGAACGCTATAATATTCTTTCTTTTATTGGAGGAAATTGCGGTATGTTATATGCCAGATAATTTTGTTTTTTATCAAATACTATTATATAAATAATTATATAATAGAATATAATGGAACACAATGAAACAAAATGGAAAACAAAAACATTTAGTAAAGATAATAATATAGTTGAGAACCTAGAAACAATTTCCGAAAATCCGGTTAATAATGATGAAAATAATGAAACTGAAATTATTATTCAAAAAATCAAAAAAATAAATAAGAAAAAAAAACATACAAATTACAAAAATATCGAGGAATTAGATAATATTTACGAAGAACCAACAGAAGAAATAAAAAATGAAAAAACGAAAAATGAAAAAACAAAAAGTGAAAAAACGAAAAGTGAAAAAACGAAAAGTGAAAACACGAAAAATGAAAAAACGAAAAGTGAAAAAACAGAAGAAAACAAAGATAATTTTGAAGATATTACTGAGAACTTAACAGAGAATGAAACAAAAGAAGGTTTTAAAGAAGAATTAAGTAATAAAAAATGCAAAAAAAACGCCATATCCAATATTTTTAGAAAAATCCGTTCTTTCATTGATAATATAAATAAGAAAATATTTGGCAAGATAGATAAAATCGTATTGAAAATTGTGACCGCTATGTATGATTTGGGAGATAAAAATGCAAAATCAAGAAAAAATGATATCAATGTTATAAAAAAACAAGTCTATTATATATTATCTATACCAATAGCATTATGGGTAACTTATAATTGGTTTTTTATTACAATTTACAAGCAAGGTGGCGCAAAAATAAATACTAAAATAGAATTAGATTCTATTGAATCATTTTTACCTATGTTACGATTTTTCTTCTATTATTTGTATCTACCAACTGCATTGTTTTCTAAATTCGTATTACACTATATACCAATGGCGGTCGACCTTGGTAAGAAATTTGAGCCATTTAATGTTTTATTGAATTGCATGATATTGTTTTTATTAATGATTCTTATTATGTCCTTCATGATATGTAAATATTCGCCAAAAATAAAGAATGCTTTCTTTGGTTATATTGGTGGTTCTGCAAATGTAATTCCAAGTTTAACCGGTATGTTTTATGCTATAATATTATTTAGTATGTTAATGTCTTTTTTTCCAACTGGTGTATTAAGTACTGCATCAAACATCTTTAATTTAATTACTGCCCCCGTTTCAACAATATTTGGTGGATTAGTCAAATTAATATTTACATTGATTAATATAAGTATAGCTGGAATATTTCTATTAGGCTATATCATTATCCATTCGTTTTTTGCAATATTTATTTATTCAAATGCAACAACCAAGATAACCATACAAATGATTCATGATTATTTACATCAATGTATACAAGGTATTGGTAAGTATGATTGTCCTCCAAATACATTAGAAGGGTGGGTAGCAATATTAAAATTTTTATTAGAAATAATATATAAATGTTTATATGAATTTATAGTTATTTTGTTCCTTTTTATAGGTTTAATTATATATTTAATAAAAGTTAAATCCAAAATCAACAAAGGTTTTTTCTCTGGTATAAACGCAATTATTATTTTTTGTATTTCTGGATATGCATATGGAAGTAAAATAAGAAAGCTATTAGAAGAAACGAAAAAACAAAATTAGATTAATTACAACAAATCAATCTACATAAAAATATATAAACAATTCGTATTTTATATATTTATATTCAAAATGGTTGATAAAAAGAAAAAGAAAACACCGCTTGTAAGTGTATGTACACCAACTTTTAACAGACGTCCATTTATACCTATTATGCTTGAATGTTTTCGAAATCAAAATTATCCAAAAGACCGTATTGAGTGGATTATTGTAGATGATGGAACAGATAAAATCGCGGATTTAATAGAAAATGCAAACATTCCTCAAATTAAGTATTTCAGTCTTGACAAAAAAATGTCACTCGGGGAAAAACGTAATTATATGCATAAACAATCAACTGGTTCGGTTATTGTATATATGGATGATGATGATTATTATCCACCTGAACGTATTTCACATGCAGTTGAACGTTTAACATCAAATCCTTCTGCTCTTTGTGCTGGTTCAAGTGAAATGTATATTTATTTCAAACATATCAAAAAAATGTACCAAAGTGGTCCGTATGGTCCAAATCATGCTACTGCTGGAACATTTGCATTTAAAAGAGAATTATTGCATCACACCCAATATGAAAACCACGCAGCGTTAGCAGAAGAAAAAGCTTTTTTGAAAAATTATACTGTACCATTTGTCCAATTAGACCCGATGAAAACCATTCTAGTATTTTCACATGAGCATAATACATTTGATAAACGAGAATTGTTAAAAAATCCTCATCCAGATGTTTTCAAAGAATCGCCTAAAACTGTGGATATGTTTATCAAATTCAAGGATGAAGAACATATCAAAAAATTTTTCATGAAAGACATCGATAAATTATTGGCTAAATATGAACCGGGACTTCCTAAAATGAAACCGGATGTTTTGAAACAAATCAAAGAAATTGACGAAGAACGAGCTAAAATGATGCAGCAACATAATGCAAATGGACCAATTATGTTACAACAACCTGGAAAAGAACCGGTAGCATTGTCTTCACAAGATGTTATAAATATGATTCAACAACAACAGCAGCAAATTAATTCAATGGGTGAATATATTAAAAAATTAGAAATGAGTAAAAACGTCAATAGTTCTCCATTTATGCCAACCCAGTCTCCGTTTGCACAACCACCGCCATTTGCACAACCATCTCCGTTTGCACAACCTTTTTCAAATACTAGCGAATTAGAAAAGGAGAACAATGAATTGAAGGAAAAATATAACAGTATGTACAATGAATTGCAACGACATAAAGTTACAATTGAATCACAAAAACTAACTATTGAAAAACTAAAAAAATCAACCAATACAGAACATGTTGAAAAACATGTTAAATTTCAACAAAATCCATATGTGGTTTTTGGTTAAATAATATTGCATCACAATATTATATATCTTCATCGTCTTCTATAATTTCATCCTCATTCACTGCATCCTTTTTAACATTTTTGTCTAAATATCTATACATTCGTTTTATATCTAATTTATTGATATCATAGTTCTCAAATATTTTCTCAACTTGTACCATTTTTTCAGAATCATTATAAAAATCATTTCCATAAAATAATCTTAGTTCTTGAAAAAATGCGACCAAATCTTTTTTATCCATTGCCAAGCTTTGACTCAAATTATAAATAAAAAGTTGATTATTATATTCTGTCGAATATTTAGTCAATACTTTGGTGAATCGCACGTCGCTAATTTTTGTTTTATTATCAGGAAAAGTGTCATGATATATTTTGTTATTATGAAACGTTTTTATTAATGATGACATCTCATTAAATTGCCATATTTGGTTTTGAAATGTAATTCTATCCGTATAATCCGCAAAACAAATGTTCTCTAACAATTTCAAATAAAATGGAATAGATTTATCTTGTGATATTTTTTCAATAACATCAATTACATTTTCATGCCATAAGAGTGCAACAATAGTTCGGTCAGTTTCATTCATAAAGACATTATGTTGTTCCATTACGATTGGTTTATTCAACAATATTTTTGTAATTGTTTTAGCATCTTCATTATACGATTTATTATGAAATATATTTGTAATGGTATCAATATTCATTAATTCTGGTTTTTTATTATTAATGTTCTGAATAAACATTAATTTTCGCATATCACCTTGTATATATGATAATAATGACGGTATCAATGATTTTTTAATACATGGTTGTAGATTTTCAAGTAAATTACCTATTTGTATTGGCGTTGGTTGTTTCAATTCAAATACATTACATACCTTCATTAATTCTTTTATTTTTTTATCAACGTAATAATTTCCTATACAAATAATGGGATTCAATGTCATGTTCTCCATTTTCTGTTTTTTAGTTTTCTTTTGTCGTATTAATTTTATTAATGATGTAATACCGCCCTTATCGCCGTTATTCATTCCATCTATCTCATCCATGACGATTGCGATTTTCTTACGTGTTTTACTCATCATTTGTAACACGTTTTGGTTAGATACATTATTTGATGTTATTGTATCTATTAATGATTTATTACGAACATCACCTGCGTCGTATTTTATTATATCATAATTCAATTCTTTTAGAATGTTCATTATAAAATGAGTTTTTCCGCAGCCCGGAGAACCGTACAAATAGATACCCTTTTTATAATTCATATTTTTATAATTTGTATCAAAATTTAACAATATTTCTTTTATTTTATTATAAGTATCTTGTCTATTCAATATTTTATTCAGGTTCTCTATTTCCATACTTTTTATAATTAGTTATTTAGAAAATAACTATTTATTTTTAATCTATTTTCAAACGAATTGTTTATTTAGCAAATGCACTGAAATCGGCTGTGACTGGCATATAGTTACCACCTTTTGGAACTAATGCGCCATAATATGAATAATTATCAACTCCATTTACACCGCGTGTTGATATACCGGTTCCAGTGACACCGCCACTACCAGCGAGACCACCGGTGCCGGCTCCACCTCTTGCATTAGCTGCATTAATATTATCAGTAGCAATTTCTTTTAGACCACTTCCAGCGGATTTCAATAAATCAGTGGCTCCACTTGCGGTAGATTTTAATAAATCAGTGGCACCACTTGCACCCGATTTCAATAAATCTGTTGCCCCACTTCCTGCGGATTTCAATAAATCCGTTGCACCACTACCGGTTGATTTTAATATATCAGCGGTTGTATCTAATGTTTGTCCACCAAGAACACCTGCGGTTCCAACAGTAGTATTCAATGTATTTGTAGTTTGGCTAACAGCATTATTTATTGGTTTTTCTGAACCAGTTGTACCTGATACTAGTGCTCCACCTGATGTAACTACTGCTGTTCCAGTAACATTGGTTGGTACCTTACCATTTTCTACAATAGTTTGTCCATCGCCATTCAATGTTCCAGACCCACCTGCTCCGCCGCAATTTGTGCATGTTCCAGATGAATATGCGCAAGATGGACATGATGGACATACTGGTGGTACAATTTGTGTTTTCAATAAATAGTCTTCTGACATATATTGATTTCCACTATTTGAGAATGTTTGCCAATAATTACGATAAAAATCATTCATTTGATCATTTGGAAAAGTTGGTTGGGTTACTCCGCTATTTGTATTTGTACCCGCATCAGTATCAATTCCATCTCTGTTGAAACGAACAACCTTTTCAATTTTAAATCGATTTGAATTTGTTGGGTCTATTTTCAATAATGCAATCATTGTTTTTGTCGAAATAGGTAAATACAATACTATGTATTTGTGATTATCACTTACTACAAATGAATTAAAATCGCTATTCTGTAATGTGTTGGAAGTATTTCGTACTTGTCCTTTACTATTATGTGTTGTTTCTGAGCGATTTCTATCATATATTGTAATACTGTTATCAGAGCGGATGATTAAATTACCATTCGACCTATCAAATTTAACATACTTACTCAATTGATATATTGATTTATTGGTGTCATAATAATCATCATATACATATTTATCATTACTTGGGTCATTATCATCATTTTGTATTCTTAATGCTGCGGTTTGTAAAGAATAATATTTATTAGACATACTTCCACCCGGACCAAACAAGAAACTCATTATATGGGTTGGACTGAAATTAGAACTTTGATGATTCTTTAATTTTATGATATGCATATATGTACTGTCGCCCCATGGCATGTAAAATACTTGATAATTATCAGTATTAAGAGAACTAGTCACATAACTCCAATTTGTAAATGATCGCGTAACTGTATTGGATAAACTCTCAGCAACATCCATTCCTACTACATTACCGTTATTTAGAACGGTTGGATAAGAACGGTTTGTATTACTACGTGTATTTACGTATATATTGGTAACAGTTGCACCAGTTGTATCTACATTACCTGCTACATTACCAGATGTTGGATAATTTCTAGAATCCACTTCGATTAAATTTCCATTTAATTTATCGAAAAATAAATTGTCGTACAATTTTGCAACAGGGTTTGTCTTTGAATATTGAGGTAAATCTACCATAAATAATGTATTTGGACTTTGGGTTGTGTTTTTATCATATTGATAACTAACAAAACCTTCTGTTTTACTACTGTTTAAAAAACATGTTTTGCAAATTATTGTTGAAAAAATTAATACAACCAATAATATAATAAACAATATTAATGGACTAAATTTCAGTTTTAACATTTTTATATACTAATATATATTATATTTGCCGAAAAGAAATTTTCTTTTTATTGTATTTGTTTTTGTTTTGTTTTTGTTTTTGTTTCTTAAAAAATTGAATAAATAAATATTTTGCACTGTAATTCTATCAATACAAATATGTCTAAATCTAATTCTCCTGAAAAAATCAAACAAAAAAGAACAAAAAAAATAGTTATACCACTCGAAACAACTCATGACATTTGTAATCAATTTGAAATTGGTGTCGATGAAGCTGGACGTGGTCCCATGTTTGGTCGCCTTTATGTGGCCGCAGCCGTTTTACCTAAACACGGGTTTTCACATGAATTGATGAAAGATAGTAAAAAATTCACAAACAAAGAAAAATTGCGCGAAACTGCTGAATATATCAAACAAAATGCGGTTGCTTGGAATATTCAATATATTGAAAATGACGTCATTGATAAACAAAATATTTTAAAATGTGTCATGATAGGTATGCACGAGGCTATCAAACAAGTTCTTTCTAAATTAGAAAATATACCTGCCACCGACAAAGCGGAATATACTCGCAAAATCATGTTATTAATTGATGGTAATTATTTTACGCCTCATATTGTATTTGATGAGGAAACGCAAAGTGTACGCGAAATCCCTTTTGAAACCATTGAGGGCGGTGATAATAAATATACATGTATTGCCGCTGCAAGTATTTTGGCGAAAGTTGCGCATGATGAATATATTGCCGATATTTGTAAACAATATCCAGTTTTGATAGAACGATATGGATTAGATAGTCATGTTGGATATGGAACAAAACGACATTTAGACGGGATAAAAGAACACGGAATTACCCAGTGGCATCGACGAACTTTTGGTGCATGCAAAACAGCGGCATATTCGCCAATTGATGAAGAATAAAAAGAAAAAGAAAAAAAAAACCTAAATATAGTAAAAAAATTGCATATAAAAATATATCAATAGATATCAGTAGAAACACCATGGAAAATCTATTACAACTTTGTTTATTTACATTATTTTATTACCAATTAAATAATATTTTGAAACCTTGTTTATATGATAAATATGAAATATTTCAAGAAGAACCCTTTATTTTTTATCCAGTCATTCAATCTGCAAATTATTTTATATTATCGGTATTTGTTTTATTTACTACACATTTGTTATTCTTTTCAAGAATTAAAAACTATACAACATACTCACTTGCGTTGATTTATTTAAAATATGTAATGGATACAATTATTGATAATAATGTTATTGGTATATACCAATATGAATTTAGAAGAACTGTCATGTGGTTATTTACTACACCGTTAATATTGAAACTATACTGTGATATGAATCGTCTCACATTATTTGATGTAAATGCTCACTATCATATTACTACCAATGCAATACACATGATATTATACCCGTTTCGTAAAACGCAATACAATGCATATATTATTGTAATATTATCATTATCAGAATGTTTTTTTATTTATAAATTATTTGATTTCAATCATCAACGATATACTAAATTGATTATTTATATTTGGTCATTGTTTTCATTGATTAGTGTTATTGAATTATTCAATATATTAAGTATACAGGATATTCAAATATGCTATTTATTAAGTGATATGATAGCAAAATTAACAACATTGTTAATCATAAATGATTATGAAGAGCAAACCTATCATATTCGAACCAACATAGATTTACAATCAATATCATTATTAACTACTATTAAGAAATCCATGAAACAATTTGAAACCACAAATACAATTACACAAAAATGCAAACAGATAATGCAAATAATTGAAAATAGATTAACATCATTTACTCCAATAGATAAGACAACATTAAAATTGGAATTATTAAAGAAAATATTACCATTAGAATTAGAAGATAGATACTTGACAAATTCAAAAGAGTATAAACCATATGATTTTATTTGTGTATTATTTACAGACATCGTATCTTATACAGAATTAGCGAAAAAATATGATGCGGATGTGATATATAGATTATTGAATGATGTATATACCAGGTTTGATGATATTATACATCGTTATGGAAATTTACAGAAAATAGAGACCATCGGTGATGCATATATGGTTGTAAGTGATATATACACAAATGACCAAACGAATAATGTTAAAAATATGATTCTATTTGCGTTTGATATATTACGCGAAATTAAAAATATTCCAACGCCGGATAATAAACCGATACAATTGCGAATAGGAATCAATCTTGGTAAAGTTGTAGTGGGTATATTAGGTATTGAAATCCCGCGATTATGTGTAATTGGAAATACAGTGAATGTTGCAAGTCGATTACAAAGTACTGCTGAACCAGATTCTATACAAATCAGTACTCATGTATATGAAATTGCAAATGAAACTGATTTTGGAATCGACATTGAATATAAAGAAAGAGATGTATTTCTTAAAAATTTGGGGTCACGAACTACCTATATTATTAGCCCCTCCACCCAACCTACATAAGAAATGATTTATTATTATAAAAATATATATCATTTATATATATGACTAAACCATTTACTTTTCCATACGATACATGTGAAATACCAAATAAAAAAGGTATGGCGCAACCTTATTCTGTTATAGCCAATATTATAATTATTTCCGTTATTTTGTATTTTTTATTTTTCACAAAATCAATCCATTCGTTCCTTTTTATTTTCAGCGTATTATTATTTGAATTGTCGCATACATTTTCACACATCATTCATATATCAGGTGGTTTCCAATTCATTTTAACGCATATTTTAGCATTAATTACTCTTTTTACACTCTTTAATTTACTTTATAATTATACCAAAGTTTTACCAAATATACTTTATTTCTTTATATGTGGTATTATTTTTTGCATGGATTTATTTTTTCTAATTCAAAAATATCCATTTGTATACAACGTATTTGCATATGCTATTCTGTTTTTACACCTTTTAACATTTCAAACGCCGATTTTTATATAGAGCAAATTATATAAAAATTATTTGTAATTCTTCTTTACTTTTCTTGTTATATTCCTTGGAACATATTTTTCAGGTCGTTCATAAGCACCCTTGAATATATTTTCATATTTTTCTTTCGGTATTTCACTTATTACCTTTTGGATATTTTCTTTTAGGTTTTCATATTTTAACCCATCTAACCTTTGTAATCTTGATTTCAACATACTAAAATAATTTTCTATGGAATTTGTGAAATGTTGATATGGAACAGCATATAAAATATTATTATGTTTATTTACCAATGCTTTTATTCTTTCGTTTCTGTGTGATGAAGCATTATCTAAAATAATTAATTTATTCCTTAATTTACTTGTAATATTGTATTCTAAAAAATCAACTAACCTATCTGTATTTATTCCTCCCTTTTCATATAAATCCCAATGTATCACACCATTTACCGAAATAGCAAATATTCCAGTATATTTTTTGAATACTTCTTGTGATTGTGTTTTTATTACACATCGTTTTCCTTTATTGCTATAACAATGATTTCGTTTTTGTAATGATTTTATTGAGGTCTCATCAATACAAATAATATCTTCTATTTTGTATTTTTTCACTTCATCATAAAATTCTTTTATTTTTGAGTTTATATCAATATCTTTTCCAAATCGTTTTACAGGTTCGTGTCTAATTCTTGTAAGTTTCAAAGTAATATTATTATCACGAACAACCCTAAAAAGTTGCATAGTGCTTATATCCGCATTTTTATATTTATCTTTTAGTTTTTGTTGAAGTTCATGCAATGTAATTGTTTTATTCAGTTATTTCAATTATTTGCCTAAATATATACAACGCAATTTTTATTATATATTTCTTTCTATTTTACTGTTTTCTTTTTTTGAAATAAATGAAATACTAAACTGCGATATTATGTTGAAAATGTTTCCCACATTTCCTTTTCATATATTTATTGAAATATCGGGATTGATACCTGTATATTTCGTTTGCAAATCATTTTATAATTTATAATATTTATAGTCATAGCATTTTTCAAGTTACATAGGTAATTCAATTGATTTTTCATTCGCCACTGTTTTGTTACAAATATTACCTTTTGCACTTTTCCAATAAAAATATATTTTGAAAAGCAAAGTCAATAGGTTCAATGATGTATTGACAGAATAGTTTACAGTTATGAATGTATCAACGCCATTGAGGCCACTATAAACTGTCCCTAATACTCCACCAACCAACCATATTGTTGATGAATATTTTGTTGAATCAACGTTTTTTATTTGAAATATTGTTACATAAATTTCAGGCAAATAACCGATAATAATAAATGTTGATGAAATAATCGATAAATAAACATAATTCATTTTTCTTTTCTTTTTTTCTTTTCTTTTATATTATAGTTATATTTTTGTATCCTATTTTCTTTTACACCTTTTAACATTTCAAACGCTTATCATGATTCCGTCTACAACGCGTTTTGAAACTGTCATGAAATGTGTTTCGCGGTCCATCAAACTATATCCAACATAGAATTGATTCGTATCTTTGATATGAATGAATCCTAATGTATATTCAACCTTTTGCTTTTCAAATGTAAATAGTGTGGAATATTTCTTCAATTGATATGTTGCAGCATCCAATACTACGAAGATATGATAATAATAACGACGGTCCTCGTAACTTACAACGTGACATATAAACCATATTTCGTTTCCAATTTTGACACCATTTGTTGAACCACGTAAGAATCGGAACAAAATAGGGGTTTCTACTACATGGGTCTGTACAAACTCCATATTTTCAAAATCGCGGGTTGGACTTTCAACATTTCCAATTACCAATGGATGCCATCCGTATATCATTTTTTGGGCATTGGCTGCATCATTAAAAATAACCCAGTTCTTTTCAACATCATGTTGGCCGGTTTTTGAAATGATTCCGGATTTGGTAATACCCTCATCCATATCAATGAGTCCATGCTCTACCTTAATATTATGATAACTCAATCCACGATTTGCGTTGTAATATACTTTTCCGCCATGGGAATGTAAACGAATATCTTCTAGCCCTACATACAAATTATCGATTTCGGTGTTATATTCCAATAAAAATTCGTCTTTCTGTTTCCATTCTAATGGATTGGTAATATCAAATACCCCAATAATATTCTTGGTTGAAATATGTTCTTTATTGACGTATCCACCATTATCGTCAATCTTATAATCAACATATCGAATATTGACAACTAAATCGCCCTTATCATTTATACACATAGTAGGTGTACTTGAATTGAATTCACCTGAATGTGGCTCCATGATTTTTTTACCTACTTTCTTCAATAATTCTGAATTGTGGTCAACAGTAGCATCCCAATCCTTCAATCTCGATGTATAAAACTTATAATTACTTAATACATTCTTTGCAGTATGTTCCTCGCATGTTGGATGCGCCAATACTTTCATACAGTATTGTGGAAGGTTCAGTTTGTCTTCATTGCAATAATATCCAATAATACTAAATTCGTAGTCTAGTTTATAGTCATATACATCTTTTTGCATAAATAAATAATCGCGCTCAGGGTGATTTGTTCTTTCCTTATTGGCAATTGTGAAATATGTATATGCTAATCTGTTTTTACCTAAATGTCTATAATGGGTAATGATTTCATACAAATTTTCAATACGATTTGGGTAAAAATTATATCCTTCTAACCAATGATAAATAGCATTTGGCATATCACCCATATGTTTGTAACATTTTCCTATACTGTAATAACTAAACCATATTTCTTCGTACCAACCACCGAGTTCAATACGTTTTTTGAAATATTCGATGGCCTTTTCGTAATTTCCGGAATCGCGATAACTATTGGCTAAGTAAAATGTATATCTATCATTGTTTGGATTTTCTTCTAACCCCTTTGTTAGTAAGTTAATATCACGAATAAATTTATCAGCCTTACTTCCACCATCTCCAATATCATTAATAAATAATATGTGTTTATCAATGCGTGCAGTGGTAGACCCCTCTGGTGATTTTACATACTCATGGGTTACACCCCAATAATACATACCGCGACGGTTCTTTACTATACGAGTATTTTTATAATAAAAATCGTCATTTCCTTGAAAAACGTGATATACATCGTGAGTTAATGACTTTTTGAATTCATATGGATTTGTATTTTCGCCAATTTTCAGAATCATATCCGCATCCAGAAGCAGTATATAGTCAGCATTGTCCATATCCTCACATGCTTTTAGTGCAAATGAACGATTATAACCGAAATCCTTGAATGGTTCTTCTACTACTTTACCTGGTATATTTCTACTTTTAAAAAAATCGCGAATGATTTCTTTTGTATCATCTGTACTACCCGTATCGCAAATACAATATGAATCAATGATTGGTAGTGCGGATTCTAATAAACGACGGATTACTTTACTTTCATTTTTTACAATCATATTTAAACATAATTTAGGCGTTTTTTCGATTTCTTCCTTACTAACACGTATGTTTTCGACACTATCGTCATTCATATTGAATCGAATATATTCAGTCATTCGTATATGTTATATTAATTAATAGTATTTAAATCTTTTTTCCTATTTTATTTTTTAACTATAATATAACTAAACCAAAATTTTGAAATGGCATTTACCCGTTTTCACGATGACCCAAGTAGAATTAAAAAACAATCCGAATTAAGCACATTCGCTGGTAGATATCAATTGAACACTCCTGGTCCCGGTGCAAATTTGCCATATTTTGCAGACCCACAAGTTAGATTAGAAAAATGGGGCGCAAATACCATGACAAATACTGTGAACTTGGAAAGTGATTTGTTTGGTTTATCCCGTAAATTGAACCGCGATTTAATCGATGAAAATTCTTACAAAAAACATGCTGCGCCAACCAGTACTAACTCATACAATAATGCGCCTGAATTTGTAGAAGAATCACGTGCAAGTCACCCTGCTTGGATGTACAGAGATTTAGAACATAAGCGATGGGAAAAACCATGGTTGAATCCTTTGGCTAATTTAGAAAAAGGGTTTCATTCGAATATTCAAACACGCATTTTAGAAAAAGATAATTTCGTTCCTACTATACCTATCCTTCCTGGAAATAGTGATTTCTATTTATCTGGAAAGTCATTATGTTTAGGCGGAAAAAATGGAGGTTCTGAATGTTCTCCAATACATTGATTTATTTTAGTTGGTGTAATACAAATAAATATTATATAAGTTATATATAATTATATAATATAAATGGAATTAGGAATACCGCTATTAGCGCTTGGTTCTCTATATGTTATGAATAATCAGTCAAAATCATCTGCAAAATCAAAAGAATCGTTTTCAAATAAACAATTACCTAACACAAATATTCCTAATAAAAATTATCCAGATGAATATCCTATTATTTCTGGTGAAACTGAACAAACCAGTAAATTGTCACATGACAACAAGTTTGATGCACCTTTTGTATATACTGATAAATATTTCAATCCTCGTGTAAATTCAAATATTGTCAATCCACAAGCTCCTATGAATTCTGGCGTTTTACAACCTGGTTCTGCACCAAGTTCTCAATATTACTCTTTAACCGGTGAAAAAGTCGACAGTAATTATTTTCAACACAATAATATGGTACCTTTTTTCGGCAGTAATATTCGTTCACGTCATGTCGATGCCAATTCAAATGAAAGTGTTTTGGATAATATGAATGGTACAGGTTCTCAAATATATAATAAAAAAGAACAATCTCCTTTGTTCTCACCATCTGAGAATTATCAATGGGCAAACGGAGCTCCTATTAATACTGATTTCTATCAATCACGTGTGAATGTAGGGACTCGTATGGCCAATGTAAAACCATTTGCAGAAGAACGAGTTGCGCCAGGGTTAGGGTTAGGTTATACGAGTGAAGGTTCGGGTGGATTCAATTCTGGTATGGCAGTCAGAGACCAATGGTTAGACAAAAATGTTGATGGATTACGTGTTGCTAATAAACCAAAAGCAACTGGATTGGCTATATATGGACGCGAAGGTCCTGCAATGAGTCATGTTACCAATCTTGGTAGTATTGGACAAATGGAGAAAAATCGACCAGATACCACATACGAAATGGATAAAAATCGGTGGTTCACTACCACTGGTGCAGAAAAAGCACCTACTTTGCGTGCAATTCCAGTTGAACGCCATGTAAACCGCGCAGATGCGAATATTGATTATATTGGTGCCGCAGGTGGCGTTGCTGGTGCATCCACTTATGTACCTGGTGAATATATGCCATCCACAAATATCGAATTAGGCGCCGTTCCATTCTCTGGGGCCAATGCAAATGGCCGTCAATTTGCAAATGAAGGAGATTATGGCATCAAGAGTAAGAAAGCTTATCCTAATAACAGAACCGCCAACAGACAAGACGATTACTATGGTGGCGTTGGTGGTGCCATTGGTGCCGCAGTTGCTCCATTATTGGACATTTTACGCCCATCACGTAAGGAAAATACCATTGGTACATTGAGACCATACCAAAATCCTAAATCCGAAGTTGCTCAATCCTATGTATTTAATCCTGCTGATAGACCTGCCCCAACTATTCGCGAGACCACTGAAAAATCGAAATTTCATATGAATGTAAATGCGAACCAAAATGGCGGGGCATACAATGTAACTGCTCATCAACCAATAGAAAACAATAGACAACATACCAGTGATTATTATTATGCGGGTAACGCAGGCGCCGGGGCCGGTGCTCGTGAAGTTCGCGCTTACGATGCTGAATACAATCAACGCAATAATGATATTAAATCATCTACTATAAAAGGTTATATGGTACAGGGTAATATGTCATTAATGAATGGCGATGTAAATATGAGAACCAACACAAACCGTGATGCTTATATGAAAAATTCGCGTTCTGTTGTTCCTACCATGCCTTACCAAACTCCCGATGTGAATAGTATGGGTCGTTTACAAGGGAATACAGGTTCTTCATTGTATTCCAATATCAATTTAGACCGAAATTCTCCTGAAATATTGAGTGCTCTCAGTGGAAACCCTTACGCCATCAATACTGCCCAACGATTATAAGTGTTTACAATAAAAATAAATATTTAGTCCGTGAATAAATATTTATTTTTCACCTTCCCAATTTGCGTTTCATGTTATTCACTTCACTGATGGTTTTGTTATATTCCATTTGTTTGAAATCATTCTTTGTACTATCATTCGAATCCTTCTTGTGAATACTATCATAATAATGAATCAAAGGTTCCGTTTTTGATATTTCATTCACATGCATTAGATATTTTTTTTTGTTGCAAATTTTACTACAATGAAAACATTTGCAATAAGATGACATATTAATATAGCTAAATAATATTTATATTTTTTTAAAAATGTACTCAATAATTTTTTATAATAACTTCTTTTGTTTTTGCTTCTGGATTTTTAGAATTAATGGAACGTTTGCATACAATGGATTCAATTTTATATTTTTCGTTGGTAAAATTATCGCGCACCAATTTGACATCCGCATTGCTCAACATCCACTTCGCATTTGTTGTATTCAATATATTGAACAAATTCTGGTGGTTCTCCATGTTGAATCCGTTTTCTGTATATCCTACAAACGACGTGTCTTTTTCCGGTGCGTATGGTGGGTCCAAATATATAAAATCATTTGGTTCGACGGATGCTAATGATTTTGTGAAATCGCAACATTCAAATATGACTCCTTGTATTAGTTGATGGATTTCTGCTAAATGTTCGTTGTTCATTATTTCGGGATTATTATAATGTCCATATGGTACATTGAATCCGTTAGGACCCACACGGAAAACACCGCGAAAACATGTTTTGTTCAAGAAGATGAACATTGCGGATGCGGTCGTTGTGCTTTTATCGGTCAATTGGTTGTATTTATTTCGAATCCAATAATAATAATTTTCTTTTGCAGACTTTGCTTGTTCTATATTTGCAGGTTTTCGGTTAATTTCCCCGTCACCGCATTCATTCATTTCTGTGATAAGTTCTTGTAGTCCATTATATAGTTTTTTGTGATTGGTTTGAATGTTTTTGTACACACCAATAAGTGCGTCATTGGCATCATATGCGTATATTTTTCCATGGATTTGAATCGCGCCAGTTTTCGCTTGGTGTAAAAGCGCAAACAAAACGCTACCTCCGCCCAAAAATATTTCGCGATAATTGTTGATTTCGGTTGGAAATTCTTGTATCAGTTTTTCTATAATTTGCGTTTTTCCACCGACCCATTTCAAAATGGGTTTTGACATACTTGTTTTGCTATTTTTTTTCATACTGTTAAAAATAGTTATGACTATATTTTTAAATCAATTTTTTATATAGGTTGCATATTTCAAACTAATACCCATCTACGTATGAACCCGGTTCTCAAATAAAATGCCCGGGTTTTTGGTGCATTCCCCCCTTGTCCTTTGGTTCTGTTTTGTAAATATACACCTAATTTGAAACTCCCGTCCAATGTATTGTTTTTCATGAAATATTCGCGTATTGTATCGTAATCATTTTTTAATTGTTCTTTGATTTCATTATGAGCATCCAACTTGAAAAGCGTTGGTAGCATATACATAATTTTGTCGTCTTCTCGGTAATATCCTACAAACAAAACGTTGGATAATTTTTTGTAACATCTTGATTCATAAAAATCGGTTTCAACCAAATCGCTATTGTTTATCATGCATACCGCGATGGTTTCTTTTGGTGCAATGATGCCAGTTCGTAATTTTTTGACTGGAAATACTTTGAGTTCACCGTCAATGCAATCCAGACATTCGGAACTTTGCGGTATACCGGTTAATTCTTCTAAATAATTACCGGGCTTGCCTTTGTTCGCGGTTTTCGGTAAATAATATGTATTATTGGCAATTTCGATGACTTTTTTATGGACATGGTCAATGCATTGACGTTGTTTTTCGGATGTTGTACTTGTAGTATTCATAGTATTATTTATTATCATTATAAAAAAGATATAATATTGTAAAAGTTCAATTTTATAATATTACAGGATAGATTTATGTGTGTTTATTTATTTCTTGCATTTCTTACTTCCGGCTTTCTTGGCTTTCTTTTGTTTCTTTTGACTTTTCTTGCCGGCTTTCTTGGATTTCTTTTTTGATTTTTTGCCGCCTTTGGTGTCGGTGCCTTGGGGATTGGTGTCGTCGAACACGTTACTGGTGCCTTGGGTGATGGTGCCTTGGGTCATGGTGCCTTGGTAATTGAGGTCCTTATCTTCGGTACTGGTGCCGGTGTTGGTGTCGTCGATCTTGGCACTCATGTCGGCGTCCTTTTGATCAGTTGAGGCGCTCAATGTTAAATCTACATCTATTTCATCTGAACTTTTACATATTTCAGAATTTGTATATTCAGGGTCTGTTTCAAGACACTCTACTTTCGCATTATTCTCAATTTTGTACTTTTTTTCAACTCCTCCCCTTTGTTTTTTACTTGACCCACCTTTCTTCATTTTTTTGAAAAGAGGTGATGCTTGTTTCAATGCTTGACTAAATTTATAATCAGGGTCGTTTTTTTGTTTTTGATGAAAAAATTGAGTTGCAAATTTTGTCCAGGCTGACATTATATTATATATTTATGGTAGAAATTTATTCACAAAATAATAAAGACATTTTTAACGCCTCCATATTCTTTTCGCTTGGAAGAAACAAACTCAACAACATACTATCTTCCCTAAATCTTACGCTATATTCTTGTTGAATATTATTTCGACCAATTCTTCCTAAAGCTTGGATAATTTTCTGTTGAGTCATCAAAGTCAAATCTTTTCCAATAAATCCATGACAAAACTGATAATTGGTTCCATAAATATAATCCGACGAGGCTACTATCATATACAATTGTTGATTATATGCTAAACGTTTCATTATTTCAATATATTGAATATTCTGATGATTCGCAAATACCCCGATTCCCAATAACAACAAAAGCTTCATCGAATTGTCTAAATCCAATAACATAATATCTTTCACCGTTCCTTCGTCAATGCTTGGAACAAATGCATTTTGCACCATTTCTTCAT
>Ga0214921_10001549_pt1 | contig 38849 bp, 34 predicted proteins | sample LL1505_MetaG_FD_177992 | JGI IMG/M metagenome (GOLD analysis project Ga0214921, IMG submission 177992) | Freshwater microbial communities from Lake Lanier, Atlanta, Georgia, United States - LL-1505 | ecosystem: Environmental > Aquatic > Freshwater > Lake | place: USA: Georgia | collected...
GAATGTTCTTTATAAAATCCTTCCATATCTCTAAATTTTTCAATATCATCTAATAGTTTGTTTTTAATATCTGTTTTTAAATAAACAGTTTTTAAGTCTCTTTTAGGAATAGTTTTTTTGGTATATTCCATAAAATTATTATCATCTTTATATATTTTTGTGTATTTGAGTAAAAGACGACTCTTATCACTTTTATCTCCAGATCCAATTTCTTTTTTTATACTTTTAAAAAATTTCATTATATAATCATTATTACAATACCACCAATTAAAATATACATAAAATGGTTTATTAAAATCATATTGGTTAGAAAGAGAATGTACATCATATTCAATCATCACTTGAACTCCATCATACATTACTTTATGTGTCATATATGCTGGTGCAACATTATTATCATTACAACCCTTTTTATCTATATACGTAACTTTTGATTTTTTTTTTATAAATGTTAGGGTATCAATCCAATCAAATACATTTTGAGTATTCAACATATAAATAGAATTTTTCATAGTTTCTTTTTTTTCCTTAATATGAATATTTTTTAAATATCCAATTAGTAAATTATACATTTTATTTCCACCTTCAACTTCAATTATAATATAATTCTTATTATGAATCCATTTACAGAATTGTGGAACATATAACGGTAATTTGACAAAAAACAATACCATCAAAGATATAGAACCAATTAATGATGTTAAAATACTTGTTGATTGTAATGCAATTTGAAATCCTAGAAATTTATCAAAATGTTTATTTCCTGTGATTGTTGTATTTGACAAAAATCCAGTAATGTTCTCGCTTAGAGAATGTTGTAAAGAATATAGATCCATCATATTATAATATATAGCATATTATAATAGTATCTTCATAAATCAATTTTTTAGATTCATTTTTAAGATTCATTTTTTAGATTTAAAATCATAAAAATATATATTTATAAAGATAATGAATTTAGATTCAATTATAGAATTAAATAATGATGCATATTTTAAAATATATGCAAAACCGTTAAAAAAGTACGTTTTAAGTCAATCTAATAATAATCAACAAAAATATAAAAATGTTATAGAATATTTTTTATTGCATAAAAATGAAGATTTAAATATCAGTCTTAGAACAAAACCTTATATATCAGAAATAGATATAGTAGATAAATTTATGTTTGTGAATAATATTTCACCAAGAGAAAATCATTTTTCTTTAATTAATGATACAATTAATGAATTATCAATAAAAAATATGGATGAAGTTAAAAAAAGAATTAAATATATTAAAATTATAATAGAAAGAATTTATAAATTAATTTTGAATGATAATAAAAATATTGAAAAAATATTAAAAGATAAACAAAGTTTGATTAGTAGTCTTCAAATTATTACAATAGTTAAATTAAAAAAAGATCCTTCTCAATTATCCCAATTATTTAATTTATCAAAATCTATTAACATTGATGATCATATTAAAAATTTATTAAATATATATGATCAAATAGATGAATTATTGAAGTATCCACAAAATATTCTAGAATATATTGAAGAATTAATTAGTGAATATGAAAATTTATTTGAAATGTTAGATGATTTTTTTTATAATAATTTACCAGAAATTATTCACGAATATGTTGAAGAAATAAACTTAATTTTAAATGAAGATAGATTAGATGATTTATCAGATATATATGACACAATTGTTGATGAAATTAAATCAAATAATAATATTGTTCTTTTAACAGGACGTTTAAATGAATTAGAAAATAATAACATAGATATATTAAGTTCTTTAGATTCAATTAATCATTTAATTTCTAAGAAAACAATCCCTTCATATGGAGAATTAAATATACTTATAACGAAAAAGATTAAATTATTAGAAATATTTAAAAATACAAATAATGAAATATATACAATTAAATCAACCTTACAATATATAAGTTTTGATTATACAATCGATACATTTAATATTGAAGAAATTAATTTTAATTTAAGTATTATACAAAATTATTTTAAAATTGAACATAAAATTGATGTTACATTTGATGATTTAATAATGCTTCTTTCAAATTGTAATATAAAAACAGATATGGATATTTTAGAAATTTTAGAAAATAAAGAATCATTTATAAGATTTGTTAAAAATTTAAAAATTATTCAAAAAGAAATAACAAAGAAAAACCAAATTATATTTTTAGCATTATTTAATATAATACCATCTGAGACATATAATGAATGGTTTTCTAGAATAAAAAAGAATGGATTATTAATAATAAATAAAATATTATTGAATGAAAAAGAAATTGACTATATAATAGATGATATTAGCTTTTTTTTAAAAGATCTTAAAATATAATATATAAATGAATAATTTTATATATATTATAAAATGTTTAATAGTATTATCAAGCGTAGATTATCTACAGTTTTGGGTAAATGTAAACCACTTGTAGAATCTATTTCATTAGAAAAAAAATATGATATTAAAATTTTAATTCCAAATATTAAAAGACTTAATGCATATGTTTCTATCGATAATAAAAATTATGAAATATATGGAATTGTTCAAAATAAATTAATTGATTATTATATTACAAATGATATTGAATTAGATTCAAAATATGTAGCAAGTATTAAAAAAATACTACAATATACAAATTTAGATAATTCGGATATATATATTTATAATACTAGTTATATGAATGTTTCAAAAGAAAATATTTCTAGGTACGATTCAAAGAAAAGAAGTAGAGATTTGATTGAACAAGATGTTAAATATCAAGAACTTGTCAAAGATAAATTTGATTATACTATAACAGACGAATGGGTTAGTGCTTCAAAAACAAGAAACAGTGCATTAAATGATAGATGTTTAGATTATTATGATGAATATAACATTTTTTCATTTACAGATAAACCTGATAAAACAAAACGTGTAAAGAGAGAATTTCCTGAACCAATACAAATGCGATTTAAGGAAGGTATTGATTTTGAAAAAAAGGTTGTTGAATATTTAACAAATAAATATAAAGATGAAATGGTTCAAATTTGTGAATCATATATGGCTCGTGATAAAGAGATGTGTATTAAAACATTTAAAACAATGTATATTGGAACACCTATTATATATCAAGGTGTATTACAAAATCCTGAAAATAAGACACTTGGATGTGTAGATTTATTAATTCGTGATGATTTTATAAATGATATAACAAAGAATACTTATGAAATCAAGGATTGTAAATCAGTTTTTCCACATGGTCATCATTATTATGTAGTTGATATCAAAAACAAGAAATTACATTTTAATGTAGATAATAAAACTTTACGTAATAATTTATCGGTAAAGCCATTTAAGTATCAATTACAAGTTTACAATGATGCTCTCAATTATATGCAGACAGAGGTAGATTCTGAAGAAGTTTCAAAAGCATTTATACTTGGAAATGGTTGGAAAATGGAACAGACTGTTCAAAAAACAGTGGTTCGTAAAGACTCTGATGATTTTATAGATAAATTAGGAATAATTGATTTTAGAGGTAAGGATAAAAATGTAGTTGTAGAGACAAAAGATTCTATTGATTGGTTACAAAGTTTAAAGAAATCTACAGATTGGACACATGATCCACCATCAAATAAAAATATTTATCCAAATATGTGTAATACAAATGATGATGGCTATCGTGGTATTAAACAAGCATCCGCAGAAAAATTAAAAGATATTACATTAATATCATATTTAACACCAGAACACCGAGAAAAGGCATTTAGAGAAGGAATTACAACATGGGATAATCCCCAACTAAACGCTAGTTTAGTTGGCATCAATGGTAAAACTGCTGATATAGTAAATTCTATATTGGATACAAATCGTGATAAATCTTCTCAGTTGGTATTTTATAAATCATTAGAGAGTTCAGATGATATCATGAATGATACAAAACTTGAATATTATATTGATTTTGAGACGATAACCCATATGAATAAAAATTATGTATATATGATTGGATTAGGACATGTATATGATAAAAGTTGGAACTACAGTTGTTTTACACTTAATTGTTTAGATGAAGTATCTGAAAGAGAAATGTATACAAAGGTGATGAATCATATTGAAGAAACAAATAAAAAATACAAGGTTTCATACAAACCATTATTTTATCATTGGAGTTCAGTAGAACCATATAAAATGAATAAAATGGTTAATGAATTAAAACTTCCACAAAATACAATTAAGTGGTATGATTTATATAAATTTTTTAGAGATAATTTAATAACGGTTAAAGGAGCATATAGTCATTCATTAAAGAGTATTGGAAAGGGGATGTTTGAGAATAAATTGATAGGAACATTTTGGGAGGGAGATATTTTGATGGATAATAAAATTCATATGATTGCGTATAATTATTACAATAAAAATAATCGTGCAGAATTTAATAAATTAATTGATTACAATGAGGTTGATTGTAAAATAATGTATGATATTTTGAAAGTGATTCGTGGATTAAAAAAATAATAGTTTAGTTGTTTAATTTATTTGAAAAGTTTACCTTTCAAATATATAAAACGTATGGTTAAGAGAAGAAGATTTAATTCAGACGCTACAATTGAAAAAGAAAAAGAAATAAATAATAATTCTGATAATGAACTTAATACAGATGATGAGGAACAAAAGCCGAAGCCAAGAAATCGTAAAGATACAATAGAGGAAGAAAAAATAGATAATTTCGATGAAAAATGTCATATGTATAATTTAGGGGAATTAGATTTAGAAGCAGATAATGTTATATTAGGTAATAAAACAAAGAAAGAGAATAAAGAGATGACTGAATTATTTAATAAAATAAAACTACAATTGTATGATAAAACAGTTACAATAGATAATATATTATCATTAAAAAATATTAGTGAATTAGAGAAAGTTAGATTAGTTGAGAAGTATTGTGTAATGAAAAATAATGAAAATAACTTGGAAGAATATATTAAGTATAGAGATATAATGAAAGAAGAAATTACAAAAATATCCACAATGACACCATCTCAAATTCAACATAAAATAAAAATTGATTCAGAAGTGAAAAGATTAGAGGCATTAAATAAAATTTCTGTTGATTTAAAAGAAAAAATTATAAATTCAGATATTGATGATGATTATAAAACAATACTTTATAATAAATATAAAATGTTAGAGGAAATGAGTGATAAAGATTCAGAATATTTTAAATTAAAAAATTGGATACTATTAATTTTAAGTATTCCATTAAAAAGAAAAGAAAATTTACAAATAACAAATACAAATGATTTCTTAAAACATATTAAAATTCAATTAGATGCAGAATTATATGGAATGAAAAATGTTAAAGAAGAATTAATGTTACAAATTATTAATCGATTTATAAAGAAACGTAAATCTGAACAAATTTTATCACTTGTAGGTTGTTCTGGAATTGGTAAAACAAAAATTATTCATGTAATGGCTCAATCATTAAATTTACCATTTTATCATATTTCATTGGGAGGAATAAAAGATGGATCATTTTTAGATGGATTTTCAAATACATATATTGGATCAAGACAAGGTATTATTGTAGATGCATTAATAAAAATGAATTGTTGTAATGGAATTATATTTTTTGATGAAATCGATAAAATAAGTGATTCTCCTGAAGGAGCAGAAGTTGTTAATCAATTAATACATATATTAGATAATACACAAAATAATATGTTTTATGATAAATATGTTTCTGATATTCCAATTGATTTGAGTAATATCTGGTTTATATGTTCATTAAACAATAGTGATTATTTAAACCAAGTATTAAGAAATAGATTATATATGATTGATGTAGAAGGATATGGTAATTCACAAAAAGTAGAAATATCTAAAAATATTTTAATACCTAAAAAATGTAAAGATTATGGATTAGAAAATCAACTATTTTTTGATGATTCAATAATTGAATATATTGTTAATAAAAATAAAAAAAATGATAAAGGGGTTAGAGAATTAAAAAGAAATATTGATACAATTTGTAAAAGAGTTGATATTTTAAGAGCATCTATTGATCGAGATGGTAAATACGGTGTTTTAGATTGGACATTTAAAATAGAAAATTTAGTATTTCCTCTAAAATTAAATAAAAAACATATTGATATTTTATTAAATGATATTAAAAATCCAAATGAATCAATTTTTGCATAGTTAATCTTTATATAAACATATTTAAAGATTAATAATTATTCATAATATAATGCAAGTTAGTAATCTAGAAATAGATTTATGTGATTATAACTACACATTCTCATATATAAAAAGAGATTACCAAGTTTTTAGTGAATATGTTTCTAATAAATTATATTATGTAGTTGTTAAAAGATTAGATACAATTACAGGATGGGATGATACATTACACGTTCTTGTTGTTCATCCTCAAAAATCATTTGTAGTAGATATTGGTACATCATCTGAAAATGAGAAGAAGGTTTTAGTAGAAGTTGATTTTGAAATAGAACAAGGTGAACCTATAAATCGACTATCTAATTATAATATTATTGAATCGCCAGATCCTCAACAATTAACAAGAAAACAATTTAATGAATTATTTAATACAGATATAATTGTATTGCCTCGTAATTTATATGCTGTTGGAATTAGAAAAGGAAATGTTTATTTATATAACGAATATTTTGCGGATTATTATGATATTATTTATCCGATTAAACATATTGCAAATGTAGCTATTTCTAATAATGTATTAAAAGAGTTTTATTTTATAATATGTGCGGGAGATGGTTTTATAGAATATCATTATTCAAGTGAAAGAACAATTGGAAGAAAATTTGGAGAAAATGAACTTCAAAATACAAAACATATTATATTGGATAATCCAAGTGAGTATCCAATTGTGCATAAAGATATTTATATATTAGCTCAAGCAACTCATAAAAAAATATCATATACAATTGATATGATTGATAGACATTATTTATATTGTAATTTATATAATAATTTTAGGTCATTTCATAAAGGTATACCATTTATGAATAAAATAAATAAAATTGTATATGGATGTCGAAAAGAGAGAGCAACACGTTTTAATTTTACAAATAGACGTGATATAGAAATGAATCCAAGACAATATTTTTATTCTGATGCTGTTCCAAAAGATAATATGTATTGTCCTGATAGGTGGGTTGATTCAACTGAAATGATTAATTATAAATATATTTTAGATATTGATGGTAATTCAAGTACATGGGATGCTACAGCATGGAAATTAAATTCAAATTCTGTTATTTTAAAATCTGATTCTGGGTGGAGACAATATTTTTATAATGAATATTTACCATTTAAACATTATGTTCCAATTGCTGATGATTTTAGTGATATACAAGAAAAATATCAATGGTGTGAAAATAATCAAGATGAATGTTTAAAAATGATTGAAAATTGTAAAAAATTATTTCAAAAGATATTTAGGTATCATAATGTAATTGATTATACGATTGAAAAAATATATGAATTTAATAGATTAAAGCCGTATATTTTAAATGATAGAAGAGTATTTTTTTGTACTGATTATAAAAATCCGACACAATTAGATAATCAGATAATAATAAATAAACAAATATCTGGAAATATATATGGAATACATAATGTATTTAGAAAACTGAATTCTACAGACATTGTGATATATATGAACACTGAATATATTGATGTCCATAATTTTGATTTAAATAAATTTATTGATATATATTTATCGATTGATAAAAAAATAGTATTTGGAGCAGAAAAGAATTTATGGCCTGAATCATTAAACGGAGTTAGATCTAAATTAAATAAATTAGCTCCAAAAGATTCGATTTTTAAATATTTACAACCTGGATTTTTTTGTGCGGAAGCAGGGGAAATGACAAAATTATTTGATGAAAGAATTTATGATAAAAATAATTGTCCAATTTCACAAGAATATTTTGTAGGAGCATTATTGTCGGGTAAATATTCAATCCAATTAGATTATTCTCAAAAATTAGTAATGTGTGCATATCAATGTACTCATGATGATTTAAATAAATGTATTGGTAGTGGAACTCAATTTATTTTATATAATGGGGGTCGTTGGTAAATTAATTTTTTAAATTATATAAAGAATTATTATTAATTTTTTATATAAAATGTCTGTATTGGATTTAGAATTAGATGTAGTAGATTATTGTGGAAAAAAAGATTTTCAGGTATTTACAGAATATATACATTCTAGGTGTTATGCGATAATTGTTAGAAGATTAGATTCGTATAAGGCTGGGTGGGCAGAAAAATTAAAAGTCTTGGTTAATTATTCAAAATTACAAAAGACAGTTACAATTAATATTGATGGTTCGCCTGAACATGAAAAACGTGTAATAGTTGAAACAGATTTTGATATTTTTAATTCTGAAAAAGAGGTTAAAAAGTTACCATTTTATGAATTAGTATCATTTCCTGAACCACAAAGAATTACACGTAAACAATTTAATAAATTATTTAATTCAGATATTGTTACATTACCTATAAATTTATATGCTGTTGGAGTAAAAAATGGTAATGTATATATATATAATGAAAATTATGAAATTTTATTTATGATTATTTATGCAATTAAGCACATTGTTGCTGTAAATGAAATGAAAAAATTATTTAATCAATTTCATTTTGTAATATGTGCATCTGATGGATATATGGAAAATAATTATCAGTCATCAAGATATAATGCTAAACAAATAGGTGATACTGAATATAGCAATTGTATAGAAGTTAAATTAGATAATCCTAATGAATTTGCTATATTACATAAAGAAAAAAATGTATTTGCTCAAGCAAATCAACATTCAATTTCAAATGTAATTGATATTCCAGATCGTTATTATTTTTATCTTAATAGATATAATGAATATCGTTCCTTACATAATTTTATACCATTTAATACTAAAATAAATAAAATTGTATTTTCTGGACAATTAAAAGGAACAAAATATAATTTTACATCAAGAACAGATATTGAAATGTCACAACGTGAATATTTTTATAGTGATGCAGTACCAAAAGAAGATTATATAATCGCGCCTAAATACATGGAAATAACAGAAATGATTGGATATAAATATCTTTTAGATATTGATGGAACTGCTGGATCATGGGATTCAACCGCATGGAAATTAAATTCTGGATCTGTAATTTTAAAAGCAGAATCATGTTGGAGACAATGGTTTCATAATGATTATATTCCTTGGGTTCATTATGTTCCAATTAAAGATGACTTTAGTAATATTAAAGAACAATATGAATGGTGTGAGTCACATCAAAAAGAATGTGAAGAAATGATTAAAAAATGTAAAATATTATTTGAGAAGGCGTATCGTTATCAAAACGTAATTGATTATACAGTTGAAAAAATAATTCAATTAAATAATTTAAAGCCAACATATGTTGGTAAACGAAAAATATGGTTTATAACAAATCATGGACTTAATAAAGATTTGGGATTTCATGTTAATGAGATGAATCATAATGTTGATGAAATTCATTATTTATGTAGTAAATTAAATCCTGAAGATTTATTATTTGCATTAGTTCCTGTAGCATTAACTTTAAATAATTTGGATTTGAATGATTTATTAAAACGTTATGATTCTTTTGGTAAAAAAATTGTATTTGGTGCCGATCGTCTATTACCTGGTCATTTAGAATATGTAAGATACAAAATGATTTCAAATTCTCCCCAAGATAGTAAATTTAAGTATTTAAATTCTGGATTTTATTGTGGTCAAGTAAGTGAATTTATGAAAATATTTGAGGAAAGAATATATAATCCAGATGCATTAATTGATCCAAGCACTTATTATACAAATGCATTTGTAACAAATAGATATGATACAACATTAGATTATCATCAAAAATTAGTTTTATGTATGTCTGAATGTAATGATGAAGATCGTTCTAATGCAATTAATAAAGGTACCCCATTTATTTTTAATTAAATTAATATATAATATTTTTTATATAAATAATATATATTATGGATGGAGAATCAATAAATTTAAGTTTTTTACTTATAACTGATCCAAATTTAATTATTATATTAAATGACCCTGATGTTACAATGCCAATTAAAAATTTAATTACTAAAATGGCTACTGATAAATTATTCGTTAAAAAATTAAGTAATCCAGTTCAAAAGGATGATTTTAAATTAGAAGCAAGAAAAACATATAAAAAAGATAAAGCAGATTTATTATCTAAATTTAGAATAATGCTTGATATATTTGTTGTTAGAAAAAATTCAAAAGAATATATCAATAGATATATAAAATATTTACAATATCTTGAGAAAAGATTTTAGATGTAATTTTTAAATATTAATTTTTAATATTTATAAATTTAATTTATGCACGCATCATCATTCTATTAACTAATTCCATTACTCTTTCACGATAGAATACACCAAGAATTAATACGAGAACAATGCTGAATAATACCCATGTTCCAAATGAGATACCAACTATTTGACCAGCTGTGAATTTTTCTACTTTTTTAGGAGTAGAAACAGGGGATGCAGAAACAGGGGATGTAGAAACAGGTGATACTGTGGGTGTTACAGGTGATGAAGGAGGAGTTACAAGTGGTGTTAATGGTGATCCAGGAGATGATAATAAGTTAGAAGGTTTAGTTACAATTTGAGGGGGAGCAGGGCTTGAAACAACAACACTCTTAGGTGTTGTGCTTGATTTACTTACTTTGCTTGATTTACGTAATTTATTTAATTTATTTTTGACGATTGTTACTTTAGGAGATGCTGCTGCAGCAACTAAATTTTTAACAACAACTTTAGGTGTCTCTATTCCTACAGCATTTCTAACTGTTATTTTAGGTGTAGAAATTTGTGGAGGTTTGACAATTTGGATTGTTGGTGCACTTACTTTAGATACATTTGTTAATATAATTTTAGGGCTGACATTTGGTAATGTTTTAACAACTACTTGTCTGACTGGTGAAGATATACGTTTAACAACTTCAATTTTAACGGCTGAACGAGGTTGAATTATTACCTTTGGTGTTGCTTTAGAGATAACTGTTTTGACAGCCTTTGCAGATGCACTTTTCTTAACAACCTTTGCTAATTGTTTAACTGCTTTTACAACTTTGGGGGTAACTTTGGGTGTAACAGGTGGTGTTACTTTTGTTAATGCTTTTGCTAATTGTTTAACAACTGCTTTTGTTTTAGGAGTTACTTTTGGTGTTACTTTTGAAACTGCTTTTGGTGTTATTTTTGCTACTTTCTTTGCGGCTGCTTTAACAAGTGCTTTTGTTTTAGGAGTCATTTTGGGTGTAGAAGGAGGAGTTACTTTAGTTATTGATTTAACTAATGCTTTAACAACTGCTTTGGCAGCAGGTGGTGGTGTTTGTTTTTTTGGTTGAGAAACAACAACTTTAACAGTAGTTGGTGTAGATGCCTTAACTGTAACCTTGGGACTTCCTACTTTAACTAAAACTTCTGGTGTGCTTCTTCCTTTAATTAATGAATCTACTGGAACAAATCCAGAGGGCTTGAGAACTGGAGCATTGCTAAATGCACTTAAAGCATCTAATGCTTTTCTTGATCCTCTGAATCTTTTATTTGGGGAACTATTTGAAGAACTATTCATTATATATATAATATTATTGAAAAATAATTTAACTAAATTCAATTATAAAAATTGATTTTTAAACTATATAACTAAATATAACTAAATATATACTTTAAATAATGGATAATAAAAAACGTGGAAGAAGTCCAGAAAAAAATGACACTGAATCTAAACGTTCAAAGAGTCATAATGATATTGAAAAAATTTCAAGAATTATTAAATTAGAAAGTTATAATGATTATTTAAAACTTACAAATGATTCAACTCATAAACTAAATATTAAATGGACAGATGATATAATTGATGGTCATCGTCAAAATGAAATTATTGTAAAAAATGAATTTATGGTTTTTTTTCCTGATTATAATTGGAAAGATGGTAATCTAAATAATTTACATGTGATTGGACTGATAATTGATAAAAAAATAAAATCAATACGTGAATTAACATTCGAATATATACCTATTTTAGAAAAATGTAGAGTAGATGGTTTAAAGATGATAGAAGAAAAATATAAAGTTAAGAGTAATAAAATTGTAACATATTTTCATTATCATCCGTCTACATGGAGATTACATATTCATTTTCAAAATATTAATGCAAGATCATATATATCAATGACACTTCCACGAGCACATCCTCTTTATCTTGTAATTCAAAATCTAAAAATAGATTCAGACTATTATAGGAAATGTTTATTAGAAGTTGTGGTAGAAGAGAAAATTGAGCCTTCAGCCTAATCTTTTAGATTTCCTTTAAAAAAGGAAATCTAAAAAATTGAATTTCATTTCCTTTATTATATAAAAATATTAAAATATATATACAATATGAATAACAATCATTATTGCGGATTACAAAACCATGGTAATACATGTTTTTTCAATAGTGCACTACAAAATATTATGAGATGTAGTGTATTTGTAAATATAATTTCTGATTTACAAATTAATCACGAATTAATAAACATTTTTAAAGAAATATTTGAAGACTATAAAAAAAATACAAACAGTTCTATTTCTCCTATTAATTTGGTAAGATATTATGCAAATTTAAATAAAAAATATTCAATTGGTTCACAAGATGATGCGGATGAAGTAATCACATATTTAATTGGTGAAATTGATGATATAATTAAGAGAGAGATAAAAGAAGGAAGAATTAATAATTTTGTAATCAAGGGAGATATCACTTTAGATAAAATAATGGATTATTTATTTGCAATATATTTAAAAACAACAATCAAATGTTTAAAGTGTTCAACTGTATCAACGAATGTTGCAAAAGATTATAAATTAAGTTTAGGATTATCAAGTAATAAATTAAATGAAATAATAAATAATATCAGTGATCCTGAAACATTAAATGAAGAAAATCAATATTATTGTGATAAATGTAAAACTAATACTGATGCTATTAAATCAGATAAGATTGTGTCAACTCCAAAATATTTACATGTTCAATTGAAAAGATTTAAACACCATGGTCGTCATTCATCAAAAAATGATGATAATATTGAAATTCCTACAACATTAAAATTACCAAATGGTGTTGAATATAAATTACGTGGGAGTGTACATCATATGGGGTCAATTAGTGGTGGACATTATATATATAATTATAATAAAAACAAAAATGAGAATTTCAAAGATTGGATATGTTTAGATGATTCTGGAGTATCTACAAAAGATGTATCATCTATGATTAATCATGGATATATTTTTTTATATGTGAAATAAATAAGTTTATAAAACAAAAAAAATATAAAACAATGTTTATAAGCGGAATGAATATAATAAAGTGGAAATTAAAAATAAAAAATATAGGGGGAATTCAAAGGATTCAGATATTTTCTTTGAATAATAATAAATTAATAAATATAGTTAATGAAGAGACAGAAATATTTTTTTATACTTTAATGGATCAAAAAAAAGTATTAGTAAAAATTGATGAAAATCATTTTGATATTGAAACAAATACAACCTCGTATAAATATGAGGATAATAGTATCGTTAAAGCAATTTTATTTTATAATATAGAAAATACTTATAAATACAATACAGAAGAACAAAATATTATTGAAGATCGATTTATTTATTCAAGAAAATATTGTTCATTAATTCCAGAGTATTTAAATAGAATTGAATATATTATAATCCGTGACATTTTAAATAATAAATATTTTGGAAGTGATTCATTTGCAATGGTTATTACATATTTTTTTGCATATTTTGTAAAGTCAAATTTAAGTTCTTTTTTAATTAAATCTTTTATTCAACATTACTCTATCAATGAATCAAAATTTATTGTAAATGGTCCTTCATTTAATGATTTTTTTATTAGAGAATTAAAAGTTCCATTAGATATAATTAAAAATTCAAAAATAATTTATGCACCAGTTTCATCAAGAAGCATGTTTTATAATTATAAAAATTTTTATAAATTAAAATTACATATTAAAGGTAAACATTTTAGTTTAGCAAAATTAATAGATGAAGAAAATATATCACTTAAATATAGTATTATTGTATCAAGATTAGCAGTAAATGATTATCATCATGTTCATATGCCAGAAGATGGTATATTAATGGAGATTAAAGAATTTAATGGAAAATATATATCAGTTGATAAAGATTATTTAAGAAGTGAAATAAATGTATTAAATGAAAATAAAAGAGTTATTTTTAAGTTTAAAAGAGATGATGATAGTATTTTTTATTTAGTAATGGTTGGTTCTATTTTAATATCAAGTATAGTGCATAATACTGAGTTATTTAAAAAATATTATACAAAAGAAAAAATAGCATATTTTCAATATGGAGGATCATGTGTTATTTATGTAAGTGATAAAAATGTATATTTTGATGATGATTTGATATATTTTACAAATGAAAATATTGAATCACATGTTAAAGTTGGAGAAGAAATTGGAAATATAAAAAAACAAAAGCATAAAGAATTTAATAAGAATTATCATATTAAAAAACATATTATAGGAACAATTAATCAATTAATTTATTTTATAGTAAAATTAATGATAAAAATAAATAAAAATTATTTAAGTAATTTAAATATAGAGCTTATTTAGATTGGTGTTTCTGATGAATAAAATTTATTCATTGTTATAGGTTTTGTTTCTTTTTTTTCTGATTCTTTTAGTTGGGGAGATTTTTTAAGATCTTCTAAATATTGTTTTAACATTCCTGAATTATCAACTTCAGGAGTTTCAATTGCTTTTAATTCTACTATTTTTTTTGTATTAACATTTGTGTTTCCATCTCCGGTAATTTGATTTAATAAATTAGATACTGTGTTTGGAGTTTCCTTATTTTGTTGTTCAAAAAAATAACTTAATATATTTTGTATACTCATTTCTATAATATAGGAAATATTAAAATATATAAGAAATATTATATAAAGATTAAATATTATATTTAATATAAATAGTTAAATGGCACAAGTTTCAAACGTTCAAAGTCGTACACTCAGAGTTCTCGGTAGTCTTCCTCAATCAGTAAAAGACACACTTCTCAAGCAAGAAGGAGTTTCAGTTCTTGAAAAGGAATCAAAGGGTAATGTAACAAAATCAAAGACATTTATTACTGGTGAAGAAATTGATGATGTTATTAGTGTTTTAAGTTCTAACAACCTAAGTTTCCGTCCTCATTTTTATTCTATCTTTGCAAAATTCAACACAGAACTTAAGTCAACAGAAGTTGATAAGCTAAACGCGAAGATTATGTCTGTCGTACCAGATGCAGAAGTAAGCTATTCTCGTATTGATAATAATGGTCATACAGGAAAGGTTGTTGTAGATCGTTTTGAAGATTACAACACTCTTCGTGCATATACTGCAGGAGATTTTACTTTCTACAAGTTTAATCGCACGAAGGCTCAAACCCGTGGAACCATGGGAGGTGATGCAAGAAATGTAGCCCCAAGACAATCACAACGTGATTCAAGACAATCAACATCTTCTCCAACCCCAATGCTTGCACAAAGATCTTCATCTGCACCAGTCGATACTGAAGGATTTCAAACTGTTGGAAGAAGTCAAACAAGACCTACTACTACTCGTGGACGTGGTAGACCAAGAACAAGTGGCGCTCCTCGTTCTGGAACTACATCAAACAATGTATAAATAATTTATATATAAAATGTTTTATTTTTTACAAAAAATGTTTTATTTTTTACAATTCAAAAAAGAATCTAATGATTCTTTATTGGGATTATCATTTGTGTCGAATAATTTTAAAATATGTTCTTTAGATTTCTCTCTGTATTTTTCAAATGCAGTATTGACAAATTTATTAATAAAATCATGATCAATATGTTCTTTTTGTTTAATCTGACATGTTTTAATTTCAACATCATTATCTCCAGTTATTTTTCCGCATTTTGCTCTAATCTTTTCAAATTGAATAACAACTTCTTCAAATGATGACATTGGTTTACATACTTTTTGATTTACAAGATTATGTATAATATATAACCAATAAGTTAATCCTTCTCTAGAATCTAAATATTCATCAATTGGGATATTTTTAGCATAAATTGAAAAAGATGTACAACAATAAGGACATGGTAAGACAGATCCTATACTATCAAAGAAAACTTTATATTTTTTTTTATTCTCATCTGTAGGAGTATAATTAAAAGTTATAGTATGTAAAAATTTCCAGCCTGATGGACCCCATTCATTTACTTGCATTCTTATATTAGTATATAAAAAAATATAAATATAATATATATAAATGTTTTCACTTTTATTATTATTGATTGTTCCCGCATTAAGTTATCCTCATTTAAGACATAATCATTCAAGACATAATTTAACACATATTGTCCCTACACAAAATATGAGCAAAGAGTTAGTTGTTTATAATAACACAGTATCATCATTTACATATAGATCATGTGGAACATCAACAGATATTGCTCAAAACTTAAAGTTAGATGTTTTACCAGTTCTCCCCCAAACAGACTACACATTATTTTTAAACACAGATTTATCTAAAGAAATAACTGGTGGAACTTCTAAATATTCTATAAGCTTTAATGGTATTCCTTTTTCTCCAACAACTAATGATTTATGCGAAGAAATTGCAAAGAGTAATACTACATGTCCTTTATACGTTGGAAACTATGCTTCTGAAAGTAAAGGTACAATTCCAGCTGGTGTATCAGGTAAAGTTATAATTAAGAATGAATGGTTTAATACTGAAAGTGAAAGAATATTATGTATGGAATATACTATAAAAGTTTAAGTTGCGTTGCTCACTAAAAAAATTGTTCTCTCGCTTTGCTCACACTAATTTTTAATAGTGATTTATAAATAAATCCCTAAAAAAATTGATAAATCTACATATTATATAAATAATACAATATGTATATCGACAAAATGAATATCAGCTTTGATGTCAAAAACGTTCAATTACCTAATAAACCAGATGATATAATAAAGAAAGAAATTAACTTCTTTAAACTTCATGTAGAAAAAGATTATAGATATATTTCTGATTTTGAAATATATCCAGATGATAACTGTATTATGTGTTATACTGAAGATAATGAAATTGAATTAACATATAATAGCAATACAATTATTGATGTAGAATGTTATAATCAAGAGAAGATTACTACAGATCTATATAATCTAATAGATGAAAGAAAAACTATATCAGAGAATTTGATTATGTTTAATGATTATTTTTATGAGAATGATGAAACAAATAAAGACTCAGATTCAGATGAAGATTCTGACGCAAGTTCTGAAAAGCCTAAACAAAAAGAAAAGAAGATTAATATATTAGAAATTTTTCATGGAAAGAAAGATGATAATGAATCAATTATTTCACTTGAAGGATTAGATGAAGATGATGTAAATTCTGATAATGGTTTTTTAGTAGAAGATGAACCACTAAAAGATTCAAAGCCTGTTAAATTTGAGATAGATATTGAACCTGAAAAATTACTTCCTGATTTATCAGATGATATTATAATTGATAATAATTATGAAAATGATAATTATGTTCCATATGAAATTATTAGAAAGTCAAAAGAGATTGGTAGACATTCAACTGTCCATCAAATTATAAGTGAAATTAATAATGCAATCAAAAATACTAAGAATGTTATTATTAAGCCAATTGATACTGTTTTTAAGGTTTATGTTGAAAATAAACATGGATCTAATAAATTTGAGTATGAATTAATTATTAGTGAAAGATATCCTTATGAACCTCCATCAATTAATGTAAAAACGTCATGTTCAGCAAGTTTAACTTATTCACTAACTAATTGCGAAATGTTAAATGCAAATAAATGGAATCCTTTAATTAGTCTAAAAGATATAATTATTGGTATTTACAATAATATTGACAAACTTGATTTTGATACAATTAAGTCTCAAATTAAAAATAAAGATTTTCAGTCATATACTACTCAATTAACCGAGGTTACAAATACTGCTCCACTAAATATTCAAACTTATAATTTAAATTTTGATTTTCTTAAAATTCAGGATAAACAAAATAATAAGGGTATTGGTTATGATTTTAAGGGTTCTACATGGGATATTAAATCTCATATTGCAACTCAAGAAGCAAAGAATAAACTAATTAAAATAATTTTGCAGAAAATATTACCATTAATCAAAGAAAATGGAGAATATATTGGCGAAACATGTTTAATCCCATATATTAAACAATATATCTATGATGTATCTTTGTTTGAAATTGAGAAAAATAAGGAATATTATACTGTATTATTTAAAGTATTCAATGAAATTTACAAGTTAGGAAAATATAATGAAAATTTTAATCTTGAAAAAATTTGTTCTCAAAGAGAATCATTTTCGGATTATTCTGACATTTATGAAAGTATTCCTATCTTAGAAAAGAAGCAGGATGTTGTTACGAAGACTTCCTATGTAGATATCATGAGAGAATCTGCTTTTGGTTTTGCTAAAATTATTGAATCTAAGCATTTTAAGTTTATGGATAAAACAAATGTAAATACTATAGGTGTAAATTTCTCAAGAAGAATCAAATCTGAAATGAAAAATTTATCATCAAATTTACCAATTTCTGATACTTCATCAATCTTCTTAAGAATGGATGAAGGAAATATGTCAATTATGAAATTTCTAATTATCCCGCATCCTGATACGCCATATGCGTATGGATGTTTTGAATTTGATATGTATTTAAATGCCGATTATCCGAATACTCCTCCACATGTTGAAATTATTACAACAGGCGGTGGTAAGTTTAGATTTAATCCGAACTTGTATGACAGTGGTAAAGTATGTCTATCATTACTTGGAACATGGAGTGGAACTGGTGGTGAGTCATGGTCAACTGAATCGACTATTCTCCAAGTTCTATTATCTATTCAATCGCTTATTTTCTGCGAGGAACCGTATTTTAATGAGCCTGGATATGAGGGTTCTCGAGGAACAAAAGAAGGAAAAGCAAAAAATGATGCCTATATGGAACCAGTTAGATATCATACCTTAAAATTAGGAATGGTTGAACAATTGAAGAATCCATCATTTGGATTTGAAGATATTATTAAGAGTCATTTTAAATTGAAACAAAAGGAAATTTTTGGGAAGTTAGATGAGTGGAAGAAGATTACTACTAACACAGCAAATTTTGAACTACAATACAATCTATTAAAGGGTATGATTGCAAAATTGTAAATAAATTATTTTATATATATAGAAATATATCAACTAATATAATATGTCAAATAATCATTTATCATTTCACGAACAATGGAATTTTTTAAAGTATATTTTTGATGAGGATATTGTATTAGATACAAATGAAAAAACAAGATTATATTCAATTATTTATAACATGTGTTGTGGACGTTCTCCAAATAATTATTCTGAAGAATTATATGATAATGTCATGATAGAAATACAAAAAATGAAGAATAAAGAACGTTTACGTCGTCATAATAATACAGGTTCTCAAGAGACATTCGAAAAACTTAGAAGAACTGTTCTTTTTATTTTTAAGCCATTAGACACATATATTTATTATCATAAGGGAATTCATTTAGAAGAGATGTTTAATTTTAATATGGTTATTGAGATATAAAAATTGAGACTTCATCATAATTTTTAATAGAGATTTCACAAAATGAAATCCCCATTAAAAATTGATTTTTTTACATTTATATCTTTAACCATATAATTTCATACAATATGGAGAAAGAGATTCTATCTTTTTGGTTTCCAAATGAAGATAAAATTCCAAAGTTCTGGTTTAATGAAACTCAAGAATTTGACAATTTAATAAAGGAAAAATATCATGAACTTCTAATTGCTGCAGAAAATCACACATTGAATAATTGGAAGGCGACTCCCGAAGGTCATCTAGCATTGATTATTATATTAGATCAATTTTCTAGGCATATATATCGTGATACTCCAGAACAATTTAAAAATGATATCATCGCATATTATAATGCGAAGGAATTTATTTTGGAGAAGAAGGATAAGAATTTAACAATTTTACAAAGAATTATGTTATTGATGCCATTCAGACATCAAGCAAATTTAAAGGATTATGAGTTTGTTATCAACTATATGAAAGATTATAGTGGACATTTAGTAGATAAGTTTTTAATGCAAACTCTGCGGAGATATAATACTTTGAAAGATACTGGTGAACTACCAGACCGTCCGATAATTAATATTTTTTCTCAAGATTATTCAAACATTCTTGAGAACAAATGGGAAGTAACGATTCGTCCATATTTTGTATATGAAAATGAAATATGTAATGTTCTCCAAAAGTTCATCAAAAAGAATATTAAGTCTGATGAACCGCATACTATAACAGTCTCATTATCTGGTGGTGTTGATTCGATGGTAATATTATATATTTTGAAATCATTTGCGATTCCTAATCTAATTATTAATGCGGTTCATCTTGATTATGGAAATCGTGTAGAGTCATCATTCGAAGCAGAATTTTTAATGAAATGGTGTCGATTTATTAATGTTGAATTGTATTATAAGTATATTTATGAAGCTCAACGTATTCGTGGTAATGAGCGTGAAAAATATGAAGATATGACAACTGAAATTCGTTTTAATTTGTATAAAAAAGTCATTACAAAAAATCATATTGGTGTTGTTCTCGGACATCATCTTGGAGATATTCAGGAGAATGTCTTTTTTAATTTGGTTCGTGGGAGATCACTAATTGATTTGACAGTTATGAAAGAGAGTAGTGTAATTGATGGTGTAACTATTTTGAGACCACTTGTTGGACATCCAAAGGATCTCATTTTTGATTATGCACATAATTCGAATATTCCATATTTTAAGAATACAACACCATCATGGTCAAATCGGGGGAAGTGGCGTGAAAAGCTATTGCCATCATTAATTGATACATTTGGAATTGGGATATTAAAGAATCTGACGAAGGTATCACATGAGTCAGATGATTTGAAAGAATTGGTAATAAATGATATTGTTAAGCCATATATGAAATTAGTAAAGATAAATGGGAATATATATGAATATCCTATTTGTAGGGATAAGCCATTATCCTTTTGGAAATATGTTTTGTTATACTTTTGTGTAGAACATAACATATCAATTGTGAGTGGTAGAACTTTGGAAATAGTATATTATAATATTAGTAATAATAAAAAAATAAAGATTATTTGTAGTGATAAGATGACTATCTGTATTGGAGAGAGTTTGCAGATTGTTATAAAAAATTGAGTATAAAAATTGAAATTTATTTATAATACATGATATAACTATATCATTAATAATCCATCTTGAGTTCATTGAGATTTACAAAAATGTCTACAATTGATGATCACTGTGAAGATTTGATGTCAGAAATATCATTTGATTCAAAATATGGGTCAATTACTATAAGGTTTAACAGTCATTCAGAAAAACTGAGATATATTATTAAGTGTAACTCTGATGAGCTTACCGAAAATAATGAAGATACTGAATTGAAAGATCTTGATAAATATCTTAATAAGACTCTGAAAATGATTGAATCCGCTGAAATGACTCCGGAAGTAATGGAAGTACTTGCGTCTATTGGGATAACAACTAATTATTGTTCTAGTGATACTTATAAGATAATAGAAAATATTCTGCTTGCAATATTAACAGATAATGCAATTGGTGACTCGATTATTCGTACTAAGAGGAAGCTACGGAGACGTCTTCAATATATAGATAAGATGTTTATTCGCCCGGGTCCATGGGATAGTGATTTTGATGCATATCCAAATAAGCATTATACATTTGATCTTGATAATGGTTTTACGGGTTTGATTTTACGTAATCTTCCTGATTATGTTTGGAATGTATACGTAATAGTTCCTGAAGGACATTTCAGTACTAAGGATAGAATTAATTTGACTTCTCATTTCCAACAGGAATTAGAAGATAATCTTACATCACGTATTCCTTACGATATTACGTTTCATGATCGTGAAAGTAGACGGATCGGTATCGATCATTGTCATGGTTGTGATCTTGCACCATCTGGCAGAGATAATCGTTTGCTTAAACATTTGTATGATGACGCACGATATTATACTACATATGAAATGGCAGTTAGAGAGGCACAAGAAATTAAATCTTGGCTTTGGAATATGTGTAATAAGTGTGGTAAGGAATCTAAAGCTCAATGTTCAATTTGTAAGACTAAATACTGTGATCAAACATGCCAGCGTGCTGATTGGGTAGATCACAAGAAGTACTGTAAGAAAGTATAAAAATTGAAATTTAATTTATATCTAAATAGTATCTTAGTATGATAAATTGAATACAATGGCGTCTTCTAAACGAACAAAGAATTTTAATAATCCTCAAAGTGACCTATTGAAAAAATTTCCAAAGCTATTGAATACTCAAGCTCCAAATACATGTACTTTTTGTAATACAGTAACAACTGTGGATAGTTACATATTGGAATATCCTTATAATTCATTAAATATTGGAGTTAATGTTTGCTATAATATTGAATGTATTAAAAAATATGAAGAAAGTGAAGAAGCAGTTCGTATTGTTATACATGATATCATTGGTGAATATGCTTCAAGAATTTGCAAGAATGAATTGATAATGAAGATTGTTAGTTTGATGTAAAAAATTGAGACTTCATCCTAATTTTTTTAAAATTCATTTATGAATTTTAAAAAAATTGAATTTTATTTTATATACATATTCCATTAAGTCTCTTATAACCATCGCTTCTCCTACTCGTCAAATCTCACGTAATCTTCGTGTGTTTTCATCACAATCAAGATGGCGGACGCAGAGCGCGCCGCACGCGAGACGCTCTTCCTCGCAGCGACCCTTGCGGCCGTTGCCGTCGGAGCGCCCCCGCCCTTCCGCGGCCCCGTGGCTGACTCCAAGCTCGGAGAGAAGTTCATCGACGTCATCGCACTCGCGGCCGCAAACGGATACGCTGGCGACATCTCCCACGCTCGCTACATCTGCGGCGAGACCTTCCGCGAGGGCATTCGTAATCCGGATGGCTCGCTCAACCGCTCGGGCTTCCTCGGCGGAACGGCCGACCTGATCAAGTGCTCCACGAGCCTCCAGGTACCCTGGCTACACCAGGCTCACATGCGCCCGCGCGAATCCATCGGTGCAGAGCGGAAATCGACACAGCTCTACCGCGCCTCGGCTGCCGGTGACGAGCAGACGGTACGCAAGCTCGTGGCTGCCGGAGTTCCACTGAACGGCATTCCGTGTGAGGGAGGCTGGTCGGCACTACACCGCGCAGCCTTCTCGGGTCATGCAGGCGTCGTGAAGATTCTGCTCGATGGCCTCGGTTCCGGCCTTGGCGCCGAGGTGGATCGGCGCGAGGCTAACCACATGCGGCGCACGGCTCTCATCATCGCATGCGAGCAAGGACGTGAGAGTGTCGTGTGCGAACTACTCGGTCACGGCGCATCCGTCTCCGCACAGGATAGCACGGGCTTCTGCGCTCTGCACACAGCCGTGCTGGGCGGTGAGGTCTCCATCCTCAAATTGCTACTGTGCGCAGCTCCTGGCACCGAATATGCTATGACTCGGCTTGCGCGCCGCATGCACGAAGGATCCGACGTGATGCTCACGCCTCTCGGCTTCGCAGAGCTCTGGGGCGGCGCTAACCGTGAGGCGTGTGCCAAGGTGCTTCGTGACGCAGGCGCTGTCTGATGACGTAGACTCAATACGAGGAACAACAAAAAAATTAATTTATTAATTCTTTTGTTTTTAAAAAACATTTTCTATTAAACCAACTATATTAACCATCTTATATAATTTTAATTTATCCAACATTGTAGAATACAATAATTGTTTCTTTTGTAATTCATTTTTATGTAAAAATACTCGTTCTCTTCTTAATATTTTACTATATATGATATTCTTTATCATCAATATTAAATTTTTCTTAAAGTAATTTACATGATATAATGTATTAAATATTTGGTTCTTAAATATTATATTACCTTCAATTGCATCATTTAAACGAACCATTTTCCCATCCTTAAAATAATAATTTGTATTAAACTTTTCAACCTCCTCCTTGGGAACAAATTTAACTATATCACGTTTATCCAAATAAACAATTCTAACCATCTCATTAACATACTGATATTCTTTAATAGTTCCAATCATTCTTTTATACAAATACTTTAAATAAACAACATCATATAATGAATACAATATTAACTCATCACTTAATGTATCTATATCAATAATCATTTCATATAATTTCCCCATCTTTTCTTCATTTTCATCTAAAAACTTACGATGATCTTTATTGATAACTTGATATTTTTCTAATAAATAATAAATATTACATTGATTGTCTTCTATATTTTTATACACCTTGTTATATGCATTATTATATTCACATAAAAAACGAGTATCAACAAATGTTTCCATAAATTTTGTAATCTTTTTAGCATCAGATTTGAAATAATCATAAAAGAAATATGGTATATCTAAACTATCTGCTCCATGAAATATCTTACCAATACGAGTATTGCATAAGATATCATTTGTTAATATTTCAATTACATCATTTGCAATTATTCTTGGATCAATAATAAATATATTACCTCCATCATCAGATTCAAAATTTATTTGCAACAACGCAATCTTTTTAGTATTAAATTCACAATCTATACAAATATATAATTTCTTTGTAGCATCTAATGTCTTCTTGTTGAATTCTATCATAAATTCTTTAAAGAATTTTTCTTTTACTAGTTTGTCTGTGCTATTTATAACATAAATTTTATATTCATGATCTATTTTTATATTAAACATATCACCCTTAATTATATTGAATGGTTTCATTAAGCTCCCTATACTATACTTAATATAATATACATAATATATTATAATTAATGTAAATAATCTTTAAGTAATGAATATGATGTAATACCAATATGAGAGAAGATAATTCTATACAAAAATGATATTATCGTAAATCTATTTTGTATAGCATCATAAACTCCAAATGAGAATTGTAAAAAGGTAAAACGACCCATTGCATCCTTATATCTTTCCCATTCTAACTTATCATTTCTAATCTTTTTATAATTTCCATACATTATTAATAAATAAACAATAACAACAATTATAAATTTGTCCATACATTATATTATATTTTTTTTTCTAAGATTACAAAAGTTCCAATTAAAGAACATATAATTAGATCATTTTCTAAATTATTATATGTTTTTAACTCTAATTTACTAAGCTCTTTTATTATATCCTTGTTTACTAATTTATTATTAATGATATATTGGATAATATAAGATATAATTTCAGTTAAATTATATTCTTTCTCATCAATTATTTTCTTTATCTTTTCATATTTTTTAACAAAACTCGCCTTCCCATATAATTCATCCATTATTATTTTAATATCACGATCATCAATCATATTGAATAATAAATTTATATTATTATCTTTTGAGATTTTTACAAATGTAGCTAAACATTGTAACATATTTATACCCTTACGTAAATCACCACTTGCTTTAACAATAATTTTATCAACTATTTCATCCGATAAATCCACTTTCTCTGCATCCATTATATCATATATTTTATCCATTATAAAATCATTATGTAATGGTTCAAAACGAAATGATAAACATCTACTTCTTAATGCTGGTGTAATTTTTGTAATGTAGTTACAAATTAAACAAAAACGTGTATTTTCTGTATAGTTTTCGATTATTCTTCTTAACGCAAATTGACCATCTAACGTCATTGAATCAACTTCATCTAAGATAACAAGTTTATATATATTCTCTTTGTTAAACATTTTATATAAATTATTATTAGTTGAACAAAATTCTTTTATTTGTTCTCTAACAACATTAATACCTCTATCATCACTTCCATTTAATTCTAAAATCATATGTCTAAAATATTTTCCATATATTTTCTTAGCAAATGCAAGTATTGTTGATGTTTTTCCTGTGCCTGAAGATCCAAATAGAATAATATGAGGCAAGGATTTCTTTGCTATCATATTATCCAAAATAGAAATTACTTGAGTATTACCAACAATATCTTCTATCTGCGAGGGTCTGTATTTTTCAATCCATGGGATATTATCCATTTAGTATACATATATTTATTTGTTTAAATAAATATATATTTCAATTTTATATGAACAATACAATCCCAATTTTATTAGCAACATCTGGTAAATTTGAAATAAATACCAATTATTTACCATATATAAATCCAATGGAAATAAGATATAATAAAACAGTTATAGATTATTTTAATTTGTATGGTAACACAATTGCTAAAAATTGTACTTTAAAAATTGATAAAATCCCAAGAGAAATTTTTCATTCAAAGAAAATGGTTATCCATACCAATCCTGACGGTAGTGAAATTATACATTTCTATGATTCTGATGGGGATGTTTTTATGAGAAATTTTTAATTTTTTACACCATATATGATATTGTATAAAAAATTGATAAAGAAAAATATTAATAGTATAAAGAAATAATTATATAAAACATAATGAGTCTAGTTACAAAAATTGATGCTCTGAAAGAGTATGATAAGAACTTGAAAAAAAATATTAAGTTATATTTATTTCAAGAAGATATAAAATCTAAACCAAGTGCAAAAACTGGAAGGAAACAGTTCTTGGTTAAATCGATAAAAGATATATATATTAAAACATGTGAGAACAAAGATAGCCATTTCTATGAGTTTTGGCAAAAAGATACCCCTTTAAAATTTGCTTTGGACATTGACTTGCCCAAAGAAAATTTGACATATGAGAAAAGTCAGGAATTGCTCAAGAAGGCAATCACAGATGTTTTATATTTTGCCGAACAATTCTATGAACATATCTATAATATATCTGATGTGATTGTTTTAGAAACAATCCCTCAAGAAACAAGTCAAAAGAAATATTCATATCATGTAATTTTTAATAATCTCATGTTTGCGTCTCATTTAGTTTGTAAAGATTTTTTCAGAAGAATGAAAAAAGAAGTTGCTCTAGAGGGATGTGATGAGAGTATATATAATTTAACATGTTTAAGAATTATGGGTTCATCTAAGATTGGTGAAAACAGAGTTCTTGTTCCGATGGAATATAGAATTGATGGAAAAATGACATCAATTGGCAAAGATTTAGATTTTTTCAAAAAAACTCTTATCACATATACTGATGATATCAATGGAGATAACTTTGTAGATGAATCTTTTATGGAAACAAAATATGAAGAACTAATAGATGATGACAAAGAAATTCTTTCTGATATCAACAACATCGATATTGAAAAAATATTAAATGGATTACCTATGGAAGTATGTGATCAATATCATCCGTGGATTCGTGTAGGTATGATATTATGTAATACTAGTAAAAAATCTGGAATTAATTTACTTGATCTTTTTAACAAATGGAGTTCAAAGTCTAAAAAATATAAGGGAATTGATGATGTTCACAAACATTGGAAGACATTAGAAAGCAGTAAAAAGAATCAAAAACTAAGTATTGGATCATTAATTCATGATGCGAAGAGATTTGGTATTGAAGGAATTTTTAAAAATGAGAAAAAATCTGTAGAGGTAATCGTTAATGAGTATCCTAAGAAAGAAATTCAATTAACTTCTAAGAAAAATACTATTATAATGAATCAAAGATATTTAACACCTGAATTATATAAGAAGTTTTATGATAGTGGTTCAACAAAATTACTAGCAGTTCAAAGTGAAAAAGGTACTGGTAAGACATCTAACTTAATTGAATCATATTTTAAAAATGGATTAATTGTTGATGATATGAATATTTTGTTAATTTCTAGCAGAAGAACATTTGGTGCAAAATTATTGGGTGATTTAAATAAGTATGGTTTTAAATTATATTCTGATTTTGATGATCAGTATATTAATCACAATCGTATCATTTGTCAATTTGATTCACTTTTAAGATTAGATAGAACAAAATATCATACTATCATAATAGATGAGTGTGAGTCTTTAGCAAGATATATGACTTCTCAACATTTTACTAAAAATAACAAAGCTAGTATGGTAATTAATATGTTTGAATCATATCTAAGTTCCGCGGATAATGTATATATTTTAGATGCAGATTTGAGTGATCGTTGTGTAAATTATTATCAAAAAGTAATGAATCTAGGAGATGAAGAAGTATCAATCGTTGTAAATAACTTTCAATTATATACTGAATATGATGTAAAGTATATGAAATTCAACGATTGGTTAAATCAAATCATAAACGATGTAGAGAAGAATAAAAAGATTATTATTCCGATGGCATCAAATAATAAAGCAAAAGATTTAAAATGTATTTTGGAGGAGAGATATCCTAATAAGAAAATTTTATTTTTGAACAGAGATGTAAATGATATTGAAAAAATTAACATTGTAAGAAATGTTGATGAAACTTGGTCAAAGTATGATATTGTTATTTACACTCCGTCTGTTTGTATGGGTGTTTCATTCGATAAGAAAGATTATTTTGATGCAATTTATGCATATGGATGCGAAGAATCATTAGGAGCTCAAGAGTTCTGTCAAATGATTCATCGTGTAAGACATCCACAAAATAAGGTAATATTTTTAGCATTTGATAAATACGAGGAATTTAAGGAAGAGAATAAAATAACATATGGACAAACTGAGGAGTTAATCTGTAATGATTATTACTTAACTCATTATAATATTCATACAAATATTGTTCCTCATAAGATTCGTAAAATTGATGACTATTTAAAATTTATTGATCAAAATACAAATGTTGTTGCATATGGGGAGGATAAACCAATTGAAAAAACAGTTGAACCAACATCTCAACGTAATGAAAGAGTTATATTCTATCCGTATAAAAATGAACCGATATATGAGTTATATATTAGAAATACAGTTGAAACGATTGAAAATAAAAATAATTTTTGCTGGTCAGTATTTGGGTATTTAAAACATAAGGGATATAAATTAAGTTATCTAAAACTTGATGATACAATTGAGTTTTCGAAGGTATTAAAAGAACAAAAGAAACAGAGAACTGAAAATGAGAAGGAGAACTATTTGGATAAGATTGTTGATACTCCTGATATCAAAGATGAAGAATATAAAGAAATTAGTTCAAAGAAAGATGAGATTATAACAGATGAAGAAAGAATGAAAGTAAATAGATATAAATTTAAGAAATGTTATGATATTGAAAATCTTGGAGAGGATAAAGAAAAGATCCGTTCATTATTTGAACAATATGATGATCCAATAAAAAAGAAACATTATAGACATCTTAAGAGAATATTAAATACAGAAACTCAGAAGACGGAAGATAAATTAAAACTGATGAAAGCAAATATTGTGAATGATAGTTATCGTAAGAATGCTTATAGTGATTTGATTACAAAAAATATATATACTGCTTATAACTTTAGTCTTGAATTTATTGATATGCTTGGATTTAATATTAATGATTTGTCCAAGTCTGTATCATCGGAAAATATTGGATTAAATATAGAAAATATCAAAGAGTGTTTTAATGAGGAATATAATAATATTTGTTATAAGTTTGGTTGTAAGATTAGACATAGAAATTTTGTTGAACTTGATGAAAAAGAAGCATTTAAGTTTATCAAAAAAATTATTAAGATACAATATGGTTTTGAAATAAAGAAAACAAAGAATGATGCATATATAATGAATGTTTATATAGATGATTCAGGTTCGGTATGGAATAAATTATATGAATATAAGAAAAATAAAGTTGTGACAGATGAGAATTTAAATAAATTGATAGAACCAGTTAACATAACAGATAAGTTAGAAATAGATGATGGATTTATTGAAGATTAAAAAATAAAAAATTGATTTATAAATTGTTAAATATATAAATATTTAACAATATATACATTACAATGAACAATCTTACAATTATATCACCTAAAATTGAACAACCTAAAAATATTAAAATTGTTTTAAAAGAACATCAAAAAACTGGTATATATCATATGAGAAAACTAGAAGTCGATCGGTTTATAGTTCATAATTATGAAGAGGATGAATTTTATTTATCTGGTCATACATTAAGAATATTAGGATTAAAGCAAAGTGAAGTTAAGAGTATAAAAATTAATACATCTTATGGTGTACTTGCAGATAAGGTTGGGAGTGGAAAAACATTAATGGTTGTTGGATTAATTAATGATTCAGTTAAGCTACCAGATTGTGAAAAAATACTTTCATCATCACTATATAGTAGTGTTCATATTAAAGATAATAAGAAGTGTTTAAAGACAAATTTAATATTAGTTCCCCATTCATTAACAAGTCAATGGCATTATGCATTTGTGAATTCAAAGTTAAAATATTATGTTATTAATAAAAGAAAGGATATTGATTTTTTAGAATTTGATGATATTCCTGATGATATTATTGAAGCAGATGTTATTGATAAAAATCAGTCATTACATCATTATGATGTAATAGTATGTAGTGCAAATATGTTTGGTGAATATTTTGAAAAATTTAGAAATGTCAAGTACAGTCGTATAATAATTGATGAAATATTACAAATAAAATTACCAGCGGATTTCAATTGGTGTTGTAATTTCGCATGGTTTATTACCGCTACACCAAGTGGACTTCATACAATTAGAAGACATTATATTAAAGAGTTGATGAGTGGAATTATAAACTATCATCATTTGCTAACAATTAAAAATAATGATGATTATGTTTCTCAGTCGATGAAACTCCCAGATATTATATTTAAGCATATAAAATGTTTAACTCCAAGAGAATTATTAGCTGTAAAAGAGTTCATATCAAAAGATATAATAAATATGATAAATGGAAATAATATTCAGGAGGCATTAAAAAAGTTAAATTGTAACATTGATACAAATGATAATATATTTAATATATTAACAAAGAGAACAAAGATTGATATAGCAGATGAGGAAGCAAGATTAGAATATGTTAAGAAAGTAAATTATCAAGATCAAAAGGTGAAAGAAGAGGCAATAAAAAAGAGTACTGAAAAAATAGTAAGTTTAAAAGATAGATTACAAAGTATTAAATCAAGAATAGATAATTTTGGAGAAGATAATTGCCCAATATGTTTTGAAAATAGTGGTAAACCAGTTATTGTAAGTTGTTGTAATAATATTATTTGTTTGAAGTGTATTGTAAATGTTAAAAATTTATGTCCATTTTGTAGAATAACTATTACGACAGATAAGATGAATATTTTAGATAATTCTTATAAACAAGCGAGAATTACGAAGGATAAAGAAAATGATAAATTAAAAGATAAAATTGTGAATTTAATGGAAATTATTAAAGGTAAAAAGGATGGAAGATTTTTAGTATTTAGTGCATATGATGAAACATTTAATGATATTATAAAAGAATTTAATAAGTCAAATATTAAACATTCATCAATATTGGGTGGAATATCACATATTAATAATGTAATAAATGATTTTACAGATGGTAAAATAAATGTATTAATGATGAATGCAAAACATTATGGTTCTGGATTAAATTTACAAATGGCAACAGATGTAATATTATATCATGAAATGCCAAAAGAATTAGAGACACAAGTAATTGGAAGAGCTCATAGATTAGGAAGAAAAGATTCATTGGTAGTTCATTATCTATTACATGAAAATGAAAAATCAAGTAGTAATGCTAATTTGACATATGATACAAACGATTATATAGAAGAAGATATAAATGAAATTTAATTTATGAGGGTATTTCAACAGGTTTTAATGTAGGTTCTACATATGTTTTATATGCTACATATGAGGCAACTACTAAATATACAATAAGTAATATTACTAAAAGTAATACGGTAATTTGGATTAATTTTTTTAATACATTTTTATCATCAGATGTTAATGTGATTGTACTTGATGTTTTTGCAGATGTTTTATTTGAAGAAGATGAATTCATATAATTTAAAGTATATTTTAATTATAGGAAATTTAAATTTTATGTTAAATTATTAGAATATATATATATTGATATGTATAATGAATTTTGGTGATTGGGTAAATAATATTGATAAATATAAGAATGATTTTATGAATGGTGATCCGTATAAACATTGTATAATTGATAATTTTTTAGATGAAAAAACATTTGAAGATATTTATAATGCTTATCCTGATATTAAGAGTTCAAAATGGCATATTTATAATAATCCAATTGAAATTAAATGGGCTCTTGATGATTTTAAAAATTTACCAATATATCAAAAATTAATTAATTTTTTACAATCAGATGAAACATTAAATTTATTTAAAACTATTTCAGATATTCCAAATTTAGAAAATGATCCACATTTACATGGAGCAGGTATTCATTGTCATCCTCAAGGAGGTAAATTAGATGTCCATTTAGATTATTCAATACATCCTATTAGTGGAAAAGAAAGAAGATTAAATTTGATAATATATTTAAATAAACATTGGGAAGAAGAATGGAATGGTGCTTTAGAATTATGGAAACCATATGAAAATAATAAAACTCCGAAAGAATGTATTAAGAAAATATATCCAATATATAATAGAGCAGTATTATTTCAAACTAATAATATATCATTACATGGATTACCAGAAATAATTAAATGTCCAGAAAATGAATTTAGAAAAAGTTTTGCAATTTATTATGTAAGCGAACCAACTATAAATGCAATGACACGTTATAAAGCAGAATATTTTCCAAAACCAAGTGAAGTAATTTCAGAAAATCTAAAAAAATTATATGAAATTAGAAAAGAAAGAAGATTAAGTAATTCAGATATAAAATTATATTTGCCAGATTGGAAAAATATAAGTTAATTTATAAATATTAATATATATATATTAATATGTATGCATTTGTAGATAAATATATTGGAGGATTAGGTAATCAATTATTTCAATATTTTACTTTATTGTATATTTGTAAAAAATATAATAAGATACCAATAATGTTTAATCAAGATAAATGTGACGGATATATTACGTCATTATTTTATAAAAATATCTTCAATTTAGAAATAAAAGATAGAAATGAAATATTTAAAGACAAATATTTAATTATAACGTCAGAAGAACAATTTGTTCCAATAATATATCCTGAAAATATATCAGAATCTGTTAATATATTATTTGTTGGTTTAAGAATGAATATAAAAAATTTTAAAGAAATTATTCCTGAAGGTATAAAAATATTGAATCATCCAAACGTTATAAATCGAATTGAAAATTTATGTTTAATTGCATTTAGAGGATTTACTGAACAAAATACACCTCAATGTCGAATTAATAAAATTTATTATAAAAATGCAATAAATATTATAAAAGAAAAAATTCCTGATGTTATATTTGTTGCTTATACAGATGATTATGATTATGCGAACAAAATATTAATTGAAAATAATGTATCTGCAAAAATATATGAAGGTAAAAGAGATGGTATAACTGATGTTAGTCATTTTTTTCAAATGTTTGAATGTAATCATGCAATATTAACAAATTCAACATATCATTTATGGAGTATGATTTTTAATACATCAGGTACAAATTATATATTTGTTGAAAAAAATAATGAATGGTTAGATAAATTATCTATAAATGAAATAAGTGGAAATTTAATTTATGTTGATTAAACTTCATCAGGGTCGGGATAATAAAATGCGATTGTTGTAAATTCTGGAATATCATCTCTAAATTCAATAACATCCATAAAATTTGGATAATTCATTAAAATTTGTCCTGTAACTAATCGTTCAAGACATAATAAATATCCACATCTCATTAAATCTAACATATCAAGGGTTTCTTGATCATTTAATATTTCTTCTAAATATAAATATGTTTCAGAATAAATTTTAAAAATTTTATATGTTGCAAAAATAATATTATCTCTAATTGCAATTTCATTATTAATCATTGATCTACAATATAATTTGGTAATATCTGGATTAATTACATTTAAATCAAAATTAATATCAAGACTAATATCAAATCGACTACTTGCAATAAAATCATATTTAATATTATTTTTTTGCATATATTCTGTTAATATTTGACATACACGATATTTAGAATATAAATTTGATACGACATTTGGTAAATTATTTCTTTGTGTTTCATTTGATACATTATACATTATTGATTTTTTTAATTTTGTTAGATCAAAATTAATTGGTTTTTCAATAATATATACTCTTGGACCATATATTTCAATTAATTTATCAATTGTTTCTTTTTTGATTAATCTATATTTTTTTGGAATTTTACGATAAGGATTACAAGGATATGCTGTTCCTTCTAATGCTTCATCATACCATACATGAAAGAAAAAATCAAATTGATGAGTATTTCTATATTTATTAATTAAATTTCCAATTACACGTTCACCATCTTGATATATTCGTGGTTGTCCATATAAACAATATGCTACACGTTTCATAAAAACAATATTTATATATTTTTATATAAATAATATTTTTTATATCATTTTATTTATTTTTTAAAAGATCATTTACAATTGTAGTTAAAACAGCAGTTTGATTTGTAAATGCAAGTAAAATTATATCTAATATTCCAGCGATAACACCTAATATTGTTTTAAGAATTTTCATTAGTGTAGATAATTTAGTATCTTTTTTCTTTGAAACTCTTTTTCTCTTATCTAAACCAAGTTTTTTTAAGATAAGACCAATTGTATTATCATATAATAATGCTGATATATATCCAATAAATAGAATAATAAACATACCAATTATACGGAAAACATTATAATCTTTTGATGTCATTCTTGCTGTTTTATCAAATGGTCTGATTAAAGTATTAAACATTGATTTATAAAATTTATCTAATGAGCTATCTACAGTTTTAATTGTTGGTGTAATTAATTTATTAGATACTGTTTTATTTAAATTATCTATTGAATTATCTACAGTTCTAAGTAAAGAACCATTATTATCTAATGATTTTGCAGTAGAATTAATAGATTTTTCAATTCCTGATCCAACTGATTCAATAGTAGTATTAATTGTTTTTTTACCAATATTGATGGTAGTATTAATTGATTTATTAAGATCATTTGTAAAATTTTCTACAAAACTCATTCTTCTATATTATTAATGAACATATAATATTTTTTTAATTTATTAAATATAAATTCGAGAAAGTTTTGAATTGTTGACACAGAACCTTGGAATAATCCTGTTAATATAATACTTAATGATTGAAATAGGTTTGTAAAGAGATCAAATACTACATTATTTGATACTTGAGAGGTTATACCAATTGTACTTGTTATACTTGCTATAATATCAGAAACTACATTACTTGATACTTGAAACATTAATCCAATTGTACTTACGATACCTGTTAATATATCTGTAATTACACTTTGAGATACACCAAAAACAATTCCAAATGCACTCATTATAAATGTTAATAATTGAACTACACCTGTAACTAATCCTTCAATACTTGATACAAATAATGTTCCAACAATTCCGACATATTGTGCAATTTGGACAAGTATAAAAGATATTATATTATATAAGAATGTAGCAATTGATGGTGATACATAAAGTATAATACCAATTATAAATAATACTAATACATAACCAAAAACTAATTTTAAATTCTTTTCAACTTCACCAAATATATTTTTAGTTTCTTGGTTGGCAAATTTTTCTACATTGGGTGATTCTACTGTAAATGGTTCAGAACTTTTATCTTTATTTGCTTGTATTCTATCTAATTCTTCTTGAGGTTTAATTAGTGGTTCAACACCACTAATTTTACATTGTCTAAAAGTAGTATAATCGGGTACTGTTTTATTTTTGGGATCCATATATTTCATACAGTTTTTTTTTCTGTAACAAAATAAAATTAATTTACAAGCTCCTTTAATAGATTCTACATCATCAAATATCTTATTATTCTTTAATTGTTCATCATCATATGTTTGAATAGAAACTCCAGTAATTTCTGTATCATCATTGTATTTATCTAAATCTTTATCTTCAATTACTTTAACACATGCATTCATAAACATTAACATTTTTTCTCCACTTAATTCACCCTGCTGAACAACACCATGAATTTGAAATTGTGCTTTAACTTTTTCTATTAAAAAATTATAAATATATTTATATAATTCTTCTGACCATCTTAATAAATCTTGGTTTGGATTTGCGGGTGGTGCCATATGATAAACCATTGATTTATTTAATGAACTAACCATACCAATATATTTTTTATCGATTAAATTTCCAGATTTAATTACAACATCATTATAATATTTAATTGTATCATATTGAATTCTAAAATTTGTTTCAAATCCTTCTTTTCTTTTTCTTTCAATCATTCTTTCTACTAATTTTTGAATTAACATTTGAATTGTTTCATTTCTATTATCACACAAATCTTTATCAATGCCATTTGGAAACCATTGTTCTAAATAATCTTTTAACTGATTAATTTTATTTGCTTCTCTTTCAAAACCCGGAACAGCAGAAAATATATTCCATGCCAGCAATAGTTTTTTAGTCGTCGGGTCTTTCGTTCCATCTGTTTCTCGAGAACATACATTATCATATTTTGTACAATTAAGTGCAGGACCAAGAGCTACACATTGATTTTTACATACTAATTGATTACTCTTTTTTGATAATTGATTTAAATAATTCATTATATCATCAGCATTATTTTCATTTGCGGTTCTATCTGGTTCTTTACTGCCTCCGCCTCCCATATTTATTTCTTATATCTTAAGTAAATAAAAAATAATGATAAAATAAATAATGTTGTAGCTATAATATAATTATAATCACTATTAGTAAATTTCTTATTTGATATGATATTTAGATTTCCATTAAAAAATCCTTCTGCATTTTGTTCTCCACCAGTTTCTCCACCACTATCTCCACCACTTTCTCCACCACTTTCTCCACCACTTTCTCCACCACTTTCTCCGCTACTTTCTCCACCACTTTCTCCACCACTTTCTCCACCATCTGATTCTTCAGATGTTTGGTCTCCACTTTCTCCACTGCCTTCAACACCTTCTTCTGATGCAGCAGATTCATCACCTTTTAATGGATTTGTGATAGGAACATTTGCAATAGTACATATACGATCTATAGTTTTATTATATCTCAATTTAAATTCATCGGCATCTATAGTATTTAAAATTGCACATTCATTTATTTTAACATTCCATATATATGATTTGCATGCTTCTTTTAAACTATCAAAGTCATCAAATTGTTTTGTTTGTTTAATTTCAGCATCTTCAAATTTTAATTTATCTTTTTTAATTTTAACACATAAGTTTAACATTCTTACTTTAAATAAGTCATCTCCAGGTGGTGGAACTAATTTTTTAGCTTGAAAAAAATTTACTAATCTCTCATCAATATATGTAATAAATTGACTGACATTTTGTTTATTTGCATATAAACCTGCTAAAGCATCCGCTGGTAATGTTATTTTATTTTTTGTTGCAAGATCGACAATTGATTTTAAATTACTTTTTTTAATTGGAACTTGTGTTTTTTTAAAATCTTTTAAGATTGTATAAATTTTATTATTTGCATCAACTTGCTTTGCTTCTTGTTTAATATCGGGTTTTGAATCCATTTTTTTAAGATCATCACCTTTCTTTAACTTACCTCTTATTGAAGCCATTTTTTTATCTTTATCTTGAAAATTCATTAGTATCCTATATTATATATAATATAAAATTATTATATTATATAAATTTTTATTCCTCTGCCGCCTTAGGATAAAAGAATCCATTTATCAATTTATATGTTTCATCAAATATTGGTGTAAATGAATCATAGAAATAATACATAGAAATAAATATAATTGATAGTACGACAATTGTTAAAAATATTTTTGTATTTGGTTTATTTACTACTTGGGGAACACTATTTGCTGTATCAACAAATGATGAATTAACATTACCAATCGAATCACTTATTCTATCAATTGCTTCTTTACCATCTACTTTTTGTATTAATCCTAAATTTTCCATAATTTTAAATGGTAAACTTAATAACATATCAAGTATTTTTAAGAAAAATTTAATAATTAATACCATAAAATCTAACATTTTACCAATAAATGCAAATAATGGTTTTAAAGGTGATACTAAGATAACAAAAAATTCTCCAATGGGATTAAATATTGGTTTTAAGATTTTATCAGCTACAAAATCTACAATTATTTTTGCTAATTTTTTTAAAATATTAATGATTGGTGATAATACTGCTTTTAAAATTGTTGCTAATATTTTTTTAATTGCATTAATGATCGCATCAAAAAAAGGTTCTATTTTTCTATATTTTTGCTTATTTAAATTATCTGACATTGGCTTATATATATAGTTTATAAAATAACTTTACCGAAAAGAATATTTAATCCCATAAATAATATTGCCATTGCGATTGCCATAAATATCATAAAAAATACTTTTTTTAATTCTTTTATCTGTAATGATTTTTTAATAAATTTAATTAATTTTAAAACTAAATCAGAAACTTTTTCAACAATTGTTTCTGTATTTTTTAATATACTATCTATTGAATCTGGTCCTGTTTTAACTTCAGATTCTTTATTTACTTCAGAATCTTCA
>Ga0214921_10001551_pt1 | contig 38824 bp, 36 predicted proteins | sample LL1505_MetaG_FD_177992 | JGI IMG/M metagenome (GOLD analysis project Ga0214921, IMG submission 177992) | Freshwater microbial communities from Lake Lanier, Atlanta, Georgia, United States - LL-1505 | ecosystem: Environmental > Aquatic > Freshwater > Lake | place: USA: Georgia | collected...
CTCGCTCCAAACTATGCACCCGACGAAAAAGCACCGAACTCTGAATTAACTGACTTCATCCTACCATCTCAAATCAACAGAGTAAAAAATCCATATGAAAATCAAGATATAAAGCAAGCTCAATACTATAAAGATTACATTTTCTCACAAAAATTGGGAAAAAGACTATATGAAGAAGAACCTTACTTACTCAGTCAAATAGCTGAAGTGACAAGACACAGCCCTTCTTTGCAAGACAGCCTGATGAATTTGAGCCACGACCCAGACGAACAAGAGTTGTGCGATGTTTTGACAGAATATACTGTTTTTTAGGTATTGTCTTTTAAATCTGATTCAATATAATATTATTGTATATTCCATACCAGTATTGTTTACAAACTTCATTAATATAGAATATTTTAATACTGGTTTATACAAAATGAATTACGCAAATGTAGGTATGATTTAATATTTCATACCGAGAAATAAAATTTTACTAAAAATACAATGAAAAATAATAAAGAGCAATCTTATAGTTTAGAATTACTTCTTAGTGCATGCGTAACGCACAATTTAGATGAAGTTACACAGATAATTAATAGTACAAATCGTGATTTTGCAGTTGATGAGTATTTGAGTGAATATAATGCTCCTGGTTTAAAAATACAATTAAATATTTTGTCGCAAATTATTTTTTGTCATCGCGTAAAGCAAGAATATATAAAAATAATTAATTTACTTCTGGAAAAAAGTTTTGATAGTCTTAAACTTCAAATCATCAATCATAAATTGCAAAATATGATTTTAGATATTGAATTAGATGTATCTAAAGCTAAGTGCCCCACTGAATTTAATTATTTATATAATATTTCTGACAGTATTCTGAAAAGAATAATGGAATTAAAAAATAATTAATTATTTCTTTTTATGTGGTTTTTCTTTGTATTCATTATCCTTATGTTTTTCTTTTCGCTCTTCTTTTTTTGTTTCCTGATATTTTTCTTGTTTTGTGTTACTTTCGTATTTTTTACCTACTTTGTTGCAAGTTTTCATAAATCTAAAAAAATATTTGATTAATTGCAGTATAGTAAAAAACTATTTATTTGCAAAGGATTGATTATTAATTACATTCAAATCTATACCATATTTTATTTTAATTTGGTCATAAATATCTTGCAGTATTTCTGATTTTAAATTTGGTATTTTAATTAAACTTGCTGTTTTATTCAAGAGATATTGATAATACAAGACAATTTCAACAGAAGCACTTGCATGCATAGCAACAAAATCACCAACTTTGAATCCATTCTCGCAATCAATATAATTTTTATAAATTGACACAATTTCTGGATTTTCTGAATTGTAGACTGGTAATTGTAAGATAACACCAAACCTCAATGCATTTCTACTGTAATCCATTTTATTTTTCGCAGGAATTACTAAACCAGATGAAGTTTGCTCCATTCTTTCTTGTTTCCATTTCAATGGAATAATTAAACACTGGTCTCCAGTAGGAATAATACTTGTTGATTTTAAACTTTCTAAAGGAAAGTCTACATCAATACAGTCATCATTTATAATTTGATTCATATAATTATTATTTTTTCTTTATATTATATAATAATTAATTTTTCAATCAACTATAATTTTACTTAACTTTCAAAATCTTTAATGCATCTTGATTTACAACCATTGCCCCAACTCTTTTGGTAGCATAAAACTTGACCCATTGTTTTTCTGTAATTTCATCCCGTATGAAAGCATTTAAATTACAATCTATAATTAAATAACCAACTTTGAAATTTCCGAAAATAATTGGAAGATGACCACTTGTCGTTCCGGAGTCCATGTTGCTACATATGTATATTGGAAAACCAAAAAGTGTGTTTGGAAATGATTCTTTAAACGAATGTTGCAAAACAGAGTTTCCATTTGGATCTTTTAAGGAGTATATCAGACCTTGCATCTGCCGACTCATTACAAAGCATGCACCATCACGGTATTCTGTTTCTAGCGAGTTGTATAAATTAAGTAAGTCTTGGAAAGAAACAGTGGCCGCTGTGACTGTCTGAATTTGTTGAATTTTTGCATTTGGGTGCAGTAGGCCCATGGGTTTTGTTTCACCGTCACCTCTTAATGAAGCCAGCAATTCGGTTTTTGCAAAAGCATCCCCCAATTCTTCTCTCATCCATGATGAGATATCGATTGCGGAATCGTTTAGTAACAAATCTCGCGAAACTCTCGGTTGCCCGTACATCTCAAACAATTTTATAGAGAGTCGCGTGGTTTGAGGCGTGTCGGTGTTTCCATCTCGACTGTCTGTTTCGCCGACCCATCCAAGCTCATTAATTTTACTAAGCACCTGTATATATTCAGTTTTATCACCTTGAACCATTTGAACAGTTGAGATTTTGCGAAAAATGTTTTCTTGCCCCATTTTTTTAATAATCCCATTTTGCAAAATTGAAGAAACAAAAGCCGAACCATTATTGTAATTTAAATTTCCATTTTCATTCGTCGGCGTCCCTTGCATTGATTTTTGTTGCATCATACTCATGTCACCAGTTTTAACAAAATGTTCAAACATTTTAACCTTTTCTTCATATGTTTGCTCTTTAGGTATTATGTGGTGATTATTTTTTACATTATTATTCATATTATATTTGTATTCTGCTCCCTGATTTTTATTTACTCCAATCATTTCTTTCGTAACTTCAGTAGTAATTTTTTTTACTAGATTTGTAAGAAATTGTTCGTTCTGATAATTTGTTGTATTCATAGTATCTCCTATTAAAATATTTTCCTGATTTTCTATATAATTTTCTAATTCATCACAAATATTGTTTGTAGAATTGTCATCAAATAAATTTGTAATTTGAGCATCAGCATTAGCTGGAAATGTTACGAGACTAACTTCCCACAGAGTTGCTTTGATGATTTTTCTAATTCTATTCCCATTCCTATCAATCATAAATTCATAATCAATTGGAGAATACCCAACAGACAATCCGCTAATAATTTTGTCTTTCAGCAAAGCAAAAACTTCTCGTCCTTGTTTAATTTCCAAGCATAACTCACCAACAATATAAAGCCCAGTATCATCCTGTGTGATTTGAGTAATACGCCCTATAGGATTTGTCATGTCATGTTGCCATAGCAATGGAATAACTTTTTTGTTATCTAAAATAAATCCATCATTCATCACAATGTCATTTTGTGAATCCACTACATCAAAAATACTCGCATAACCTGAAAAAGAACACTTATTTGACTTTCTTTTTATATTATCTATTTTAAAGTCATATGATTTCTTTGAAATACTCTTGTCCATAGTTATTTTTTGAATTCATCACATAATATTATATATTTTTTTAATTTTTTTTAAAGAAAAATGCATTTTTTATCAAAGTTTGTTAAAGTTAGGTGTTGACACAGAATTTTAATGTGATATTATTAGTTATCTTAACTTAACAGGACTAAAAAATGTCTAACAACGAAGTAATTTTAGCAATTGCAGAAAACATTGATGACCTTCAGGAATTAAAACGACAAAAACTCAAAGAAGCATTTGACAAATTTTTTACAGAATGCAATGAATTAATTGAAGAATTTAAAAACAGTATTGAATAGGTATGAAAATGAATAATGTGATTGTTAAACAAGAAGAAGTAACTGAGTATAGTTTCAATGATATTGAATTATTAAAACAAATATATAAATATCAAAATTCTTTTGCTACAAAAGAGATAGATGAAACTCACGGAGGTTTAATCGGAATTATTGGAGGTTTTGGAAGTGGTAAAAGTGTTTATGCTTCAATTACCGCACCATTTGAAAGAACTATGTATTTTGGATGTGAGACAGCTCAACACAATAAATTAACACAAGCTCTCAAAGATGCTGGTCTTATTGGATATGCACAAGTTGATTTAACTTTAGGGATGAATATTTTGAGCGTAATTTTAAATCGAGTTGACTATCAAATTCAAGAACGAGTAAAGCGTAATTTACCAAAATTAAAAGTTGTTATTATTGATTCATTTCAAGGTCTCACTGAGACAATGATGGTAAAAGACAGAGAAGCAACTGACAATTTTAGGGATATCAATAAAATTTGGCATGGTAAACCGCAAGCGGCTTTTACAAGTTTTATTAATGAGCTCCTACAACGAAATTTATATGTGATTTTTCTTAATGGAGTCTCAAGAGTTGTAAAACACAAAGATAATGCAATGCAAGAATATTCCTTGATACATGAAATTAATCAAGCAAGAGAATGGTTTATAGGTAAAATTCCAGATATATATCATGTGTCAACTAATCCAATTTTTACTGATAAAGACTCAATCACAGAATTAATCAAAGAAAATTCAGGAAGATTTCTAGAGGAAAATGACAGGATGGTAAGTTTCTTACAAAGATTAAAAATTATTGTGAAAAATAAACCTAACGCGATAACGAATACATTAGATAATTTAATCAATGGAGAAATTCATGGAGGAATATTTGATTTAATCCGTAGAGATATTAAACAAAAGTCTATTTATAAAGACCATATGAATTATATAAAAGGAATAACTGAAATTGTAAAAACTAAATAGGTAAAAAAATGAATATAGAATTAGGATTGGAATTCCAAGGGACTATAACAATTGATGCTCCGCTAGTAGCACCTCAAGTTGAAAAAACACCAAAAACAACCAGGGAAAGATTTAGACATAAAAGAGAAAAGAGGAGAGAAAGAAACATGTTCAAGAAAATAATTAAAAGTAGACGACCTAGAGATGCTAAACACGATGCTCAAATAGAGGAGTTTATTGAGATTGGACGCGAGTTTACATACGCAATACGGGAGAGAGAGGCAAAACTGAATGAAATAGCAGAAATGATAGATGATTACAAAAATCAAAATAAAAGTTAAATAAAGGTAAACAATATGGTTTTTGAAATATATGAGGAAAGTAAAATGATAAGCCTTGAAGAAAAGATTAATATAGCATTTGATGATGTAGATATAAAACAAATATTAAAAATAAATAAAATTTATAAACCTAAATTTATAACATATTATTTAATCAACAGAAAATTTCAACAAATTATAATAAAACACACAAAAGAATCATTGTTAGCTGACAAAGAATTTTGTGATTTTATAATTGACTTGAGTGAAAAAAAATTTTTGCATCATAAATCATTGTATGATTTTAATGGTCAAAAAATACAAATTAAATCAATTCTTGAGATTATATTATGAGGCTATACATATGAGTTTGACATTAGTAATAATTTGGATAATTTATTCAGCAATCATCACTGGATTTGGTTATCAACTTGGTAAATTATCAATTGATAAAGATAAAAGCGAAAAATTTCAACAAGATGAAAAAACCAAAAATAGAAAAGATAAATAATTGATTTAATAACAATCAAGAAAAGAACCGTCTAATGCTAATCGAATGTTCTTATCTTGCTAGTAACAGAAAAAATAATATAGAGGTAATTATATGCATCTTAACTCAATAGAACTACAAATAATATTTGACAATATCTTATCAAATATTAAAAACCCTACATTGCTCTCTCTAATAAGAGATGATATTGAAAAAATTAAAAAATTCAATATGCAAAATATACAATCATTAAAATTACATATAAATTTGAGATTGTATTTAGCATCAAATAACTTAATTAAACAATAGGAAAAGTATGAATCAAGAAAACAAACCAACTCTTAGACAAATTATGCGTGATAAAAATATAACTGCAACACAGTTAGCAAAATTATCTGGAGTTAATAAAGGTGTATTATCAACCCTTCTAAGTGGTACATATTATACAACAAAAAACACATTGAGAAAATTAACAGATGTATTGGAAGTAGAATTATCAGATATTAACTATGAGATATATTTAAAAGAGCACATTAAACTTGACCCGTCTGAGATAAGATGTCCACTGCGTAAAAAAATTGTCTACTTAATGTCTCGTTGCACTGCAAATAATGTAAATTTAGCAGTTTTATGTAAATATCTAAATTCCGCACAATTAAATAAAAAAAAATCTTCATGTTCCAGAGAAAATAAATATAACAATATAATGAAAAAATTTACTATATTTTTTTTAAGAGAAAATTTAATTCATTATACTCAAGACGATTATCCATTTTTGCATTATGAATTAAAAGTCATTGCTAATAAATTCAATATTGACATAAGATATTTTGATAGCAAAGTCGATATTGCAGACTTACCAAAATATCTTGTAACTTCTAACGATTAAATCTTTTATTCAATTCAGTGTTAGCAGTTCTGCTACTTGGAATTGAAGAAGGTTTAACTTGGAAATCAGCTTCAGGTGCACTAATAGCTTGACCATCAATGTATATTGTGTCTTGATATGGATCATGCAAAAATATTCCTAAATTACCTTGAATTAACGGTTGAAAATTATTGCTAGCTAAAACAGATAACACAGTAGATGGAGCACTATTGTCAATTGGATATTTAGTATCAGCATCAAATTCAGGATATGTTAAAGTTTCTTCAAGAGTGTAATAAACTCCATCATATTCAGTAGAAGCCACTGGAGTATTTAATTCAATAACTTTATGTGAAAATTCTAAAGGATTACCTAAATTATCTAATAGTACATTACCTTCTAAATCATTATAGGTAACAGTAATATTTTGATAAGTACCATCATCCACTGTTGGATAAATTTCAAGAGTAACATCTCTTGCTGCAAATGGATCTTGTAAAGCTTCTCTAACACTTGGTATTGTACCACCTAAACCCATACCAGCATATAATTCTGAGAAAGATGCAATACTAGAATTTGTATTAAACACAAATTCTGCATTGTTACTAAATCTTACATAAGTATCAGAATTAGGAACATAATAAGAATTTAGAACATAGGTTTGAAATGCTGAATTTCCAATATTATCTGGACTATTATAACCTGATAACAAAGTAGCAAATGCGTTATCAGATAGTGTTTTATTTTCAACTAAAACACCACCATACATATAGCTAATAAGACGCTGAGTAGTTGGATTTGGATTTGTATTTTCAACAATTTTAAATTGCAATACACCGTTCACTGTCAAAGTACCAAGTTGCAACCCTGCTTCATTAACATACAATCTAAATTGAATATTATTTGTAGCTTGTGCTGCACCCGTGCTTAGATTTACTCCCATCAATCCATATTGGATTGCACCAAGTGTATAATCTACACTTCTTACCATTGGTTTCTTACTATTCACAAGTGTTTTGCTCTCTTGAGGTTTTTTTTTGATATGATTTAAATTCATTGTCACCCACACTAAAAAATCTATTTTAATTATAGTCTATAATAGATATACAATCCATAGTTGTGTTATTCAAAAAATATTGAGAATATTTTTTAAATAAATTAGTAAACGAAATCAACATTTAAAAACAAACTAGATTTATAACTATTATATCCTTGAAATTTTATTGGAATTGGCGTTTCTTCTGCATAAAAAGTATTTAAAACAATATTTCTCGTGCTATCTTTTAAAATCAATCTAGGGCAACTTGCTGTTGGATATAATTGTTCGCCAAGAGGATTTTCATTTTGAGTAGTAAGAAATGCATAATTACTTCTAATACTCAAGACATTACCACCATAAGCACTCAATCCAGCTGTGTTGATTAATATGTTAATTATTATTGGTGTTGTATCTGATAATAGTCGTTCTTTATCAACAAAATTAATAATATTTATAAATAACAAACAATCAGAATTTGTGATTGTAAGATTTAATGTAAATTCAAAAATTGTACCTAAATTTTGTAAATCTAGAGTTTGCTTAACAAGTTGTTTAGGCTGTATTTTATTTATTTTCTCACTTAAAACACCAATAAACATTGTATCCGAGACAACAAATCCGTATTGGTTGGTTATTTTCAAGTGAGAAGTTAAATAACTCTTCCATTCAGAAAATCCAGGAGCAGTCCAGTCCCATTCAACAAGAAATCCTGTTCCAATTGCACCTTTCCAGGCATTAACTGTATACAAAGTATTAATTGGTGTTGCATTTGATGGATCTTCAAAAACTATCAAACTTAAAGTCAATGTTAAATCGTCTGGCATTTCAGATAAATTAATGATGTTGATATTCCTGTTTGAAGTATTTTTCCCCATCATACAAAGGGTTATTTGACCACACCTGTAGTCTTTCCAATCAATAATAACTGGACTCGGTGTTGGATCTCCATAATTAGCAGGATTAAAATAATCTCCTCCATTGAATTGAGGGTAAAATATAATAGCACTTTTTATTTTGTCATTAACAATATTAAACTGTATATCTGTAAAACTATTTGCTGAGTTTACACCCTGCTGAATCTCTTCACTAACTATATTCAAAACTCCCTCTATTCGATTATCTACATATTGACGCTCTTGTTGTAATTCTTGTTCAAATGCGACACCAAGTTGGTATATTTGTCCGTCTACATATTGACGCTCTTCTTGTAATGCTTGTTGAAATGCGACACCAAGTTGGTTTATTTGTCCGTCTATATATTGTATATAATCTGATATTCGCGCATCTGTATAACTATATGCTTGGAATAAAATATCTTCAAATAATGAAGTAATATCTAAAGAAATAGAGAAATTCTGACCTTGAATACTACCCTGCACATACTTTCCAAAAATCAAGACTTGATTTAAATCTGCAGGTGTAACTGATGAGGAGCCTCCCCCTCCATTAGTTGTCAATAAAATAAATTTATTATTTTCTACCGTGTTCCACTGAACATCAGTTGTATTTTTAAATAAATTTAATATTAGATTAACTCCTATTGGATTATTACCTTGTGCATTAAAAAATGTGCTAGTAATAGCACTTGCTATCGCATCTTGTATAGATTTCCAGCTAATTTTTTTTGTTATGTATTGTCCAGCAACATTAGTTTCAGTAGCTGTTGGCATGTATATCTCTGTATCTTGTTGCAAATTAACATCAGACTGAATTTCCTGAATTAATTTAGGCAAATACTCACCTCCAATAGTTCTTGAATGTTTTGCAATATTAAAATCTAGCTTTCCCTCTAAACTAGTGATTTTTAATATAAGTGCATTAAGAAGTTTTTTATTTTGTGTGTTTTCCTCCTCTAAAATAGAAATTTTAGAATCTTGAATATTATTTAAATCATTTGCTGGTGTATTATTGAATATCATTTTACAATGCGATGGTATAATTAATTATATTTTATATTTTATTATTGAGGCGTAAACCAAAAACGAGTTCTAATCTGTCCATTATAATAATAATCAAAGGATATTCTTAGGGATTCGTTATGATTTACAAAATTTAAAGGATTATTAGTTGTATTTCCGTTGCTTTTAGGATTTAATGCGATTTTATATATAGATTCTGTGTCATCATCAGCATTTAAACCGTTTTCAAAATCAATACTTACCAAATCATCCCTATAAAATGCAATATAATATGTATCTGTTGGTAATTTTTCAAATCTAAACCCATATTGAATTTCTAAATCGAGATAGATTGTTATTATTTGTGAAGTATCTCTCATGATTTTTAGTATATCTTTAATCAAGAAACCAAAAGTTAACAATTGATTTCTATCTTTTGTTGATGTATATTGATTTCTTTTCTTTACAACACCTTTGTCAACATACCAATCACATAATTGCAATTTTCTTGATGTAAAATAATGTATTCTTCTCAATGAATTTGCACCAGAGACAGCAAATAATGTATTACCAGTTTCAGTTGAATAATTAAGTTTTTGATCGAAAAGATATGGAATACTATCTATTAAAGGTCTGGAATGACTAATCATTCCTGTATTCGTAGCAGATAGCAGATTAATTATTGAATATGCTTTAAATGGTCTCTCATTCCTTCTGAGAGAAGTATATATTGAACCTGTATTTGAGATAATTTCAGGAAGCTGGTTGGAAAAATTAAAATATCTATTACTTTCTACAGACATTTGAGGTTCCCAGCGTAATCCACCTGCTGGCACTTCACTCACACCTTTTGCATACCAAGATGAATATGTCATCACATTCTGTAAGCATCTTATAAAATTTCTTGCTACAATATTATTGTATTCAGAAGTTGCGCTAATAGGATTAAAAACAAATAAAGATTGATTATCTAGATTTAAATACTTAATATCAACTGATAATTTACTACTTACTAAACCAAAAGTAGAGTTGCTTGATATTTCATTATCAGTTGGCATTAAAATTCTAATCTCATCACGCAAAGTTTTATCTCCATTATATGAAACCAATATACTTTTATTATTAGTGATTCGTATTGTTCTAAAAGAGCTGTCATTGTTTCCTGTGTTGATTTCTAAAAAAATATTAATTGGTTGCTCTGGTACAGAAAGCATATATAGATTTAATAATATTTCATCGTCAAAAAAACCATCATTCTTATCAGGTAAAATAGACTTATAGGAATTTGGTAAGTTAATAGCAATATCAGGTATGTTTATTTTTACAAAATAAACATAAAAACCATCTGGTAAATCAATATTTTGAAATGTATTAGAAATACTTAAATCATAATCAAAGACTATATAATTTGATTTTAATATTTGTGGCTTTATATCAGCTATTGAAACTTCAATATATTGACCGTCAACAATATTAAATTGAACTTCTTGAGTGTTTTTGAAAAAATTTTTAATAATATTGACTGCTAATGTATTATTTCCATCAGAAGTAACAAAAAATTCTTCTATTTGTCCTAACATTAATTCTTCTAGAGAAGATAGACTCAATTTTTTTGTTACATAAGAGTCAGTATCTTGATAATATACACTAACTGGAATATAAAGGTTGTTTTCTGTAGAGATATTGACATCTAACGGAATTTGCTGTATTAATTTTAACGGATAATCAGTTGCTTTTTGTTTTTTTGTCAATATCTGTTTTATAATTTTACCATTTCTAATAGTCAAATTATTTTTAATTGGTGATTCTAATTTATTTGCTGTATTAATTTTATTTTTTAAAAAATCATTAATATCAGACTTAGCATTAATATCAAATTTAATATTCGACGATGATTTATTTAATAAAAATTTATCTAGTGCATTCACCATTATATCCCAAATATAATATGAAAAAATTCTTTAGTTTCATCATTATCAAATTTCTCATCCCAAAATATAAAATGTGAAAATTTCATATGATTTACATCAGTCTCTATAATATCTAAATTACCTCCGCAAAGATTAAATCTTACTCTAGAGTCTTTGAGTAATTCTTTAAAATCATCTATCATATTAAAAAATACATTAAATGGAATTGATACTAATTGACTTACAATGTTGTCAGTTGAACCAATAAATGAATTTAATCTCACTGTACATGTATTTCCTATTAAATCCATACTAATACCAAAAGACAAACCGATTAAATCATTTGGTTTAATCGTGTTAAATTGCAGAATTTGTTGAGTTTCAAAGATTTGTGTAGATGTCGAGATAATTAGTTTAATTCCACTTGTTGTCAGAAACAATCTAATAATTGTATTTGATAATTTTCCGCTAGTATTTAAAGATTGAAGGCTCGCTCCTTCATTACCAATATAAAATACCAGTGAATTACCATTAATAACATTAAGAAACTTCAATAAATCCGATCCTTTAAATCCAAGTAAAATATTAATTTCTGCAAATTGTGGTAAGTCTGTAGTAAATAATGGATTCATCATCATATCATTCATTGCTAAATAATATCTTGATTGAGGTGGTACTGAAATATTACCAACAGATATATTGGTCAAAGATTCTGGATTTGTAATCAAAGTTGTATCAATAATTTCTGGTAATGTTACACGACTCATTCCCATTCCATTAAAAGACAATCCATATTCATATTGCATCACTGTTGTATCTTTTGATGAAACGGATTGAATATATCGCATCGTATTAGATGTAGAAAATTGTGGTGCTTTTTGTCTTAAAAAAAACATTGATGGAGAAACTTCAAAACAGACAAAACGACAATCAGGAAAAATAAAATTTGGTAATTTTCGCAAATACTGATAACGATGCAAAAAATATGTTGAATTTTTCAAAGCTATAAGAGTGTTATTATTCTGCTCAATCTGTTCTATTTGTTGCTCAAGAAGTTCACCTATTTGTGTAATTAATGCTTGCAATGTCTCAATTTGCATTTGCACTGCTTGATAACCTCTATTACTCAATACAATCATTCCATTATCAGAATTATAATATACTTCAATACCAGCTTCATTACTTCCGAATGTATCAATAGCTTGTAATAAATCTTCACCTGTTATCTTTGGCTCTACTATTCCACGCAATTGAAGAATTAGATTATTAATTTCATCTTTACCGCTTTCTATTTCAGCAATATCATCTTCTATTAACTCTACAACTTTTCCAGATAATGTAATACCGTTAATGGCATCCATGATCAAGTCATCACTTAAAATTGTTTTGTCAAAAATTTCAGCTAAATTCAAAACCTGTCTACATATTTGTGCTATAGTAACCTTCATTGTTTCAGTAATCACTCCAGTGCTTGAGCTAATAAAGTTTTGACCTAGTAAACATTCAGTTCCTTTTAGTAATCCTTTAAATTTTTGAATTTCCGATAGATTTTTGATTTGGTCTTCTTGTATTGACATAACTATTTAGTTTATTTTTCTCAATTATAGCTTGTTTTAATTGTAAAACTAACTGATTTAACTGAATATTGATGTTTCTTATGATAGACCTTACTTCATTTCTCTGCTCAGTGAAAAAACTTGTTAATACTATTTTAACTTTTCCATCTGGCATTACTTCTGTTGTAAAAATTCTACTATCAAATTTTAAATTAAATATCTTACTTCTTATATCACCATAAGGCATTACTGGTGAAAGATATTGTTTTAATCTACTAAATTCAAACCTAGCAACAAACCTATCAACTAGCCCAATTAAACAAGTATTATCATCAATTTTTCTTGCTTGAGGTAAATTGATGATTGATTTTACATTTATATTCCATTCAATATATGGTGTTTTTGGAAGACTATAGTTTACATTTATATACTTCAAGCAAAATTTGTAATAACTGTCCATGACAAACCTTGTATTAGTTTTTCCTAAATCTCCTAATATATAAACATCATCTATAGTTTTGCAATTTGTATAAGCTAAAAAATAATTGTCATTTAAATCAATAAAATAATCTTGTGTATCTTCTGGACTGCGAGGAAAAAGCAATAATCCATTTTCACAATCATTGATTATTTTTTCTCCAGCAAGTATTGTATCATCCCCTGCACCTACATAAAAATCACCTGAATTATCATGACCTAATATTGCATAAAGTTCTTGTCTTATTCTTGCAATTGTTTCTTTTCTGCAATTCTTACATTTCTTATAGGTCTGACAATCTTTGCAATTCATATGGATTTAACATAAAGATACATGAGTATAGACTAAAGCAAGATTGTATGGGTTTGATTGATCTGAATAATAAGTATTTGAAATATGATAAGTTCCTGAAGAAGCTCCACTAGTTGCGCTATGCAACGAATAGTCCCTTTGTTGAATATTATTTTTAGGTATTTTATAGCCAATATTTCTAAAATTATCACAAAATACTGTTTTATCAAAATTTCTATTCTGAATTGATGAATAATTTTCAATAGGATTATCAAAATCAGAAATACCAAAAGATTTTTGTATTGAATTCTGTAGATTTGGTACTCTGACGCAGAACTCATTAATAGTCTTTTGAAATGCTCTTGAAATACTTGTAATGTCTGATAATCCACCAATATCACACTCAATAAATATCGCATCTGGAGGAATCGAAGCGCTAACTGGTGGCTTGTCATTACCAGTCTGGAAGTATACACATATTTTATTATATGGTACTGTTTCATTAGTGAATTTAGTTTTACCAATAGACAAAACTTTGGTTTTGAATGTTCTTTGTAATTTACTTTCAAAATAAATCCAAGTTCCAGAATAAAGTAAAAAGTTTGCTTGATTAAATATAACAGCGTAAAACGGAACATTTTTGATTCCATAATAAGAAGCTAATTTTTTTCCATGAATATTTATACCTCTAGTTGCAGTTAAATTACCAATCGCTAAATTTGGATCTCCTTGATAATAAACATTAATATAATTTTGGTTATTGATTAAAGTTTTAGAAAGAACATCTGGAGAAATTATAAAATCATTATTAATATTTGGAAAATTAGTATTCTTGCAAGCAATATTTTGAATTGATGGCTTATATATCCCTCCATCATATAATTCATATTCGTAACAAAAGTGCATTATTGATAATGTATTTTGTGAAATACCATTAGTCAAATTTGCAGTATCATTTGATACTGCAAAAACTTTTGCTTCCTGAATATTTAATTGAGTCACATCTATTGAGCCAAATTGCTTACCATTTTGAACATATTTACAATCATATTCATTTGGAGTGGTTGTCACAGGAAGAGATTTTTGTGTAATACAAAAAGAATACTCCTTTAAAGAATATATATTGTAAGCAGTTAAATAAAACCAATTTTCAGAAGGATGAAGATTTTTAGGTTCAATAGGGGCTGTTTCATTAGAAAATTTTGGAGTATTCGATGTTAACAAACCGCCCTTCTTCTCAAATTCAGCTAACCAATTATTCGTGCTAGCTCCATACCATACTTTTGTATTATCATCTTTCTGAAAGAATGCTTTATAAGAAAATTCAGGTGGTATATTCTGACTTCTGTGTAACTCAATAAATTCAAAAGCTTGTGTTCCATCTTTGTTCTTCGAACCAGTAGTAAAGTCGCAAACTGGTTTAAAGCCTTGATACCTCCAATAAAATACTCCAGTTATATTCATAGCTCTTGCATCAGCAGCCCAAGTTGGATTATTCAAAATATCACTTAAATCATCATATTCTACATGAGTATCTGGTGTGTTATCTGGTAAATTGTTTCTGACAATTGCATCATAAATACCTCGACCATTAGGTTTTGATGCTGGTATTAAAATAGTTTGACCTAATAAGTTATCTGAACTATCAGTATCATTCCATTGAAATACATCATCTTTAAATATACTTCTTCCATCAGCTAAAATAGTAGTTTCAGTGTCATCTCCACTTAATCTATTGACAATATCAAGTGGTCTTTCAATAAATGCTTGAAAATTACCATTACTTGCAAAGATTTGAGAATATAATGTTTCGTAATTCTTTAAATCAGGATAGTTAGGCTCTCTTGGATAGACTACTGGTGTATTACCATAGTCAAGATATATATTTGTGATCTGTATTCTAGATGATTGATTAGCTGGTAGAATAATCTCTATTTCAGTATAATTATTAAAACTAGAATCCAATAAATCAGGTAATGGTGGTGTAATAGATGGCTGTTGTAATAAAAAGTCGTAATGTCTCCAAGAATTACTTAATAAATCCTGTTTATTAAAACTACCTCTATAATACGCATTATTATTATAATATTCTGTAAAACCAATTATTAAATTAACATCTGGACTTAAAGCAGTATCAGAATTAATCGCATCAAAAGATAATATCATCTGTCTTCGTTGTCTTAATGCACCGCAACCAGGTAATCTAATATAAATCACCCTTCTATTTGGTAATACTCCATTTGCAAATATAGAAAGGAAATTTCTTGGATAAGAGCTTGCAAAATTAATAAGATAATCAGCTGTAATATTAGTAAATTGGAGTATTGCTAATTCATCTAGTAATAAATCAGGCAATCTACCATCTTGACCGAATTCAACTCTATAACCTATTGTCTTTGTGATTCTAGTGTCTAAATCTCTGATTTGATTTTGTTTATATCCGTAATTTATTTTATTCAATGTAAGATTGGTTTGAGGTGGTAAATTAATCTTCGCAAAAGAAAAATTACCATCATATGCTTTATTAAATGCATCATTGTTTCCAGAATTAGCTAAATTATCCAAAAAACCAGCTCCGGAAGGAACATTGATTAACGCATTTCCGTTATATTGTAAACCATCCAATATTACTTGGTTTGACTCCCATACAGATTGAATTGCAACAGGATTATCTATAAAACTCCCTTCAACAAAATATTGGTTATACAACGAAACTTTCCCACTATTGTCGAATGGATAATAACAAATTGCAACAATATCAGTTGAAAATGATACTTCTCCCACTACATCTTGAAAACCTGCTTGTGCTTGTAATGAATTTCTTATGTCATATTTTCCATTAGTAATTTTAATTGCATTCACTCCAAAGGGTATAGGATTATCATCCGTAGGTGATTTTTTAACAAAAACCAATACATCCTTTGGTATATCATTTGAATCACGAAAATATGCATATCCATTGTCTAAAATTCTCGTTTCATAAAATGTGTTACTTGATGTTCCAAACTGTCTTTCAATGAGATTGACAATATTATCAGTGTCAATTCTCCACTCTTTTACATCATCGTATGAAACATTAGGATAATTTATCATTACATACCTTTAATTACATTATAAGCATCGGTGAATTTCTTACCAAAATCATTTTTTTTTACTAACCCTCCTCCAAGATCAGTTTTCAATCCTAATTTATCATTAACCCATCCACTAGCAACTGTCCCCAGTCCAGGAATTATAGCGTTCATCCCTAATTTTGTCGCTATTCCTGCTAAACCCTTAGCCCATCCACCACTCTTTGCATCTTCTTCTGCTCTTTTTTTATCTTCATATTGTTGTTTTTCAAATGCTAATCTTTCATCATTCTGCAACCCTCCTAAACTTGATTGAGTTGCATTGAATCCTAATTGAGAATTGTTTGTTAATGCATTTTGACCCATTCCCATGAGCTGAAGATTGTTATTTAAAAATTGATTTCTACCAGCATCATCTATTTGTGCTATTGCAGAAGCATCATTGAAATTAGCCATATTAGAGCCATTAATTCCGCCTGCTGATGCAACATTTCTATTTTTAACAAGAGTCCTATCAATTTCAGCTTGTGTTGTAGGATTTCTACTGTATTTACTCATGATTCTATCTAGAAAATCAGGCGAACCTAATAATGCATCCTTACCAAAACTCCCTAACGAATCAATAGCTTCTTTCCCTCTCTGTCCGTATTGGTCAAACAATTGATAATCATTCGCCTTGTAATCTGGTGCTGGATTATTATTTGTGTTAGATGGAAAAAATGCCATTTTTCTTAAAATCCTGTATTATGTGTAATAATACTATAAATTATAAAAAATGTCTAATATTTGGCAAAATATATCTCAAGGAGCGGAGAAAGCATTTGAAAGTTATGAACCAGAAACTGAAGCTCAGAGAAATAACAGAGATGCTAATTTAAGTGCTCAAGCAATTGCTTTACAAAATCACAAAGAATTAATCAACGAAAGACATAAGGATGCTGAACAAAAACGGATCGATGCTCAACAAAAAGCTAATTTTGAAAGAGAGAAATTTAATGCTCGCACAGATTATTTAAATAAATCATTAGAGATGCGACAGCAACAAACAAATAAAAGCAAGCCGGAAACTTTAAAGAGTGCTACTGAACAAGAGTATCTGAATTTTAAAAACGAGATGAATAATATAAGAACACCTAAAGAGCAATTAGATTATGCTAATAAATTTCTCAGTAAAAATAATATACCGCATATATTAAATTTAACAAAACAGATAAAAAATAAAAATGGTCAGATTGAGACAATCAATGATAAAAGAGAACTTACTACAGATAATATAGATGAAATTCTTCGTGGTTTTCTAAACTCTGGTTATGGTAAAAAATTAGCACAAAATAATAATGAATTTGCTACTAATAAAGCTAGAGGTGGTATTGCTTCTTGGAAGAATGCTTTACCATTTCAAGATGAGGTAGTTATTGATAATAAAACTGGTAAAACCATAGATTTATCAGATCCAGCACAATATTTAAGTAATATTGACAAAATCTCACAAAGTAAACAATTCAAAAATTTTGTAATAAAGACTTACGGAATAAATCCAGAGAAAAATCCAGAATTTGTTAGAGCATTGTCTGATAGATATAATGTAGTATCATCACTTGCACCTAATTTATTGCATATTATGGGTGAAACCACATCAGATGCAAAAATGAAAAATGTTAGCAATGCAATATCTAGAGGGATATTGAATGGAACTCTAGGTGAAGTAATGATGAGAGCGGCGAATGGAAGTTTCTTTGGCGAGCAGTCTCCATATCAAGAGCAAAACTCTAATGTTCCACAAAATCCAGATGAATTGATGGAACAATTAAATGCTGAAAATCAAGTGCAGGCACAAGACAACGCAGCAATTGCTGATATAGAGCCAGTAGGAGATAGCGGACAAGAAGGAAACCCTAATCAAATCACACCAGACCAAGAAAATCAAGCAGACGCAGATATTGCAAATGCAGAAGTAAATAATAATCAAAGTCCACAAGAAACTAATAGTAGTTTTTTAAATGAAGCTAATGCAACAGAAATACCAAATAAATCACCAGTTAATCAAGCAGAACAACAAGAAATTAAAAAGCTTGCTCCAATTACAGAAGATGAACGAGAAGCATTAAATGAATCGCAAAACTCTGGTTGGACTATAGCAGATGTAGCAACAAGACCAATCAGAGATACTATTGGATTAATGGCAAAAGTGAGTGGTAAAGTTTTCAAACCAATTTATAGAGGAGTTGATAATATAATAGACCAAGTTACAGGAGGAAATATAACAAAAGACCAATTAAGCAATATTCCTGCTGATGCGTCACCAGAAGAAATACAACAGACTCTTGATAAAGCTAATGAAATGACATCCATAATACCAAAAGAAACACGAGAAAAACTTGATGAATTGATGCAAAAACCAGAAATAATTGGTGATCTTGTTGAAAGTTATGGAAGAACCAAAGGTGGAGATGATTTTATGGAAGACCATCCAGTTACATCTTTTGTGCTTGGTGCAATACCGCTCTTCACTCCTGCTGGTGCGATATTCAGACCTTTTGAATTAGCTGGCGAAGGCGTTTCTGCAATAACTGGGGCTAGTAATTTAGCAAAAACTACTGGTTACGGTAAAATAATAGAGGGAGCAATAAAAGGGACAATGTTTGGTGCTAGTTTGAAAACTGCAAACATTCTTGGGAATACTAAATGGGACGCATCACTCATAAATAATGTAAGCGAGGGTTTAAAAGATTACTTTACATCATCTGATGCACTGATTAATGGAGCGATTGGTTTCGCAGGTGGTGTAGTTAGTGATACATTTAGAAGACAAGAAGTGGAAGCACAAAAAGAATTTGGAAATGCAATTAATAAAGAAACCACAGAATTTGAAGCTACAAAACAAAAAGACATTGCAAATAGTGAAAAAGAATTAAATGAAATAGATACACAAAAGAAAAAACAAGAAGAAAATATAGAAAAAGATATTGTTGTACAAACTAAAGAACAAAATAAAAACCTTGCAAAATCTGAAAACGCCCTAGCAGAACAAGAAAAAACATTAGATAGTCTAGACAAAACCAAGCAAAAAGACCTAGCAGAACAAGAAAAAACATTAGATAGTCTAGACAAAACCAAGCAAAAAGAACAAGAAAAAGAAGTTTTAAATAAATCCAAAGGACAATTTAATAAAATGTCTGATGAAGAATTAGTAGGAAGCCTTAAATCAAAAGCAAAAGAATATGAAGCAAAGACTGAAAAAGTTTATCAGGATATTCAAAAAGACTCCAAAGAATTAAAAGATGAAGACAAAAATCAATTGGATTCTAGAGCTCAAGAAATCAAATCTACACAAATCATTCCTAAAACTGATAAAGAATTATTGGATGAATATATCACGGGTAAAACAGAGGAAAGACCACAAGAGAAAGTAATTGAAGATTTTATTAAAAAATTAAATAAAGCAAAAAATACAGGAGATTTAATGAAATTAATTCAAGATGATATTAATGACAAATATGGTACTGAAAAATATGATTTACTTCGTGAATTTAAAGAACCAATAGGGCAAATTATTGATGAATATCATAATGGAGCATACGAAGAAGCTAATAAAAATTATGAAAATTGGTTGAATTTCAAAAAATCAACTGGACTAGATAAAGTCAGAACTGACAGAACTGAAGGAAAAAAACCAAAAACCAGTGAACTTATTAATAAAAGTACACTTGATACTATGAATAGGAATTTTGATAATCCAGAAAATCAACAATTATTACGAAGCGGTGCATTATTATCACCAGAAGATGCTGTTAGATATATAGATAGCAGAATTTCTAAAGCACTAGAAGGCAAGAACAATATTGAGGATATGGCGGAGGCTTTAGAAAAAGTTAGTAATGCATTTGACCCTATAATTCAGTCAAACTCTTCTCTTGCAAATAAAATAAACAGCACAAAAGAATTACTTAGATCTGGAGCAAAAGCAATCGCAGAAAATAATCAAATGCTTGATGGATTAAATAAGCATCCAGATGTCATTTTGTCAGAAAATCCTAATACGATTACAAAAGAACTCTTTGAAAAAGCTTTGAATAGTCAAAAAATACAGAATTTAATAAAAGAAATGGAAGAAACTAAAGGAATAGACAATAAATTAAAACTTTTCAATGAAGTAGATTTATTATTGAAATCAGCTACTCATCTTTTTGACAACAAAAAAACAAAAATTTTTGAAGGTTTATCAAATCATATGCAAGATAAACTTGGAGACATCAAAATATTAGGAGAACTTGAAAAAGAAATAAAAGGATACGATCCAGAGATGTCTGAAAAAATACTTTCTAAAATCAAAGATAATGTTAAAGAACTCAATGAATTCAGTAAAAAATTTGAAGAAAAAACCAAAGATTTAGAAAATATCAAAGGAAGACAACCTGAGATTGATATATCTAAAATTATTGAAGAAACAGTAAATGATTTAGCTGAAAACAAAAAAATGCACTATGCATCATCTAAAGGTATATGGGCTACACTGCTAAAATTTGTTACTAGAAATTTTTATGATATGTTGACTGATGGTTATATCAAACCAGCGTTGAAATCAGATTTATTGATGAAGCATCTAGGTGAAGCAAAATATAAGGAATTTATGGACTTACAAACTTACGGATATAAAATGAAAGCTGCTTTTGCATCTTCTATAAACTTTGCGAATTACTTGAGAGCAATGATGGGTGCAAAAATTCTACAAGATGTACCATTAGGAGAAGATGAGGAAAGTGAAATACAAGAACTGGGTAGAAGAGTTGATTAATATATAAAAAATGATAAAAAACTAATAGGTAAATTATGATAGATATAAACCAATATAGTTATGTTAAATCTGTTGCAAAACATAATGACTACAATCAAATTATTAAACAAACTGCAGTAACCTGCGGTCTAATTGCACCAGAGCAACAAGTGGAACCAACAATCGCTAATGCAATTATTAATGGTCTAGCAGAAGTATTAAACACATATCCAATCTTAGTACCTGCGACAACATTATTTATTGAGAATGCACAAAATAAAACATGGAATTCAAGAGATAATGAATTTTTAATAAGATTTGGTAAAAAGAAAGCAATTTTACAAGAACAAGAATATAGAACAAAGATTACAGGAGACAAATATAACTCAAGTGATTATTATAATTTTGATTTTAATATATTGTCAATTGATGAGATTTATTCACATTCTTCGTATTTTTCAAAAAGTTATGTTAAGTTATTTGAAGAAACTTCTGGAGCATTTTCATCAATAAAAGCACTTCCTTCTTATTTCTTTGACAAAAGAAATGACTATCAAGAATTACATTTAAGGATACCTTATTTATTTGGTACAACATTCAATATATTTCCTCTAGAAATCAAAGGTAGATTTGATTTCTGGGAGGGTAGAGAAATCACGGACAATTGCGGAAATAGTAAAAAAATATTAAGCAACAATCCTATAGTTGATTTTGTAATAAATTTTCTTGGTTCAGCAGAACAAGGAGTCTTACAAAATGTTATTAACATTGCTAAAGCTCAGATACTTACATCTCTTGGAATAAGCGAACAAATTACTCAGTCTGATTGGTTAGCATTAGAAAATGCAAAAAATAAGCTCAAAACCATAAAAAACAAAGGATATAAAGTTACTATAGGTTAAAAAATGCCACAAGTTGATTTGATACAGTCTAATATTTATCACACAGCAAACGCTGAAACTTCACATGCGATTTATAACTTCTTCATCAATCAAAATAAACAATTAGAAACTGTTTGGGGATATGAAGCTATTGAAGATGATATAAAAACCAATACACCAATTTATGCAAGAATGATAACATCGAATCAGAAATATGTAATTATTGCAGACGGACAAGGTGTTATTATTACGGAATACAATGGTACAAGCTTCACAGCAGTAACTAGAAAATTATATTTTCTAGATGTAAGAAATCCTAAATATGATAATGGAATAGATTACAATGTGAATCCAAAAGGCTTTTCAATAATAGACAATGGATTTGGTATAATATTTATCACTGATGGAAGTGTTGGGGGGTTATATTTATTATATATTCCATACGATATTAATAATAACGCTCAATTTGATAATATCATATTTAAACAATTCAATTTCGCTGGGGTTACAAAGACAGTTGATGGTGCATTTGTAGCTCCATATGTACAAGGAAAATTAATATATTGTGTAAAACCATCAAACCTTGAATATTTTAATACTCATGTGGTGCTAATAGATGATTATCTGGGTTCAATGTTTGTGATTGATGCTGTTTATTTGAATGCTAAACAAGATGATTTTGATTATGGAGATACTACAATTACACAACCTTATATTATGCAATCAAAGAATTGCTCTATAATTCAAAGTGTATGTGTAAATAGTATTTTATTTGTTATAGGAACAAAACTTGTAGAAAAATACTATGCAAATACTGGATTATTACCAATTGCACGATATCAAGATACATCAAGAGAAGTTGGTTGTTTGTATAGAAGTTTAGCTACTGCATTTAATGGTAAATTAATATTTCTTGGTTCAAGTGATGATAAAAAATTTGTTTTAAATATCTGGGAAGGGGGTGACTCTCCAAGAGAAATACAATTAAACAATTTATCTGAAATCTTTCAAAATATTGAACTTCGTGGTTTATCTTATCAAGATGTCAATATTACTGCATTTGGAACTCATGCACAAGAATTTGTATTGATTAATGGAATTTATAAAAATACTGCTGTGTTAGTAAATATATATAGTGAAGAATCATTTTTTATTCAACAAAAAACAAGATTTCCAGCAGATGATATTTTCAGATTTGTTAACCAATATTTTTTTACTTCAACAACAACAAGGTCAATTTACCGTTATTCTGAATTACTCAATAGCTTTAACGGTATACCAATTAATCCTATAATTCGCACAATGCAATTTTCTTCAAGTAATCCTAATAGTTTTAGTAAAATTGAAAATTTAGAAATTAATATTGCATCTTTACCACACGATTTACAAACTACCAATGAAAGAAATGGGGTTGGATATGTTCAAGATAAAACTAAAGTTGGAGTTACAATATTTTTTAGAACAGAAAAAACTGCTTGGATGCAAAGAGGTAAACATTTTTTAATGGTCAACAATAAAAATCCATCTTATAAAATTCCTTATAAATTATGTGTCGCAAGACGAGTACAACTTGCAATTCATTTTCATCAAAAACTTTATACGGATAAGATGACAAATGACAAAAAATATTCTAAAATCTTAATTAACAATATAACTTGCATTGTATAATGATTAAAACTCAAATTGATAAACCTCCTTTATATTCAAAAAATATGACAGAAGAATCTAAATCAAATTATTTTATTCGCTCATCAGAATCTCTAAATAATGCAATTGATACGCTTAATAACTTAATTCCTGCAATAAATAGACTATCATTAACTATTGATAGTTTAGAAAATGACATTGATAAACTCACTACTACATTCAATGGTATAATAAAAAATTATAATCACGAGGAGGTAAATGAATAAAAATCCAATAATAAGTCTACTGAAAAAATTACCATTACCTTGGTTTTTTACAGCAATTCTTGGTGTATTTGAAATACAACTTTCAAAGCATAATGCAGAAATAGTTCAAGAAAATACACAAGTCTCACAAGCTTTAACTAGATTAATTAATGACCGTGAAATTTATTCTTTGATTAGCGTTCTAAGAGATGAAAATAAAATTTCAGACGACGAAATCATCAAAGTATTACAAAAATTGGGTTATTCAATTAATAAAAATCAATTAGGGAGAATGTATAATGATAATAAGTCAATATTAAATAATTAACTATTAAAATATTATTTTCTCTAAAAATCAACCGTTTTAGAAGCGTTTTAAAGAGGTTTTTAAGGGCGGTTGATACATTTATATGTCCTAAAAATTCTTGTAAAATACGAAATATCAATCAAAAAACCAAATAATATTTAATTCTCCAATATTCCTAAATATCCAAGTGTATACTCAATTTCATCATCGGTTATTTTATTCTTTGGTATCTCTTCTTCAGGTTTGTTTTTATTCATCAAATCTCTAGCTTCAAAGTAACACTTACTTGCAGACTCAACGATTTTCCTAATGTGTGTTGTTTGTCTCTGGTCTTCTATAATCTCAGTTGAATTCAATAGGTATTCTCTTGCGCAGACTATATCTGTATATCTATCACACAATTCAAAATATCTTTTTTCTTTGGTATTAAAATCTTCACAAATATATATATCTTTAAAATTATTTAGCAATTGATGTAGTTCGTAAGGAAATGCACTGTGTGTAACGCCTAACTTAATTATACGGCATTCAGAAAACATTGTATCGCGCATCATAATTTTATTTACAAACAATTTATACTTCTCGATCTCATACACGCAACAAACCATCCTTTCAAGAATGAGTTGGTTTAATGTTTTTTCTATGTGTTTTATTTTTGTCATGTTATACCTCAACATTAAATTCAGTTTTTAAGAAATAAGCGTCTACAATCTCTTTGTTTTCTTTTGTAGCAAAGTTATAAGTTAATGCTTTATCTATTCCTTCTGATGCTTGCTTCCACATTTCTTTTTGATATTCTTCTCTGTTTTCCGTACTTAAATGACAGTTCTGATATTCCTCTTTGAAATTTTTATAAATTTCTTCTATTCCAGAGCAATTATTGTTTTTCAATATTGATAATCGTGCTTCAGCAATAAATGTTATTGGCGATTTAAATTTTAACTTGGTTTCTAATGACTTTTGCGCAGATTCAACCAAAGTATTTACAGGTTCAATAAGCCCGGCTAACAAAAAACCACCCGCTTGAGTTTCTCTCTCATCAACCATATTCTTAATCTCTTCAGCACCTTGCTGTATTTTGTTTGTTCCTTCGATTATTTTTCCTATATTATACTCCTTATTAAACGCCCTAGAGAAATAAATCATCTCTATTAGCATTTGAGCTTCGTATTTTGTAATTTGCAACATATTTTTACTATTAGCATTTAATAGCTTCATATTATCATAAAATTTTTAATTCATCAAGATGTTTTTTAAATAATAGTTAATCATACTTAACTACAGGAAATATATTAGATTACATGGCATTATTATATACCTGAAAATTAACATCAAAGTATATGAAAAAACTAACTCCTAATAATCATAATCATTATTTTTTTAGTTACCCCGGCAACAAAAGAAAGGAAGTGTTAAACTTAATAGAAAAGTTTGAAGCATTAAAAAACTTTGATGAAATAGACACGATTATAGAACCTTTCTGTGGAACTTCTGCATTTTCTTATTATCTAAACTTGAAATATCCAAACAAATACAAATTCATTTTGAATGATACGAGTCACATTATTAATGGAATTAATACATTTGTAAAATCCGCTTCGGAGGAGGATTTAAATAATTTTGAGGGAGAAATATACGATGCTATTACTCTTGTCAAAGACGATAAGGCATTATATAACTCATATGTTAAAAATACTAAAATATTTAAGTGGGAGTTAGTCGGGAGATTGTATTATGCGATGCATTTTGGTTTGTTTCCAAACAAAACTATCTGCGAAAGTAAATTTTACATTTTTAAAGACAAACGCAATTACATTGATTTTTTAAAATCTGATAATGTAAAGCTAACAAATATTGATGGTATAAAATATTTGTGTTTAGATGAAGACAACCAATTAAATGCAAATAATGTATTTATGTATTTAGACCCTCCATATATTTTGACAGATAACACTGAATACAAACAGGAAATCAATACGCAAAACTTTTACCAATTTTGCTATGAAAGACAAAATTACTTAAAGAGCGATATATATTTTAAACCTACATTTTTTTTGAATATAATTAAGAATTGGTTAGTAGACGCTGTCTTTAGTAAACTTTACAAATTAGATAGTTACGCAATACAATACGCAAAGCGTAATAGTTTTAAGAAAGGTGCGAATGAGATAAACCAACATTATATTTTATGTAATAAAATTTACGAAAATAAAAATATAGGTAAAATATTTATTTATTAATTAAAATATTATCAGATATTGCATTAAATGCATCATTTGAATTGATTATTTCTCGTCTTACATTCGTCCTATCAATTGCAGAAGGATGGTCTATATATGATTTCATTAAACTATTTTCTTCTTTAATCAATATAATCTTTTGGTCTAATTCTATTTTTGCAGTTTCTAAATCTAATTTCATCTTCTCTAACTCTTGATTAAATCTCATATCTTCAGCTTTTAGTTGTAATTCACTTTGCTTAAATTGTAATTCTTGCTGAGCTATTTCTAAAGAAGGGTCTGACCTTTGTTCTTGATTATCTAATGCATTCTCCAATCTAGCACTTAATTCACCTTTACTTTGTAAATCAGTTTCATTGAAATACGAAGAAATAACTGTTTTTCCTAGACTAATTTTAGACTCTGGTGTAATACCATCTCCTAACATATTCATTAGTGCTACTGAATCCAATATTTGTTGTCTATTTTTAGAGCGTTTTGCTTCAGTATTAATTGAAATCTCAATACTTATCGTCATTTTTTGCGTTATTTGATTAAACTTTTTATCATCTAAATTCTTAAAGAGAATTTTATAAAGTGGATCTTTACCATATACCTTAAAAAAATTCTTCATAAAAATATTTTGAAATAATATAGAGAGTGAATTTTCTACAATATTAATTCCTTTTCTTACTAAATCTGATTGCTTAGCGTCCATCCTCTCCATAGCAACACCAGAAATATTTGAAATCACACTGCTTTGATTGGTTTGCATTCCATTGTTACTCATCACTCCAAAAATATGGTTATGAATTGCTGAATAACATTGTTGCTCTTTCATCAAAATTCCTTGTGGTATTTCAATAGCAGGTACAGTGTGTGGAGACATCACTGGCATTAATTTGACTTCATTAGATGAATCACTTCCAGCTTGTTGGTTATCTGTCGATATATTCATATAAGAAGCTCGGTTAAATCTACCAGTAATAAATTTATCTACCGCATCCTCTGAGCAGTTAAAAGTAATGAATTTTCCTCCGTGTGCGTTCTGAGATAAATCTAATATTAATGCTTTATAAATGTTTAATTCATATTGGATCGGTAAAACAGTAGAGAAAACACTTGCTTGATTTTGCTTGTGTTCTTTTTCATCCGAATCTATAAAACAGAAGGGTAGTTCATCAATGTTTATCTCATGTTCATAGATAACCATAGTGTTATCACAAACTATATGCTTAACCTTTCCATTATCTTGTTTTGAGTAATAATGACATAATATTTTATAAGAATTTACATCCAAATTGTAAGTATTGAAAAAATCCAGATTTGAATTGTTACCATAACTATATAATGCTTGAAAATTCTCTAAAGCATCGCATTCATCTTCTGTTAAGTAATACTTACTCATAATCTCATACTTGTCATAACATCTGATTTCTCCAAAGAAACGACCGTCAGATTTGATTGGTGATTTTGCAAAAGGCGAAGCAAAACAACAATCCGGTCTGTCAGGCATCAAAAACTGAAATGAATTATTTTCATCAACAGTTAAACCTATTACAGAAAATCCACCAGCAAAAAATTGAGTTATAGCTCTATTTATCATTGAGCGAGATAATGGATCTTTTATAATCCTATTACACTCCTCCATAATAATAGATTGTATTAATTCTTCTTCTTTGTTATCAAGTTCAAGTTTATTTCGTCTGTCATCTATTTCATCTAACTGTGCTTTTAATTGCATTTCTAGAGCTTGTTGTCCTGATTGTAAAGTTGCTTCTAAAACCTTCTCTTTAACTTTTGGATCTATGTCAGCATTTTGAATCTTCTCTACAATTTGTTGTTTAACTTCCTGAGCTAATTTTTCTCCATTTCTCTTAATTTGACTTTCGTTTATATCTAATGCGACTTTAGAAGACTCCCTAGCAAACCTTACAATATTACAAGTAATTTCACCGCTCACTATACTTGACACTACATTGTCAAAAAGACTCTTAACAATATTCTCGTAAACTGGTAGTCTGTAATGTTGAGTTAGGGTTGATAATCTCATCAAAGTTGATTTCTGATAAGAAAAATTATTAAATGGAGTTGTGTAATTTAAATTGACAAAAGGATATAAATTACTTAATCCACCATACATTCCACCATTATTTACTGATGTAGTAGTTGTAGTTAAATCAGATAATGCTTCTCTAGTATTATTGCATACACCAGAATAAGCATAAAGACCCCCTTCTAATTTATAACAAGCATTTGGTGCTTGAAAATATCTCATCCATGCATTTACATTCTGTCTGATATAATCAGGGATTTTATCAAATTTCATAATGTTTTATTGATATTCTACATTACTCCTTTGCTTCTTTTATCCATCTTACTGTTTTCATTAACCTGATTTTGCTCAATGTCTGATGCTTGTTGGTTAGAGAAAAATATAGGGTCTTGTCTAAGAACAGAAGTAGTAGGAGTACCCAAACATATCGCAGTACAACCAGTGTTACATTTAAATTTATTTATATGACTCGTGTGAGACATCCTCATAATTAAATCTCCTTGCTCTTGAAAGAGCCAGCGTTGTGCGGATCTATGAAATGCACCAGCACCTAAAATATCCGCTGGCATTCTAGTATTAATATCAGGCATAGGACTAGAAGTTTGAGTCGCTTGATACTCATTAATTCCTACCACTTTTGGATACTCATACCTTTCTTTTGGATTAGAGGTGATCATAAAGTCTAAATTTCCTTCTAAAAATCCTAATTGTCTAAGAGTCCAAGGTTTATCAAGAGCGGCACCAAATAATGCTTTTTTTAAAGCTGTTATTTTTGTAGAAGAAAACCACGGTTCATCTGCTTCTTTTTTAGAATTATATAAAATACCATCCAGAGGTTGATTATTTGCATCTTTATCAGCAACATTCCTAGAAGTAAATACCCAATTTGCTCTTATTGAAGTATTAGCAAGCAAAATATTTCCATCTTTATCTTTATAATAGGATTTAGTGATTATTGGTGCAGTTATAGAAAAAATAAAAGATCCATTTTGTTGCAAAATTGGAGAAAATGAAACAGTACCATCAATAAGAGACAATCTACCATTAGGAAAATCAGCAACAAATTGCAAATTCTCTCTACCACCACCCTGAAGTCCTGCTGTCTCTTGATAAGCCATATGCGACAACAAAGAAGCTGGTGCATTATTAACATCATCTATTAAATCAAAATTTGTTATACCCGGAACAAGATATGTTACACCATCAGTTCCACCAGTAGCTTGAACTTTAACCGATATTTTATATCCACCACTATCAGTAGTGAGATTAACATCAATTAATTTAGGTGCTTGGATTCCTGAAAGTCTTGTACCATCAGCTTTAACATTTGGAATACCGCAATTTGTTCTCAAATATTCACTACAATTTGTTGGATCGCCTTGAGTTAATTTAATTGCAGATTTACCTGGAGTTAAAAAAATATTGCTATCAACAAATCTAGGAAATGCTTCTTGATTATAGTCTATTAAAAATGCTGTTTTGTTAAATTGCTGGAGATTATTATAAACACGATCTGGAAGATATGTTATTGCTTGATCAGACTGGTTTAAACCAATCATACGAAGATGTCTAGTTTGTATTATCCTTTCCAAAGCCCATACATCGCCCATGTTATCACCAATTGTGTCAGTAGCAGTGCTACCAACAACATATGGTACTTTAAACGCACCAAGTATTCTACCTAAAATATAATGACTACTTGTGAAAAATTTTTTACTTGTGTAAGATTTTTCTATTCTCAATACATCATTATAAAAATTTCCAGCCTGTCTATTTCTTAAGTTGTAAATAAATTGATATCTATCAAAATACATACCACTTTCAATATTAAACACTTTAAGACGGTCTACTGTTTTTATTTCTCCTATATATACAGTGTTTGTTGCAAGATCCATGGTCTTTGTTGCTTTCTCATCTGCTACACCTTCAAACTGCATAAAATCTGGAATGAAAGTTGAATTTGAATATACAGTTTCTGGTTGATAAAATATAGTACCTACATTCTTTTCTTGAACCTCTCTGTATTTTGCTTCTGAAATTGGTTCAAAACAACCGCTTGCATAGAAACTTGTATTCGCCATTAATTCATTAGGAGCATCTTCTATTAGTTGTATAATTTTTTGTGAAAACTGATCGCCAGTAAAATTTGAAAAATCCATATAATCACATAATATAATTACTCCTATTATAATGAAAAATTATTAAACAACTAGATGAAAATTCACTATTTGTAACTTCTGTTTTTGTGTGCTGTTAGTCTAATTTTTTCTTGATTAAGTTTCTTTTCTTGTTGTTCGATTTTCAAAAAATTTAATTCATTATCAATTTCGCGTTCTACCTTAATTTTTTCTAAAGACATTGCTTTATTCAACCTTTTTACTTCATCCCAATCACCTCTAATTTTTGCATAATATAGATCTTCTCTAATTTCTCTCGTCTTTTGTACATAATCTCCACTATTGTTATTAAAATCTCCACTCACCCTATTTGGTGCCATATCTCTGTGTTGATTATTTTCATTATTGTTATTCATATTTTTCTCTTCTTCAACTTTAATAGAATTTTTATGTTCCTGTATAGTTTTTAACACTTCATTTTTCCAACCTTCAGCATCAATATTTGAACCTTTCATAAAAAAAGATGGATGTAAATTTCCAACCTTATCTTTTAATATTTTTATCGTCTCTGAATTTGTTATTCCTGACTTTCCAGCTAAATCATCAATTATTCCTTTAGCATAAATAGGACTTTCCATTCCATATAAAGCATTAAGCTCAGTCACTTCTTTTCTTTCGATTTCAGGTAAAGCTTTAAAACGAAAATCACTCTCAATTTGATGTCTCAAGGAATTAATTAGCTCCTGACTAGGCTCAGCAATTGCTTGTGATGGTTGCTCTATGCTTTTTACTTCTTTCTCCATATTGATTTAAATTGAATTTAATTTAATATTAATAATCATATCATATAAATTCAAAAAAATGAATAATATTGTAAATATCAATGATTTTTTTCCATTAAAACTTGATGACAAGCACAGAGAAAAATTATTACCAGAAATTGTAAACTTGTCACACATTGATATTTTATATGAAATTCAACAAATCAAACCAGAAGAATTATTTGTTAAAAAATTAATTAATAAATCTTTCGAAGAATGTTTAAATTGTTTGATGGGGTTCATTTATTATCCAGCATTAAATCCAACTATAGAACAAACAATTGATACTGCACTAAAATTACATACTGCACTAGACAATATTTTTAAAGAAAAATTAGAAAATCTAATAAATGATAAAAACTTACATCAATCACTCAATTTTCCTTGTTATGCATTATTAATGCTAGAATGCTTTACTTGTTATTTAAAACAAGAAAAATTTGAAAATCCAGAAGAAAAAGCCTTTATAGGATATGCAAATATTGCTATCAAAAGTTTATCACTTACAAAACAATCAATGCAAATATTCACTAAATCCTTTGTAACTTTTGCAAATCTAATATTTGATTCAATGTTTAAACATAATAACGAAGTTGGTAGCGATATAAAGCATGATATACAACAATATTTCAACAAACAAAAGCAAGAATTTGAAAATTCAGTGGATGGAATTAATTTTGATGACCAAATCAAAGAAATTCATGATTCAATAAAAGAAAAAGAAACTAAAAATAATAATTTTCGCAAAGCAACGCATGAATTAATTGCAAAAATTCAAAAAAACATCTCAATAATTACTGAATTAGCATAAAAAATGGTTGATGAGACCAAGAAAACTAAAAAAATACCGACCTTTGAAAAAGCCCTGCGTGAACCTGACAAACAATATAACAATGTTATATTTTGCGAGAAACATGCAAGACGACTAGAAGAATTAAGACAAGAGAGAAAAGAAAAAAATAGTGATTTCGATAGGGAAAGATGTTATAAAAAGTTTGGTGATAAATGGTGGGACTTCGCTTCTATTTCCTTTTTTAATTGCGTGGCTTGTCATGAGACAAGCAAAGAAAATTGGAATGCGAAACACAATACTCGTAAAATTAGTGAAATTTTGTCCTCCGAAGTTATAGTCTCCACTCACGATTTAGAAAGTTACCTAGCGATTGCACATCAATATCTTTTATTATATTTGGAAGAATCGAGACAACAATTAGAAAATAATGATCCAGATACAGCTTTAAATATCACATCAAAAGGGTTAGTAGCGGGACAGATGTTTTCACTCATTCATACTATGAAAAAGGCACCAGAAAAGGTTGCAACCTTTCTAGAAGAGCATCTAAATACCAACTCAGAAAAATTTGGTGAAAATATCAATAAAGAAATAGTTAAAGCAGCACAAGAAGATCCTGAGAAATTAGCAGAAATTAGAGAAAATGCATTACAATATGCTATATCATACACAGAAGAACAGGAAGCAAAAAAATTACTTTCAAAAACAAGATTCCATAAATTAATAAAAAAATATAGTAAAAAAAATAACGATGAATAAATATGAGTTTAGTTACCAACTGGGAAGAAGTACAGAGACTGTATAAAGATTTTTTTACTAATCCAAAGTTAACACAAAGAGAAAAAAACAAAATGATTGCATCTGATTTATTTCTCTATGCTTGGTTTTATTTCACCGAAATTAAAAAAATCAGACCAGTAGGTTTAAGACATCAACCAAATGCTACTCTCACTTCTCCATCAACAACAGACTATCTTACTCAAATTTTACTCTTCTTTCAAAAAGTAATGCGTTCTACTCCAGAATCTCCTCGTTATTACTTTCTAAATTGTCCACCTAGACTTGGTAAAACTACCCTATTACATTTATTTCTCACATTCCAATTCATATCCAATCCAGTTTCACATTCAATGTATTTCACTTGTTCGCAAATTTTAGCTCAAGATGTAACACCAAAGGTTTCAGAAATTATTTCTTCACCCTTCTTCAGACAATTAGCAGGTTATATTCGTCCTGACCCGAAATGCAACAATAAAGATATCATCAAAACCATCTATCGCAATGAAGCTAGTGGATTTAAAGGACAAATTGTATGTGCGACAATGGACTCTACCGCAACAGGGTTTGGTGCTGGTAATAAACCGGCGTTATTGACTGAGCTTTTTCTTGAAAATGGTGGAATATTAGGGATTGATGATCCAATTAAAGCACAAGATGCAGACAATCCAGATAGACAGTTAGATGTATTCAATCATTTCAAATCAGCAATAGAAAGCAGAACAAATCGTTACACAGTACCAATATTATGCACAGGTCATAGAACAGACGCTGAAGATTTATTTTACCATATCAAAAAGGATTTAAAGCCTTCAGATTATGAAGAGCTAATTATTCCAGTAATGGATGTCAATACAGGAAAAACAATTAACTCACATCTATATCCAACTAAAACAATGCGTTATTTTGAAAAAAGTAATCCAATTGTGTTTTACGCTCAATATATGCAAGCACCAATTAAAGCTGAAGGTTCTTTATTCAATGTAGATAAAATACAAATAGCTCAAAATAGACCATTAGAAGAAAATATACTATATTCATTTATCGCTTGCGATACTGCGTCTTCCTCTCACGCTAAAGCAGACTTTAGTGTATTTATACATTTTTATGTAATCGCGAGAAAAAATTGGAGAGAGTTTGCAATAAAAGACGAGAAAACAAACAAATGGAAGTTTGAACTAGAAGATGAAACAGAAATTATCAAGTTGCTAGTCAATGAAATTTATGTTGAGCGAATAAACAATAAAAATATCAATGACAAATTCTATCCATTTCTAGATCATATTATCAATACAGCAATTAAAAAACCTCAAACTATCATTCTGGAAATAGCATCAAGTGGTTTAACGCTACAAGAGAGTTTGTATAAACGAACACAAAAAGGAGAAAAATATTTCAATATCAATGACGATAAAAAAGATATCAAAAATACTTTTAACATTATGGAAATCAAACAACATACAAATAAAGGTATCAGATTTACTACAGCAAACACATTCATCGACCAAGAAAGACTTTTTATAATGTCTGATGAATTAAGACACTATTCAGAACCTCATGCATCATTCAACGATATTAAAAACCAATTAAATAGCCTAACAAGAAAAAATCTTACAACTAAAATTTGTGATATCGCAGATGCTTTAGCCTATGGATTGAATAATACATTCTTCGAGATGGAATTTAGCAAAGAAGAACAAGGTAATTTAAAAAATTATCAACTAAATGTCAAAAACTTCTTCCAGTTAGCTAAATCTAAATTGCTATACAAACTCAACAATCCTCTGTAAATCCAAATGCCGCTAAAAGCAAAGGCTTATATTTTTCTAATACTCTATCATCATAAGTGCTAGCTCTTGCAACGCTAAAAATCTTTACAATTCTACCAGTAATAATGTTTCCTATCTCTTCTATAGAATATCTAATATTACTATGCTCATTTACGAAATATTCTAATAAATATTCAATGGTTTTGTTCTTAAATGTCTTATTATTATCTATAGATAAGTGATTTACACAAAATATTGGGCTTATCTTTTTAAATAATTCGTCATAACCACAATAATTTAATCGTTTTGAGATTTCTTCTCTTAAATCACTCAAGAATTCTTCTTTTAAATCTTCTTTACCAAATATTTTATTTTCTATATTTTCCATATTTAAATTGCTTTAATTTGTTATATTTATGTTGATGATTATAACTCTGTATTTTATATTCTCTATTTGCAAAGTACTGTTGTTTAGCAAAATTTTCTAATTCTTTAAAACTAAAGTCAAAAAGATTTCTCCATTCTTCTCTTGCATCATTCTTCAACATATGTCTAGATGCTATTATAAGCAATTGATAGTGTTTTTTGATTTTTTCATTACCATAAATAATAAAATTATCATTACCGAACTTCAGTTTGTTAGATTTTAGATAATTTTTTAATAACGCTCTGATTAAATCTACTTTGTGCATTATTTGTTTATTATCTTCACCTATATTTTTATATCTTTCTTCTTGACTTCTACAAAAATTACTATAATAATCTTCATTATGAGCTTGCTCATGTTGAAATAATATATTTTCTTCTTCTTTAGAAGTATTTTGAATGTCAAAATCTTTGAAGTGATTAAATAAAAGATGTTTAAATGATAGCCTCGCAGAGTTTGGGTTAAGGGTTTTTATCAAATTCAACTTTTTCATCAATAATGAATCCTCCTTAATCACTGATGTGAAAAAAACTTTTTTGTTATAACTCGAAGTGCCATTTGTTTCTTCTATCTTTAGAATTTTAAAGTCATTTATTAATAAATTCCGCACATAAGAAAACATATTGATTAAAGTCACTGCATCAATTGTCAAAAGCTCTCCATCAACAACTTTAGTAAAAATCAAATTTTCAAACTTTTCTATGTATTTATGCTGATTGATTATATTAAATCCTAGTATCTCCTCCATATAATCAATTATCATTGATTTTTTATTATAAATTCCATGTTGCTTTATCCAAGATACAGAATAAAACGCAACATCTAAAATATGCATTTCACAATAAGATACATCTATATTATTCTCTTCAAAGAAATGCTTTAATCTATATTTCAGTGGTTTAAGTTTATCAGTTAATACTAACGAGTGATATATATACCTAAAATTCTTTTTTACAGGTTTAGATAACTTTTTAGCTTTTTCTCTATTATTTTTTATGTATTCTTTTAAACCATCATTACTTAATGATTTTATATGATGAGTAATCTTTTTTGTTTGCTCTCTATCTGTTTCATTGACACAATCAGAACATGCATTTAATTTATCAATTATCTTTGGGACTCTCGCAACAATAGATTTAGTGCGGTCTTTAATAAATTCTTCACTGAGTTTATTGTGTGATTTTAACAGACCTTCTATTTCTTCTGAAACATCTGAATGAATTAATTTGTGTATGTTACAACATAAAAATTTTTTTAATTTTTCTTGTTGACTTGTTAAATTAATTAAGGTATCATTCATTTGATTAGTATCATTCATTTGATTACTATCATTCATTTGATTATTCATTTGATTATTCATTTGATTACTATTATTCAAGTTGTTGTGTCCCCGCCAAGGAACTAATTAATCATAACAATTTGAAACAATAATTCAAGTAAAAAATTTAATCAAAAAGTTTAAAATTTCCATTGACAAATTAAAAATTAATTTTATATTAAATAAATATTAGTATTTATTTATTTACAATGTTTAAACTCTTACTCACTTTATTAGTAATTTTATTTATATCTAATAAGTCACATGCTAATATTTCAAAACAATATTCTTACAAGTATTCCACTCCTTGTGCAGATGGAACTTATAGTTCGAGTAATGGTTCAGGTTCTTGTTCGCATCACGGTGGAAGAAGATAAAAAATTAAATATGAAAATTATCACACTAAATTCAATTTCAGCTAACACAACATTTTCAATACCAAGATTATCGATGCACTTGTCTAAAGAAAAGAAAAAAGTATTGATAGTTGACGCAAACCCACAAGCAACACTCACCAATGTAATTCTGACGCAGGACAAATGGTCATGCGAAGAAATTAGCCCAAAAACCACATTCACATTTGACCCATCAATTGATTTCTGCTATTCAACACTACTTGAAATCATGACAAATAATAATCCAGAAAAAACACACCTTTTACACAAAACAGACCACTTTGACTTTCTTTGCGGACACATCAAAACCACAGAATGCTCTTTCATTATCAGCCAATCTGTAAGGTCAGGAAATATTGACATTTTCTATGACAATATAACCAAGGTTTTCAAAGAATATGACTTTATTCTTGTTGACTGCGGAATTGACCTATGCTCTTCACTAATAGGTCTATTTAATATAGTATCACACCACAAAGTTTTCACAAATGTATCAGGCAAAGAAGCTTTTCAATACTATACAGGCATTCCAGCTATAATAAAAAGATTCAATGAGTTTTTTTTCCAGCAGAGCATTGTCCATTTTAATGGGTTATTTTTCCCGCAGAACAATTTACCTTTCGTAGCAAATAGAATTCCAAATAGACAATCAAAATGTTACTTGCATGCAATTTTTTATCACGCTCTATTGGATACAAGATTTGACACAATAGAAAAGACCATACAAGAAGCATACAACACAAATAATGAGATTTTACTTGCACTAAATGAAGAAGACATATCAAAACAAATATTACACTTAACATACAACTAAAATTTTGATACAATAAAATAAAAAACTTACTATGGAAATACAAAATACACAAAATTTTAACCAACGCCAAACTGAAAAATTAAATTTATCAAAACTATTGATATTTTATTATTTTGTGCTAGAATTACTTAAGAAACTAGTAGTGGCATTACACATGGACAAACTTTTCAAACATCAAAAAGACAGCACAGAACTCTCTTGGTATGACAAATACAAATATCAAATGATATTGAACAAAGACCCGATTAACCACATCAACCAACTTCCTTCTCTAGAACAGCTAAAAGGCTGGGCTGAAAGAGGAACAACCAAAGAATTACAAAAATTATTTTTTCATATTCAAGACGAATACAATCAACGAGCAAAAAAATTGAAAGAACATCTCCGAGGCAATTTGATTGACTATCAACAATATCTCAAAAACTCAAGACAAGCAACTCAATATAGATGTGCTGTCCCTACAAGAGAAAAATATCTGAAAGAAGTTACAGAAGAACTTGAGAAAGCTAAAAGCGATTTAAAGCTAGCAGAGAAACAAAAAAACAAAACAGCTATTGATTTTGGCAAACAAGAAGTTAGAAGATTACAAGGAATAATTGAGGACACGAAAAGCGAAATCGCAAGCCTCAAAAGAGACTATACCAGAATTCAAAACAACAATGCAGAACGAGTCAAACTACATTACCAAAAAGTCAGAGAGGCTCAAAAACAATGGAACAATTTATTAGTTGTGCTTTTCAATTGGGTTTATCTAGAAGACCAGTGGAGAATAGCCTGCGAAGAAAAAGCAATTGGTGAATTTTCAAAGATTTTTACAGATGCGACTTTTCAATTAACAGAAGAGACATATTTGTTTTTATGTTTTTCAGGAGGATATTACGGCGAGTCAACAGTTGGAATTTTACGAAAAAACTACGGAAAACTAGAGGAACAAGTTGACTATACCGATGAGAGCGACAGACAAACTCTCACTATTTTTGACGA